>Ga0123397_113397_pt1 | contig 35404 bp, 36 predicted proteins | sample T10HLNH4metaT_FD_89925 | JGI IMG/M metagenome (GOLD analysis project Ga0123397, IMG submission 89925) | Methane-oxidizing artificial microbial communities from Washington, USA to study methane cycling - T10-HLNH4 metaT (Metagenome... ... | reverse complement strand
GGGCCTTCGTGCTGCCCGCCGCGTCCGCCGCCGAAGCGGTGATGGCCGGTGGCCTGACGGTGCTGGCCGCCGGCTCGCTGCTGGAGGTGTGCGCCCACCTGTGCGGCCAGTCCGCGCTCGCGCCGGCACAGCCAGAGACCTGCACGCCGGGGGACGACGGCCCGGATCTGGCCGATGTGCGCGGACAGCTGGAAGCGCGGCGCGCGCTCGAAGTGGCCGCGGCAGGCCAGCATTCGCTGCTGCTGTCCGGGCCGCCGGGCACCGGAAAGTCCATGCTCGCGGCGCGCATCGCCGGCCTGCTGCCGAGGCTTTCCGAGGCGGAGGCGCTGGAAACCGCAGCGGTGCTGTCGGGCGCCGGTCTGTTCGAGCCCGCGCAGCTGGGCCGCCGGCCCTTCCGCGCGCCTCACCACTCGGCCAGCGCCGCCGCGCTGGTCGGGGGCGGCTGTAACCTATCAAAATAAGCGCGAAGTTATCGAATATGTTGCAACCGTAATTGCCACACACTGTCGCGGTCGGGCCGATGGTAAGTGGCGGATTTACCAACACTTTCTTATCGCATGACATTGAGTGGCCATCCATCCACTCTCTTGGCACCCCAACCATCCGAACGATCTTAGTGATGCGCACCCGTTCTATTGCTAGAGTCTCGCGCTTTTATGCACGCGAGTCCGCATGGTCAGCGATGAAGAAAAGTGGAGGCTCAGCCTCCGCATAGCCGCCTTTCCCAATGACAACAAGGAGTGGCAGATCGACTGGTTCGGCGCCGTGAGATATCGGAACAGATACGCGCAGGGTAGCCAGATCTCAGTCGAAGTTCATCTGTCCCGTGCGCGCCTTTTTAAGCACAAGTATCAAAACAAGGAAGATGTCTGCACTTGCTGGGTGTCTGTTGGCACCCTTGTCGTTCTTCGAATCGGGGATCGATGGAAAAATCAGCGGTTCGTGGGTAACTCTAAGGGTGCCACCGAACTATTCCCCGACATTGACGTGCAGCCCACCACGTGGAGCTACGTGAAGGCGGGTGGCCGACACCCGGATACAGGCGAGTATCTGCTCCCCTTCGCAGAGCATCCTGAACATCAGAACAGCACGAAGTCAAACTGCGTCGAGGTTCGACTACCCAACGACAAGTTTCTGATGATCCCCTGCATGGAACTGATTAGGTTCTACTTCGGTTCTTCATCCAAGCTCATAGGGAAGCTCTTCACGCCAGGCCTCAGGCGTTCTGACCTGGGTGTCGCTCAACACTTTCCAGGCCTGACGCAACTTGACCTAGGCCCGGGCATTCGCGGACGCAGTGCTTCCGACGTCGCTCGAATCTTGGGAGACAACGAAGCATGGAAGGCAGCCGCCGCCATCTCCTTATCTGGAGTAGGAGATGACTCAACAGAGGGAGGCAAGTACCGCAATTCGCACTTTCCGTTTGTGGGCAAGACCTCACTCAGCGCTCGCGGAGTCTGGGTTAGGCGCGGCAACGACGACGAGGGCTCGTTCGTAGTGCACGAGTTGCTCTCCTGCTCGCACCCTTTCCCCTTTCAGCGTCTGCGATACCGCGAGAGTGATGCCTGTGGGGATAGGGATGGCGACAACGCTCAACAGCAAGCACGCGCTAAGCCCAAAGTGCCCAGCAAAGCAGAGCTCGTCGACAAAGATGCTTCGACGTCGCTGACTCCGGCGACCTACGTGATCTCCCGCAGACGAAAGTTTCCCGATCTGGAAAAAAAGCCTGTCTTTGCCCAGAAACCGACTGCAGCGCGAAGACCGCAAGGCGCTGAAGTGGCGATGGGGGTCACGCCTGCGACAAAGCTAGTGGCCGTGGGAGATCCGCTCGGATCCTTGGAGAAAATTCGGAGCATCGACATCGTCGAAGCGGGCGACTTTCTGGCTTGGGCGCTTTCCGCCTGTCAGCATCTTGCGGGTTACTACGCAAACGTCATCAACGCTTCGCCCGACGTCATCCTCCATAAAGTTGATGTTGATGCCGAGAAACACATCGTTCAGTTTGAAGGCACATCCTATGCTGTCAGGGAAATCGCCTTCATAAAGCTAACGAGTGAGGCTACCGATGAGAGCTCGCTGCTCACGCTGATCCGGAGTGCGGAGTTCGTGTTCCCGCTTTGCACACGTCTACACGAGCCGGGAGATGACAACCGCCTTATCTCCGAATCCAAACGTCCGACCGCCCTGAGGTTAGATCGAGATGAGACGATTCGGGTGCCGTACAACGGAGCGAGCGCCGAATCGAAGCTCTTGGCGTGGTTAGAGAGCCGTCGACCCTAGCGAACCGTTGAACGCCATCCCGATCTCGTTTTTGAGGCAGCGTGGTGTCTAGAAGATGCGTGCGATTCAGTATCACTGAACTGGGAATCCAGGACCAATAAATCGAGGGGATCAGGGGTAGGTCGGGATCGTTGATTGAGCGACGTTTCCCGGGCCCTATCCTTGACCATAAGGCGCCGGGACACACTGAACCTTCTGCCTGTTACAGTGATGACAACAGGCTGGATTCTTTCCCGACGAGACGGCGGCGGCATGAGCGGCGGCATGAGCGGCGGCTACCGCACACCGCTGTCGGCCCGGATCGGCAGCCGTTACGTGTTCCTGCATGGGTTCCCCAAGAGCGACAAGGCAAAATCACGCAGGACGAGAAGAAGGCGCTGCAATGCGCCGGCAAGGTGTTCCTGGAACTGTCCGCCGAGGCTTTGTCGAAGGCGTTGCAGTCGGGTGCGCTATTGGAGGTGCATTGTGAGCACGATCATTGAACCCCTGCGTGGCGACCTAGCTGCGCTCCACGAAGCGGGAGCGATCAGCAAGGTGACGATGCGCGAGTTCGACGCGATCTGCCCGCCGCCAGTGGGGGAGTTCAGCACTGCCGACATCAAACACCTGCGCGAAGCCCTGAATTTCAGCGAGCCGATGTTCGCGCTTCATTTGCACACTTCGGCCTCGACCGTGCGCAAGTGGGAGCAGGGCGAAACCCATCCCGCCGGGCCAGCTCTCAAACTGCTCAATGTCATCGCCGACAAGGGCTTGCAGGCCATCATCTGATGCCTAACGAGGGAGACAGGCATTGGCGACGCGAATTGACCCTTTCAGCTCACAGCACCTTGAAGCCGCCTGTCGTGTGCTGGCCGATACCGAGCGCGGTTTGAGCGGGACGGAGATCGAGCGCCTGTTGAAGAAATCGAGGTTGCCGACACGTCGCCCGGCATGAAAAGTGGAAGCGGTTGTTCAATGCGCGGACCGGCGCGCAGAACCAGCATCAGATCGGCAACCATCTCATCATATTCATCAATCGCGCGATGAACCGGGTGAACTGCGATCGTGATCCAGCGACGTTCGCTTGGCGGCGCGACGAACTCAGTGTCGTCCTTGCCTTCTCCGGCTTGTACGTGCACGACGACGGCAAGGTCGCGCACCTAGACAAGGCCACGACGCTCGATGCTGCGCGTGCACGAGCTGGACGATTCAAGGCCGCGCTGGAAAGCCGCGTCGTCCGCTTCGAAATGCTGAACTATTGCCGCGCCGAGCTGCTGGACGAAAACTACTTTCATGCCGTGTTCGAGGCAACGAAGGGCGTTGCGGAGCGGATTCGCCTGCTGTCGGGCCTGAACGGCGATGGCGCTGACCTGGTGAACAAGGCATTCGCGGGCCAGCAGCCCGCTCTCGCCTTGGGACCACTCAACACGGAGTCCGAGAAGAGCGAGCAGAAGGGCTTTGCCAACCTGCTGATCGGCCTGTTCGGCGCCCGCTGGCCCATGCGCCCAAGACGAATCGGCCCATGTCCGAACAGGACGCACAGGACATCCTGACGCTGGTATCGCTGATTCACCGCAAGCTGGATCGCACCACGAAACTAGCGGCCATATCGCCATAAGGAAAGGACGGGAATGGACGAGGCGATCGTTGTCTTCTCTCGAAAAGGGATTTTCCGGACAACGATCGCCGCGCGCGACGTTCGCAGCCGTGAACATGCGCGCAAGCTGTGGCCCCTCGTGTCTCCCGGCGCATCGCGGCAGATGGTGACATGGGTCAGCCCCTCCTTTGAAAGCGGGAAGCTACGTCGGCGATCCCATTTCCGCGTGCTTCCAACCCAGCATACCTTCAACCCCAAAGCGCACTTCGACGATGAAGAAGCCAGCCGGTGGCGCGCCGTACAGGAAAGCCCTGAACACCGGCGGGCGAAGGAACTTGTCGCGGCCGAACTCTCCCGGCGCTTGAACGCCGGGCTCGCGATGCCCTGGGCGTTCAAGGATGCGGATGCGTCAGACTATCCGCTGGAAGGCAATTTGTTGCTCGGCGCCGAAAAGGTAGCAACCGAGCATCCTCTTGAAACGCGATTCGGTAGCAAATTCCGGCTCGACGTTGGCGTGCTCGGCCCACCGGTCCAGGCTGAGCCGATGGTGCTGGGTGGCGTTGAAATAGAACTCGGCCACGCTTTCGACGGACGCAAAGCGCTGATCGGGAAGTCGCTAGGATTCCCGCTCATCTCCATCGACATCACCGAAATGACGCTGGACGAACTCACGCCCGAGTGGGCACAGCGGGTACTGACCGCAACCACGCGGAGCCACGAGCAAGGACGCCGGCAGACCTACATCTATCTCCACGACCTGCTGTACCCCCTCTACGCGCAATTGCCGGCGTTTCTGGATGACGAGCAACGCCATCAGTTCCTTGTGTTTGCCGACGATGAGACCTTGAACAAGTTGGTGCGCTGGATGAACCTGCTCGCCGAAAAGCTGGAGTACCCGAAGGGTACGGTCGCCGTTGCCCTGGTCAACGGCAAGAACGAGCAGTCCCGCAAGATGCTGGAACGCGCGGGGCAAGTCGTTGGCCCCGACTGGAGTGAGTTCAACGCCCAGCGATGCCTACGGCTGACCCTACCGCGTCCCAGAGGCCAGGCGGACCTCCAGGCCCATCGCTTCCACATGACGATGGCGCGCATCCTGCTGTCGCACACCGATGCGCTCGTTGGCTACAAGTATTGCAACGGCGTGGACAACAACCACCCCGAAGAGGACGTATGGGTGGCGCATCGCTGGATCGCCGATCTGAAAACCCATACCCAGCATCGCGTATTGCCGAAGCGGCTGGCCGAACCGATCAACAGGCTGATCGCCGTGGTTTCGGACTTGCATCGCAATCACGTGGCCGCCAGCCACGAGACTTGACCATCCTCTGCCGAAAGTCAGCCGATAGGCCAACATTCCAGCGGAGTTACGCGCCTATGCCTATCCGCAGAGTGCGTTGAATCTTAGTCCGCAGTCGGTTTTGCAGGCTTTTTTCTCGGGGCCGAAGAAGACAAAGACGGCAAGCACTCGAACAGGCGTTCCGCATAAACGAACCCCATCCGCCTGACTGCGCCCTGATCGAAGTACAGCAGCCAAGCAGCAAGCAAGGCCAACGAAATGAGCAACGTCAGGCCTGCGGCAAGCCCCGGATCGGCAAGTTGCATTGGGTCAAAATGGGGTGGGACTACCTGCAGAACCTTCGCAATCAGCAATCCGTAGATGATGCCCAGGATGCACGACACGATACCGACCGGCTTCATCGCCAGCATATTGCGGTGAAACCCATAGGCAATGTTCTCTTTCAGCAAGAGCTGCTTGTTGGAGCGCGTGAGTTCGCGAAGCCGCTTGGTGGCGCCAACGTAGATATCGTCCGCCTTGTCAGGGCTTGCTGACTCTTCTTCTGCCGTTGGCATGTCGATACCCAGCTTGGCCGTGATCGCCGTGTGATAACGCTGTTTGCTGACACCATCGAGAAACTTGTCGCGATGACGCAGTGCGATGGTTGTGGGCATGCCGCCCCACTTTGCAACCAGCATCTCTTCAAGCTGTTTCCCGCGCCCGCGGGCGACACTCGCCAGCGCATAGATAGCGCCGCAGCCACCAAGCAGGCCGATCACACCTGTAAGCACGGGATGCTTTGGCCCGTAGACACACAGAAGCGGCACCAGCACCGGCAGGGCCACAAGAAGTCCGGGGACCACACGCGCCTTGCGCTCGTAGGGGTCCTTGACCAGCTCAAAAAAGGTTGTCATATGAAGTCAGGCCTGTGCCGTCAAGGCATCGATATAGGGTTGGATTTCATCGCGATTTTTCAGCGTGATCTGCTGCGCAAGAGGGTCTGGCGCTTCCTTGGTATGCAAGCCCAGACGCCTCAGCGTGTAGTACAGAAACGCTTGGCGGCATGGAAGTTTGACCTGTCCGTATTCCATGCCGTAATCCAGCTCCAAGACTCGCTTCTTGGCCGGGGGCAAATCAGGGTGCGGCGCAAGGACCAGCATCAGCACAGTATGCCAATGCGCATCCTGGCTGAAGTCAACTTGGCTCAGCTCGAAACCGTCGATGCGCAGAATTCGGGCGAGAACGAAATCGCTGAAGCGCTGGCGCTTGTGGCAAAACGCTCGCACGTGCCAGCGAAAACCGTCGTTGCCAAGGGCGTGCGGTGACAGCAAGCGAATCGATTCGTCCAGGGACGTCATGGACTGGTAGCTCACCCGAATGGCTTCCCGCTGCCGGATTGCCCGAACCACCGCTTCGACAGTCTGCTCATTGATCGTGCGCCAAGGGGAAGGTGCCCAATCCGTCTCTGGCGCAGAACCGATGAAGCTGGCAGCCGGCTCGACAACACCCATCTTGGTTGCAAGCAACTCTGCCAGATAGCGCTGTGCCGAGCTTCGTTGATACAGCGGCTGGAAGCCCGGCGCTGCCGTGTAGGTCCTGGAGCTGCGGTCGTAGACCAAATTGCCCGGCGCCAACTCTGTGTATTTGGCAATGTCCAGTGAAGCCTGGGGAACAGAGATGCCGAAGTGCTCAGTGAGATCCATTCGATTGATGCGCCGCTCCCAGCGCAAACGAAAATCGATGAATTGAAGTCTGCTCTCCAGCCCCCAACTTAATCCCTTGGGTTCAGCGGGCTCAGCGGCAGTAACAGGGGGCTCTTGCATCAATAGCGCCTAAAAAGTAGACGGGCGTAAAAAATAGTCGTACATTAACTATACGCGATCATCCTTCGGTCGTCTACCCGGAGACCCTCATGCCCACCACCATCACGTTTTTCCCCGTTGATAACGGGGACATGACGCTCATCAAGTTCGGCGACCTCGACGCGACGACGCTGCTGATCGACATCAACATCCGGCAGGACGCCGACGACCCCGGAAAGGACGTGCGCGACGTTGCCAAGGACTTGCGCGAACGGCTGAAGAAGGATGAGAACGGTAGGCCGTATGTCGATGCCTTCCTGTTGAGCCACCCGGATCAGGATCATTGCCGCGGCCTGACGCGGCATTTCTACCTGGGGCCGCTCGACAAGTACCCGGATGACAAGAAGGACGACAAGGACAAGAAGATCGTGATCCGCGAGATGTGGTCGTCCCCGATCGTGTTTCGACGCACCAGCAAGACTCATACCTTGAGCGACGACGCCAAGGCCTTCAACACCGAGGCACGCCGGCGCGTGCAACTGAACCGGGACAAGAACTTTGCCGTCGGGAACGGTGACCGCATCCAGATCATGGGCGAGGACATCGACGGAAAAACCGACGATCTCACCTCGATCGTGCGGAAGGTGGACACGTGCTTCTCGACGATCAATGGCAAGAGTTCGGCATTCTTCTCCGCGCTTCTTTTGGCTCCCCTGGATGCCCAGGACGACGAAGAAGAGGAAGAGTGCCTGGTCAAGAACCAGTCCAGCGTGATCCTGAACATCACATTGGCCGCCGATGCGCAGACGCCGGATGGCGCGAAATTCCTGACTGGTGGCGATGCCGAGGTATTCATCTGGAACCGCCAGTGGCAGCGCCACAAGACTGAAGCCGATGTGCTTGAGTACGACATCATGCAGGCACCGCATCACTGCTCCTGGCATTCGCTGTCCTATGACAGTTGGTCCGATTTCGGCGAGAAGGCCAAACTCGACGCCGATGCCCGCAAGGCACTTTCGCAGACCCGTGATGGTGCCGTTATCGTCGCCAGCTGCAAGCCGATCGCAGACGATGACAGCGATCCACCCTGCATCCGCGCGAAGCGTGAGTACGTGGCGATCGTGAACGACGCAAAAGGCGAGTTCTACTGCACGGGCGAATATCCGAGCGAAAAATCCGTGGAGCCCCTCGTTTTCACCGTCACCGCTCAGGGTGTGCAGCCTCCTTCGAAGAAGGAAGCCGGATCGAAGGCCGCCGCCGTGATCACCTCTGCGCGCACGCCCATGCCGCACGGGGCATCATGACGGACCGCATCGCGGACGCACTGCATCAACTTCAGCGGCATCGGGGCCTTGTCCGCGTTGGCGAGCCAACGGCATTGGGCGCGTTGACGCAGATTGAAGTCGATGTTGCCGTTGAATTGCCAAGCAGGTCTCGGCGCAGAGGGGTATCCGAGACCGGAGTACGCTCGGTCGAAACATGCGTTCTGGTGTTCGGCGCTGAATGGCCCCTGTCCGCGCCCAAGCCATTCTTGCGAGCGGACTTCCCGCTCAACTTGCCGCATATCAACCCTCATCGCGAGGGCGAATTGGTCTCGCCTTGCCTGTTCGAGGGATCGCTCAACGAACTGCTGCATCGGTTTGGCCTAGACGCCATTGTCGATCAGTTGATCGATTGGCTGCACAAGGCCGCAGCGGGCACGTTGCTGGACCTTGAACAGGGGTGGGAGCCGACGCGACGAGACAGCTGTCCTTCGACCGTGGTATTCAGTGCCGAGAAGGTTGCGGCCACAGCTCCCGCTGACGGCACCATTCTGGTAGTCCCCGCAGGCTACGTGACGATTGATGGCGGTCTATACGCCATCGTCAATGCCGAATTGACCCCGCAAGTCGATCCTGTGTTTTACCAGGAGACTCACAACGACAAATTGGGCAAATGGGCAAACGGCCACACCGCCGCCTTCATTGCCCGGGCTACCATGACCGGAGGCCACCCGCATGTGGTCGGACACTACCAACCGGAGACGGTTGTCGATCTTGCGACGCTGCTTGATCGAGCAGCAGAACTCGGCATTGATCGTGACGCTTTGGCCCAAGGCTTGGATGGTTACTACAGACACTCGATCCTGGATATTCAGCAGGACTCGCGCGGCTGGGTGCACGGCTTTTACGCGATTGTGATTCTGACTGTACAAAGGCCAGCGTCGCTTGTGGGTTCACCAGGGAGAAGTGTCGAGCTATTGCCCTACGTGGTGCGCTATGAACTCAATGCTCAAGCACTCCTGGAGCGAAACGCCACGGTTCACCCGGCTTTTCACGCGCATGCGTTGTCTCCCGAGTTGCTAGCAAGGACATCTGGCATTACATCAGCAGCCACATCGCAGCCTCTGGTCATACTCGGCTGCGGAAGTGTGGGATCGAAAATCGCGATGCAACTGGGGCGAGCAGGCTTCGGCTCAATGACCTTCGTCGACAACGAGTCCATGTCGCCTCATAACGCGGCGCGGCATGCACTCATTGAGCGTGCATCAGTACTGGTCCCACCTCGGAAGTCGGCGCTGATGAAGACGGCCTTTGAGGAGCTGTCACATCTTCAATCGCGCGCGTTCGACATCGACGCTGTGACCCTCCTGGTGGATCCGGCACAGTTCGCCACAACCGTTCCGCAGGATGCAGCCATCATAGTGGACGCAACGGCATCACTTCAGGTGCTAGCCGCAGAAACACAATCAGCAGCACTGAACCAGTCTCCTGCCCGTCTGGTACGGATCGCGATGTATGGTCAGGGCCGCTGTGTCGCGGTTTTGCTGGAAGGACCTGGTCGCGCCGGACGGGTTGACGACCTCACGGCATTCTTGTTCGAGTGCTGCCGGTTTGTGCCGGAACTGCGCGCGTCGATTGCCGGTGATACGTCTGAGCCCACCCGCATTTTCGTAGGTGACAACTGCCGTTCACTGACGATGCCAATGTCTGATGCCGTTGTTTCTCGTTCTGCGTCACTGGCAGGCCTGCAACTGGAACGTTGGCTCGTTGGCGGGCTTCCGAAGGAAGCGACGCTTTGCGCGGGGATCTCGGATGCCGAAGGCCTGGGCATGGCATGGACCCGCGCCGGCCTTGGCCCAACCACTGTGCTCGAAGTAGTAGACGATGGTGGCTGGAACATTCGGATTCTGCACCCGGTCGTGCAAACAATCCATGCCGATGCGTTGCGCTGGGGCGCTTTGGAAACAGGCGGAGCCTTGGTCGGCCGCATCTCGTTTGAAAATCGAACCATCACCATTACGGGCACCGTGGACGCGCCGCCTGACAGCATTCGAGGGGCCGCCCGCTTCGTCCTCGGAACGGATGGACTTGTTCAGAATTTGCGCACGGCAAATGGAAACTCTTTGGGGTATCTCACCTTCATCGGAACTTGGCACAGCCACCCGAAAGGCGGCCCACACTCGGGCATAGACCGAAACACATTGCGCAACATCGCCGAGGATGCCGGCGGCCTTCCCGCCGTGTCGTTGGTTTGGACTCCGACAGGACTCACGTGTGCTGTGGATCGCTGGTAGGGGCAAAGCCACCAGCACTTTATTGGCATAAAGCGAGGGAGATGTATGGCTGACTACTTCGAGATCGATTTTCTTGGCGTCGAAACAGCAAAAAGTGGGGGTGCGATCCCGCTGCACTATTCGGTGAATGGTACCGAAGGCGTGCACGTCGTTGACGGTGGATATCTGGATACGGGAGATCAGATTGTCGAGCACCTGAAGTGACACCAATACTCACGTATGGCATGGTGACGAAAGCACATCCTTGAGAGCATGCCATGAGAGCTTACTTTGCCTTTGAGCAACTCATCCCCTCTGGCGAGCTCAAGCAATTTGTCTTCCAACTCAATGACGCGGCGAAGATCGAAGAGGCCCGGAGAATTTTGGCTTCAGGAAATCAACTTAAGGCGCACGTGCAAGGGAAGGTCGTACCTAGACCAGCCGACTATAATCCTGGCTGGTCATTTCACTTGGATCCCGAGACCATCGGTTTTTTCGAGTTCCAGATCGAAGTGTGTGATGCCAACGTTGCTTACGTAGAGGAGCACCTAGACGAAGTTGGAGGCGCCTTTTTGCCGAACAGCTTTTGGTGCCCATGGAGTTCGCGCCTGTCCAAAGAAGTCAGCTGCTAGCGCCTTGAGGCCGCCAACGGGCTCCTGACACGATGCTCAAAAACAGCCAGGAGCGCTTGGCTAGATCTCTTGACGGCGCAAACGGGATAATCAGCTCACGCGAGCGCGCTCAAGCTCATCCGCGCTCAGGCTCACTAACCACGTAGGCTTGCGGCCGGCGGCCCCGACCTCTTTCACTTCCCCTGTTTCCGGATTGCGATACTTACCCGGTGCAATCTTTACCTTCACGGCACTAGTCGCGCGAGCCGCGCGGCGAAGGTTGCCACCGAGGCCCAGATCCGCAGCTGAGAGGTTGTACTTCTTTATCTTTGCCTTGACGTCGGCGATTACTGTATCAAGTTCGCTCTTGCGGACGGCTTCAGCTTGCTGCTGCAGTTCGGATATTTTGGCAATCAGCTCTTCGTAGGTTTGCCCAGACATTGAGGCCTCCTCTTTATTGAAAACGGCAATGATACCGAGAAGTTCGTACAACGTCGGACATTAAAGTCCGTTGCCTCTTGTACCAGCACGAGATCGCCCTGAGTCCCCAAACACACTAACTCAATGAACAATTTGGCCGTGGGGAGGAGACTCCACGGACGAATTGGCAGGGGCGGCAATCGACTCCCATGTTCGCATTGACCGCACCCTGATCACCTTGACGGACGGGGTCAACGGCTTCTAGCGCACGGCGACGCCCCTCAGCCATTGCGCACCGAACGAGATGCGATATACTTTTTATGCCTTAGACGCGGCTTCCTCATCCGCCATGGAAGGCAGCCCTCCGCGCTGCAGCGTCTTTCAGTAGTTTTGCTTCGTGCACCATGGACCCTGTCGCCATGGATCGGTAGCGGATGTCGGTCTGGCAATAGGAAACTGCCATGTCTGCAAACCTGCCTACCTCTTCAGGCGCCAAAATCCCCTCTCCCCGCCGCCTCAAGAACGAGGCTAAGAAGCTTCGACGCCAAGATGGAGCGTTAACCCAGCTCGCAGCACTCGATCTGGCTGCAACTGCTCGTGGTTGGCCCTCATACAAGGCTTTCGAGCGGGAGTGGCGTAAGCAGCCATCAATAGATCGGCGCCACTTTCTGGTAACTCTCTCAGCACAGTGGTCAGACCGACTGAACAGCGCGCGAGGAACGATGCAAGCGCATGTTCAGCTGAGCGAACCTTGGTGGAACTTCCTCTCCCTTGCCGAGCGCCGCCAGATAGGTACGCTCAGCGACTTTCACATCGTTCGAGCAGATCGATCGCGCCTTGCTGCCACTGATGAATACACGTCTTGGATGTCGTGCGCTCACAATCTGAGTAAAGCGGCACGAAAGCTGGTTTTCATCGACGTAATGCGAGTTTTGGCCGCTTCACAATCCAAAGCGATCGCCGCATTTCAAGGTGACCCTCACCGCATGCTGAGCTCCCAATACCCAAATCGAGACCACGAGACTCTGTGGTGGGACCCAGCGACGGGCTTTCATTTCATATTGAACGAACCCTACCAAATCGACCCCGACAAACAAAATAGAGTCTTGGCCGCTCGCGAGATGGTGGCACACACAACTCGCGAATGGACGATCCATAATCCGTCTGGAACGTTGGCCCAATTGATTGCGCCGATGCGCAATGAACCAGAGTTAATGGTTTTTGTCCAGCGCAGCAACGCCTTACCTGCCCGATTTAGGCAGATAGTCTTTACGGATAACGAAGGGCACCAGTTCGATATCTTCACGTAGTTATGCAAGGCTAGCTCGTGAGGCGCCGTAGCAGCAACCATCTGCTGATAGGCGCTCACCGTCGCGCCCCCCCTGAACACGCCAAGCCAACGGCGTCGTTCAGGATCACACCCCAACGCTGGCCATAATCGCCCCTCAGTGTCGTTCTCAACCCTGATAGCCCGTCCGCCGCTGTCCGTCACAATAAACCCATCCATGCAATTCTCGTGGAACGAACCTTGCCGGAAGTAAGTCTATTATCTGGATTACGCTGAGTGAATACCGCATATAGTTCAATTTTAACCCCTACTCAAATTCTGCGAAATTGAACACATTATCCTTCTCGACAAAGGCGCCGAGGGCTCATTTAAAAGCTCACTCCCAACAGCCGCCGAAACACCCCAATTGACGTCGCGAAAAATACTCTTTAGCCCCCCCCAACAACGAATTACTCTGAGATCAGATCAATATTCGCCAACTATTTTTTTGCGACAAGACGCCGAAGAAGAGGTTTACAACCCTCTAAAACGATGATCTACTTCCGCCATCGAGAGGGCGACATGGCGATCCGAAACGTACTTTTAGACCGATTCTTCGCGAGCCACGAGGAGCTCCTTGGGCATGCTAAGGACGTTCAGGATCAGGAATTCTCTTGGTCCCTGTCGTTCTCTATTGAATTCCTTCCTGGACACATCTCCCTTGTCTTCAAGGCATTGAGTGAGTTCAAAGCTATCGTCGGCGAGAAGCGCCTTGCAGACGACTCCGCATTCTTTTTGTGGGCAGACGCCGCGCACGGCCCCACTGTCTTCATGTTCGCGAATGGCTTGGACCGAGCCCGTCGAACGGCACTCATGGAAAGATGCAAGGAACTTCGGATGGAAGCGGCGTATCGCTGCAAAGCGTGCGGCCGTCATCTGGATGAGATGTTCGACGGTTTCTGCCCTCCCCATTCCCGTCTTCACCGCTGGAAAGTGGAGAGATGGTATGCAGGCCCACACCAAGCTTCGCCTGAAGGCCAGAGTTCTTCTCCCAGCCATCAAGAATCAATCCTTGAAAGCGCGCCGTCTCGGATCGAGCCGGAGGAGTCAAGCTCCGAGCCGACGGCACTTGCCAGCCCTGAAGCGGCCAAAATGTGCGCCGAAGGCGGCACTTCGCCCGATATGGGACTGGTTGTTGAAATGTGGCATGAGCAGTCCGTCAGCCTGCTGAGATCTCAACTTCCCGGCATGGATGTGGACTCGAGAGCCCGCGTTCGGGGCTACATTGATCGCATCGCATCACAGAAACCAAAGAAGCCGCTCCGAATGTTTTCGGGCGTAACTCAAGGGCTTTTTGATGATTTGAGAATGCTTTTTCCGAACTTCGCCTCCGTAATCGATTACGTCGAGGGCCAATGTGCACTTTCATTGGCAACCGGCAGGGAACTCGCCTTTGATCCGATTCTTATTCACGGAAAGCCCGGCCACGGGAAGAGCATCTTTATGCAGCACTTGGCCGCGGGGCTGAACCTGACACCCGTGCTGTTGGTGGACATGTCGTCAGCACAATGTGGCGCATCCCTTAGCGGAAGCGAACAGTACTGGGCCAATTCAAGTCCCGGCCAGTTCTTCTGGCACGTAGTCTGCGGCGAGGTCGCCAATCCGGTTGTGGTCCTCGAAGAGATTGACAAGGTCGATCACCAACTGGGTTCACGCAATGCTACGTCGCCCCTGAGCGCCCTCCACCGACTGCTGGAACGCCATAGCGCTTCCCGGTTCTTTGATCTCGCTTTGCCCGAGTTTAATCTGGATGTAAGCCGTGTTATCTGGCTCGCAACCTGCAACGTCATCGAACGCGTTCCGGACGCTATCAAGCAGCGGTTTCTGGCCTTTGAGATTCCCAAACCCGATGAGAAACAGGCCAGACACATTGCGATATCCGTGTTCACCCACCTGCGTCATGAACGAGGCTGGACTCATTTTCTCGACGGAAATCTCAGTGACGAGGCGCTGCGGATCCTCTCTGTGATGCCTCCGCGCGAGATGCGAAAGCGCCTTACTGCTGGCGCTGGCCGAGCGCTTCTCGCGGGTCGGCGGTCTCTGGTCGCGGAAGACCTCCTCGGCGTCGCTCCTCTTGAGCACGGCGTGCAGCTCGTTCTTCACTGATCAAAATGACGCTGCAGCTGATCAGAGAACTGGTGGCCCGATATCCCTTGTTTCTGCGCAAGCTGAGAGCGCGAACGGAGTACGAATGGCGCTGGCAGTTTCTATGCGAGGACGGCTGGTTTGATCTGCTGGACACGGCATGCATCGGCATCGAGTCCGAATGCCGTTACGCCCTTGAGAAGCAGGGCCAGTCGATCCCGAACCTTCCTTACTTTGCAGGAGCGATGCGGACGCATTGGGAACTGGTCCTTAAGGTCCGAAACAGCACAGAAAACAGCCGATGCGTGACCGAAATCGTCCGGTCAGCGGCCCACAGCATCTGTGAGCGATGTGGCGCTCACACCTCGGATTACTCAGTTCGTCGGTCCTCGTTTTGTGAAGACTGCACACAGAGGCGGAGCGATGGTCGCTGAGGCTCCGGCGCACTTGGCCGCCCCCTGTTCAATACCCGAGAGCACGCATCAGAGATTGTCCGTCATGGGATCACGAACCCTCTTCCTGCTTGGGGACGTCCACGGTCGCTTCGATCACGTCCTCCACGAGGCGCTCTCCCGCCTTCCAGCTGGCGTTGTGTTCTTGGGGGACATCGAGCCGCCGCGCAGCAGGCGCGAGTTGATCGCCCTGTGCGTGGCGTCACTGGTTGTGGCCGTGACTCACAAAACCAAGGCCACAACTTTGAGCAATCCGTCTCTGCCGTCGATCGACTAGCGCGGAGTCGAAGAGGAAGTAGCAGCCGGCTTCTTGCTCGTGGCGGCGCACTGTTCCTTCAGCTTCTTCACTTCGGGGTACGCCACATCGCTTATGTATCGCTTCGTGTCGGCCAACTGCTCGCATGTCTTCGGCACGGCTTTCTCATCGTCGTCATGCGCACCTGCTTGGGTCATCACAAGCGTTGAGGCAAGCGAAGCGCTTATGATGGCTGCAATCAAGAACGGGCGAACTTTTATATCACTATCTCCTGGGGTAAAGCCCTGCCAAAGCGGCAGAACGGAAAACTTCGGTTTCATTTCGAACCAATGACATAACAATAGAACTAAAATGAAAAGACATTGGTCTGTGTCAGCTTGATTGATTACAGGACGTGCTTCATCTCCCCGTACTGGCCTCGAGTACGAACGATCACCGTGACATCGGCGTCACCACGGTTTCGCCAGAACCAGTGTGGTTGCCGCTAAAAGCGGCCTGAATCACGCCATCTCCTGCAGGCGCAGCACGTCCCTTCTTGTAGCTAACAGACTGGCCATCGCCATCGCCGTGGGTATCAAAATTCACCACGCCGCCTTCGGAAACCCAGTCGAATTCGGCTTGCTCGCCAACCTTCATACTCGACTTCACCTCGGCGCCTTGGCCGGGCTTTATCACGACACGCATTTCATCGCGCCAAGCCGAATCGTTCGCTACCGGTGTACCACTTTGTACCTGCGCTGGCATTGCGGAACCGGCGTTCCCTTTCGTCGCAACCTTTTCGGCATCCAAAGCAGCGTCAGCAGAGGCTTCTTCGGCCAACTGCGTCTTGATTTCTCCCATTTCCGTCAAGCCCAGAGCGCGTCCAATCCCGGTCGGGACGATCGCATACTCTGAGGGAAGGACAATGGCGATCAAAATGGCCATAGTAGCGATGAATGCAATCGACGTCGAGCGAAGCAGTTGTTTAGATGTGGGAAGGTCGTCGAGCGTCGGCTTGGTTGCGTTGTACATAAGATTTTCTCGGTGTGTGAATCAGAAAAAATAACCAGTGAGTTGATAGCCGACAAGAATGAAACAGGCACTTATCATAGCTACGTTTGCGGCGTACGCATGGCGCCAATAACCAGCTGTTCGGCGCCAATAGCTCATCGCAATCAAAATGGTGCCAAGCGCAAGCAACTGTCCGATTTCAACGCCTAGATTGAATGCCAGCAAGTTGGGGGTCAGGCCGTCAGGCGAAATGTTGTACTCGATGATCTTTGTGGACAGACCAAACCCATGGAAGAGTCCAAATACAACTGTTGCGATTTTCGTGTTGGGCTGAAAACCGAGCCAACGCCAAAGCGCCCCAACATTGTCGAGCGCCTTGTAAACCACCGAAAGGCCGATGATTGCATCAATTATGTAGCCATTTATCCGACATTGAAGTACACACCTAGAAACATCGTTGTCGAATGGCCAACAGCGAACAGCGTCATACACAAGGCAATGGGCTTCATCCGGTACAGGAAGAAAATCACCCCAAGCAAAAACAGGATATGGTCATATCCTGTAGCCATGTGCTTCGCCCCTCAAATACATAAAATGGATGATATTTACGCCAGATATCTCTTGAATGTAGCCCTTGTCGCCCTCGGCCACAGCATGGGCGTGCACCTGACTTGCGCACGCGAACGACAAGAGAAGCGTCGCTATGAGAAAGAGTGAAACTCGTTGCCAGGTTAGCCGATAGCAGCCCGGAATTACGCCAACAAATCTTTGATGCATGAACGCCATATACCCCCCTGAAATTTCCCTGCGTTCTCCGCGCTTTCTAAATCGAACGACAGCGCCCTTCAAGCCGGCTTTTACTGATCACCATCATCCTCAAGTGCGTGAAAGATTGAATATGCAGATCGTTCGCCACCATAGCAACGCCCAATCAACTCCCATCAAATCCGCCATCCGACCCACATTTACGACCCACCAATCAAAACCATCTACGATCACAACGGAAACTTGAAAACCCCCACAAGAAAATTTCATCCAAAACCTCAACCTCATTCTTTCTGACAGTCCTTTTTGCCTCTTGACTGACTGTTCTGCACGGCCTCCTCGATTATTTTCCGTTTCTTGCGTTCGCTGCGCATTTGCGTAACATCTAGAAATATATACAGAACAAGCATGAGTGCACCACCGCCTCCGAGAATCCAGAAGAAGTAATCGTGCAGCAAGGATAGCAGTACCAAATCACCCTTCATATCAGTCAGCGGTCTTTGCAAGGAGGAATTGGTTCATTGGCTTAGCGACTCAGTTACCGCTTGTCGGCCATCTCAGATGCAATTCATCGATGGCATAGGCGTGCTTGTGTCGGCCTGCACCGTGGGGCTCACCTGTCTCGAGATGAGCAAGACTGGCATCGTCGTCACCATGGGAATGCACCAATTCCTCCGCGTCATTGGCAGACCATAGCACCCATGCGCTCAACGTACCCAGAAGTGCGACGACCGCCAGTACTCCAAATGCCGCCGGCAGCCCCGCCGCTATCCCGATTTGTCCTGCCAATGGATAGGTCAGTAACCAGCAAAGGTGCGAGAGTGAAAACTGAGCTGCAAACACTGCAGATCGATCATCCGCAGTGGCGAAGCGACGTAGCAGGCAGCCACTTGGCGTTTGCGTCATTGAATAGCCAACGCCAATTACAAACAGCGTCAGGAGAAAGAACGGCCACTCTGTGGCTTGCCCAAAAAGGCCTACAGCAGCCCCCACCGCCAGGCCCACTGTCATGATGGTCGCCCCCAGAAGCATGGGGCGACGATCAGACATGCGGTCCAGAGATATCGGGAGCCAGCAACGCCACAACCATCGATCCAAACCCAAAGCACGCTAGGGCCAGCGGAACATCGCCACTCTCACGCCCGAGCCTCGTCTGCACGTAGACCACCGTGTTGACGATCACCATTGAACTCGCAGCGGCAGCGGCTAGATTCAACCGTGGGGTACGCAGATAGATTGACATGCCACGGAACGTTTTCTCATAAACGGTTCCGGTGCGCTCCTTGGCCTCCGACAGGGGCAGCACGACGGATAGAACGAGCAACGCAGAGATCAGGAATCCCAGCGACGTGAATGCAAACAACCAGTGGAAGCTGATCACTGTCAGGAGCGCTGCAGCAATCATTGGACTGAGCAGGCTTTCCATGTCATAGGCCATGCGAGAGAGGGACAGTGCGCGGGTATAGTCCTTTTCGTTTGGCAGAACATCCGGGATGGTTGCCTGGAACGCTGGTGTAAAGGCGGCAGAGCAGCACTGCAGGACAAAGCTGACACATCGGCTCGACCCCGTGGCTGTCGCAGTACTCATCGACCAGCCCGTAAATCACTTCAAACGGCAGTCGAGCTCCGCCTGGGCGAAAAACGCGCTGGCAAGCTTCAGGATCTCGTTGGCGCGGCGCAGCTCCTTGACCTCGCGCTCCAGATCCTTGATGCGCTGCGCATCCGGCGTCTTCACGCCAGGACGTGCCCCCGCGTCGACTTCCGCCTGCTTGACCCAATCGAGCAGTGCCTGCGGCACGCATCTGATCTTCGGTGCGATCGATTCGATCGTTGCCCACAGCGACGGGTACTCCCTGCGGTGCTCCTGCACCAGTCGCACAGCTCGCTCGCTAACCTCAGGTGAGAACTTCGATGACTTCTTGATGGCTCCATCTTCTCAAGACTTGGAGCCTCCACAAAACCCGGGGCGGTTCACATCACTGGAATAAGCTCACCGTTCTCTGTAACCCAGCAAACGAAGCGCATTAAACACCACGAGCAGCGTTGAACCTTCGTGGATGGCGACTGCTGGGCCGATGCCGAGACCAAATATGGTCGCCGGAACAAGTAATGCCACCACTCCGAGACTGACGAAAACGTTTTGCCGAATAACGGCTCGTGTACGCCAACTCAGCGCCACCGCAAATGGTAAGCGGCGAAGGTCATCAGTCATCAATGCAACGTCCGCTGTTTCCAGAGCGACATCAGATCCGGCAGCGCCCATCGCGATTCCAACAGTTGCATTCGCCATAGCTGGAGCATCATTCACTCCATCACCGACCATGGCAACCTTGGCCCGCTCCTTGAGCTCTTTGATCGCTTTGACTTTGTCATCAGGCATGAGACCTCCCCATGCCTCATCCAACCCAACCTCTTTAGCCACCGCTGTTGCAACGACTGGGTGATCACCGGAGATCATGATCATGCGACTAACGCCCAGCTCCCGCAGTTGCTGCAGAACCTCCCGGACACGAGGACGGGGTGTGTCCATCATGCCGATGACCCCGAGATCACGGTTACCTAAGCGTACAGCCATGGTTGTATGACCTGCGTCGCTTAGCCGTGCTATGGCCGACGCCGTAAATTCCCCAAGATCTGGAATGCCGTCGGCACCGAACATTCCCTCTTTACCAACCCATGCCTGGCTACCATTCACCTTTGCAACGACGCCGCGGCCAGTCAGACTTCGAAGATCTGTCGCCGTTGGTATTGATTGCCCTTCCAGACGTTGGCGTCCGTCGCGAGCCAGAGCGAGCGCTAACGGATGATCACTCAAGCTCTCCACCGCCACGGCTATTGATAGCAACTCATCCGACGAAACACCCGGAGCCGGAACGACCTCGGTGATGTGGGGTTTGCCTTCAGTCAGTGTTCCGGTCTTATCGAAGGCCATGGCGCGCAAGGAACCAAGCTCTTCCAGCGGGGCACCGCCTTTCACCAGCACGCCTCCTCTCGCCGCACGCGCAACGCCAGATAACACCGCGCTCGGCGTAGCAATCGCCAATGCACACGGGCTGGCCGCAACGAGAACAGCCATCGCCCGGTAGAAGCTATCACTGAACGGCTCATCAATGACAATCCAGGCAAACAGCAGCGCAAGGGCCAAGCCAAGCACGGCGGGAACGAATATGCGCTCGAACCGATCAGTGAAACGCTGCGTTGGGGATTTGCGGGATTCGGCCTCGCTCACCATCTTCACAATCTTGGCCAAGGCTGAGTTACCCGAGGTTCGTGTGACCTCGATCTCGATCGCACTTGCGCCGTTGATAGTCCCGGCGAATGCGCGTGAAGACGAATCCACCAGATCAGGCTTTGAGCGAGCGTTGGCGACATCTGGGACGGGGTATTTGTCGACAGGAATGCTTTCGCCGGTAACAGGCGCCTGGTTGATACTGGACATCCCCTGTACGAGGAATCCGTCTGCCGGAAGACGCTCATTGGGTCGAACGATAACAACGTCTCCCACTGCTAGATCCTCGACCGCAATCTCCGTAATCTGGCCACCGCGCCGAACGTTTGCAGTGTCTGGGGCGAGTTCTGCCAAAGCTTCGATTGCGCGCCTTGCTCGACCCATTGCGTAGTGCTCAAGGGCATGTCCGAGGCTGAACAGAAATAGCAGCAGCGCTCCTTCGGCTAGTGCGCCGAGTGGAATGGCACCGGCAGCCGCCACGAGCATCAGGGTGTCGATCTCGAATCGCTTGCGCCGAAGATTGTCTGCGGCTTCACGCAGGGTGAAGAAGCCACCAAAGAAATAAGCAACGAGGTAGAGGGCAGACGGCAGCCACGGTGGCGCATCAGCGGTCAGCTTCTCAATTCCGAACCCGATGGCAAGAAGAGCTCCGCAGGTTAGGGCGAAGATCAGCTCGGTGTTGTCCCCTAGGAACTCACCATGCTTGTGAGAATGATCATCGGGTTCAACATTGGTATCTGTCTTGACCGACGGTACTGAAGCACCCCTGACGGGATTGCCGTCTTGTCGGAGAGATACTTTCAGGGAAATTAGGGATTCCCATATCTCTGTCTCATTTGTGCGAGTGCGGTCATATTCCATTTTGATGGAACCTGCGGCGCTCACATCCACTTCCAGCACACCTGGGATTCTGCTTAGTTCATCTTCTATAGACCTAGCTCGCCGCGTATGAGTGATGCCATTCACTTGCCACACGACATGTCCATAACGCTCAGTGCATGCGGCTCCCGCCCTCAGAATCAGAGCGCGGACTCGTGCGAGTTCAATCACATCGGGGTCGTAATGGATGCAGAGTTCGGCGGCGGCAGTACCGCCTTTCGCCACTATGTGGATCCGCTCAACGCCAGGTTGGCCTTGGGCCTCTTTAATCAGACGCTCAACGCATGCATCCGCTTCATCTTGCACATCCGGCAGCACGATGGCGATATCGAGGCTCAGCTTCTCAGTCATCGTCTGAATTCCTTTTGGGATGCCGTGGAAGTATGCTCAATCTGCGAGCACGTAGCGATATTCAACAGACGAGTGACCTGGCTTAGCATGAACATAGCTAAGCCGCAGGCTTGCACCCATAGCTCTGCCTGCTCGTTCGAACAGAGCAAGTCCTCCATCCCGTTGACCTAACAGTAGATGCGGCCTCTGATGTTCAGCAGGCAGTGGGCTGCCTGGCTTCCAGATGATGACCCTCACGCCGGGATAACGTATGCGAAGGACTCCTCCCAGAACTGCGTCATCAGTGATGGTCGGCGTTTCGCCCCGATAACCACTTTTTAGCAAGGTGTCGGTCAGAGCAACTATTGGCTCATAACTCATCAGGTCGATCCCGCCATCCATTCAGGAGATGGTCTGAACGCTGCCACGGCCAGATATAGCGCGGCAAGCACACTCAGAACGACTTTGAGCCACCGGAGGCGCGCATGGCCGACGAGCTTCTTCCGACAACAGAAGAAGGCGAACGGAACTGCGAACAACAATGGCTGCAGCCAGCGTCCCTTGAAGTGCATGACCCCAAAAAAAAGAACAAGGGCCAGTAGCAATGCGGTCAGTGCCCGGAAGTACTGTTGCCAGAATGAACAGATCTGTCGGTCATAGTGGTCTCCCTCATGCCTTTTCCACACTGACCAACCAAAGAGCAACATATAAATAAGGCAAAGCACACCAACAGTTGCCCCAGTGGCGCTGACGAGGCTGCTTATACCTCGAACGATGCCGTACCCGCCAAGGGGCGTCTGACCAAGCTTTTCCATTGTTCGAGTACTCGCCAGATCCCAATGGTCAAGCAGCCACAGTCCGTGCGGTATGAGTAAGAGGTACAGCCTGGGCGTCGGCCTTTCGATCAGACGAATCAGAACGTACAACGTCGCAGCAGCAACTGCTGCCGCAAGTACGGAGTGTGTGAGGTCTCGTTGAGATTCCCATCCGATCTGAGGGATCAGAAGCAATGAGGCGGCAGCTAAGACAGCCAGCGAAGGCGGTAACCAGCGACGTGCGGCTAACCACACGAATCCATAGGTGCTTGCGAGTAAAGTATTCTTCAGCAGCGACAGTGAGAAGATCGACACACCGAACAGCTTGAACACAAGCCACTGGACCCATGTGTACAGCGGAGGCTGAGTGCCAGATCCGAGCGCCAGATCCTGCGTCCATAGCGCCTGCTCTGCTTCATGGAGTTCGAGGCCAGGGGACGCAAAAACGCGAGCGCAGACCTGCGCCCCAAAGTAGACGACGAGAAGAGCGAACGGGCCCTTGATGGCTGAGGTGATCATGCGACCGATTCTCGCAGCGCGCCCTTTTCGCGCCGTTAACGCCTGTTTAAATTGCTCTCGTTAAGAATAAGAGGATCTTCTTCTGCGGTACCGGGGATCCCTCATGCCTCCTGTTACAGAGCGTACTAGCTCGCTCGAACTTCCTTGCCAGGACGGCTGCGTCAACGTTTCCATCGTCGTGCCTATCTTCAACGAGGAGGGAAACGTCGGAGAATTTGTGGAGTGCGTGTTTGCTGCACTCACTCCGACTTCACGTGCTTTCGAACTGATTGTTGTCGATGATGGATCCCGCGATGCCAGCGGCGAGATGCTGCTGCGACTTGCCGCGGAGCGGCCATGGCTTCGTCCTGTACGCCTTGTACGGAACTACGGTCAGTCGAGTGCGCTACAAGCCGGTTTTGACCGCGTGCGCGGTCGCTATGTGGTGACGTTGGACGGAGACATGCAGAACGATCCGTTCGACATCCCCGCCATGCTGGACCGTCTGGACTCCGATGCAGGGATAGATGTGATCTCCGGATGGCGGGAGCACAGACAGGACAAAGCTCTTTCCCGCCGTCTTCCCTCATATATCGCCAATGCACTGATCTCACGGGTCACTGGCGTCCAGCTTAATGACTACGGCTGTGCGTTGAAGGCTTATCGCAGGGAGGTCATCGACCGTATACGGCTTTACGGTGAGCTGCATCGCTTCATCCCGTCGCTCGCACGAGACGTAGGGGCGCGAATCGCTGAGATGCCTGTCCGACATCATGCACGCACACATGGGGTATCGAAGTACGGCATTGATCGGACCTTTCGAGTAGTTCTTGATCTCATGCTCATCGTGTTCTTCATGCGCTACCGTCAGCGCCCACTACATGCTTTTGGTGGTTTGGGTCTATGGCTCGCGGCTCTTGGCGTTGCCATTCTGTCTTGGCTAGGCCTTCTCAAACTCTTAGGGGAGCACATTGCTGGACGCCCCTTACTGACGGTAGGGGTCCTGCTGCTAGTGGTGGGCGTCCAACTCGTGGTTGCAGGCTTGGTGGGCGAGCTGTTGAGCCGGATCTACCATGAGGGCCGCGGCGGTGCTCAGTACCATGTTCGAGATACACGCAATTGAAGAAAGCGCGGATTCAACGTTCGCGTTTGGCAATCGGCGGTGTCCTCCTGTTTGGCATAGTTTGGTTTGCCGATCCGCGAGAGGTATTCGCGGTGCTTGCCGGTGCCAACTGGATTTGGCTGACTGCTGGTCTCATTCTGTCTGTGCTGTCCAACGTTATCTCCGCCCTGCGCTGGCGTGAGTTGGCCGCATGGCTTGGTCACCCGATCACTTCGACGACCGCACTACAGATTTACTTCCGCGCGATGGCACTGAATGCGCTGCTACCCGGAGGGGTTGTGGGTGGGGATGTCTATCGTGCGCTGGTTCTTCGTCAGCAAGGCATGCACCCAATGGGGGCAACATTATCTGTGTTGCTCGATCGCGTATGGGGCTTCTGGTTGGTGATCGCAATCAGCATTATGGGGAGTGCTTTCACATGGACGCTGATCGCTGGCCAAGTATCTTGGACGGATCAATTTCCCGAGCCTTCTAAACCGCTGTTTGTCGTCATCGGCATTCTCTGGACCCTCTTGCCCCTTTTGTTCCTGCGTCGGCTTGCTCCTGCGTGGCGACGCTTCCACGAAGAGGTGATCTCTTTGGAGACTTGCCATATGCGGATCCGCCGGCAGTACGTTTTGCAAAGCGTCGCTGCACTGTGTGTGCAGTGGCTCTCCATCGGCGCGCTAGCACTTGGGGCTAAGGCAATCCATCTTGAACTCTCTACTGCTGTCTGGGCCACCGTGTCGTTTCCCATATTCTTGATGGCAGCGATTCCTGTTAGCTGGGGTGGATGGGGAGCCCGCGAAGCTGCTGCTGCGGGTGCGTTATCCGTCTTTGGCGTTTCAGCCGCTCAAGGCGTGGGGGCAGGACTGATTTACGGCATCTATGCCTTGGTTCAAGCAGCAGCAGGGGCAGCCTTATTCGGATGGCCCTCCATGCAGCAACAGACTGAACTGGCACGCAAATTGAATCAACACCGACACACTCGTGACTAAATGTGGCGACGTGCAAACGATGAGCCCATCTGTGGTATAAAAAAAAGATGCAACAGGTTCGTTCCTTCTTTGCCGCTTTTCTTGTCGGAATCTTGATGGTCACGCTGCTCAGTCCTCACTTTGGCTGGGAAGTGGTCGCGAGTGAGTCCGAGCTTGGTCACGTCCTTGGCGACCAGCACAAGACTATGGCAGCAGATTGGGATACGAAATACTCGTCGATCGGTGGTGAAGAACCCCACGCCACTGATCATCATCATGGATGTGCGGGGCATCAGTTCTCCCATACTCCTGCCCAAGCCAGCGCATCTCATGCTTGGCATCCCGCCCCAACTAGCCAAGCTGCGCTCCCCAGCGCAGCGATCAGCTTTCAATCCTTCATTCCGCCCGGCCTCTATCGGCCACCTTTGCTCGCGGCTGCCTGAGGTTCTGATCCTCACGATCAAGACCTGAGTCGCTGCGGTAACGGCCAGCCATGGTCGTGTCCGTGCGCTCGTCAGCTGTTCGTCAGACGTCTCCTGGTCGCCGACATAGCACCTGGAGTTCGTCCAGATCTCGTTCGAGCAAGTTGGAGTGAATTCATGTTCAGCAAACTGCTGCCGCTGGCGGTGGGTTGTGTATGGGCCGTTGTCGTCCATGCTCAACCCACTACCCCGGCGCCGACCTCTGGGCAACCTTTTAGCCCGCGCTATGCCATTTCTCCTGACAACCTGCCAGCAGCGTCGACTGGCGCAGGATTTGTCGAGCCAGTAACACCCCTCTCGCTTTCACAAGCGATCGAGTACGTCCTCACAAACAACGCATCGCTGACGGTTTTGGCGCGCGAAGTGCGGGCACGTGATGGAGATCGCCTCCAGAGCAGCTTGCGCCCCAATCCTGAGTTGGGAATGCGAGTTGAGGATCTGCGAGACCGCAATCGAACGACCACCTTGGAACTGAGCCAGCTCATCGAGCGTGGTGGAAAACGCGAAGCACGAATTTCTGTGGCTGAGCTCGGACAGAGCGTTGCCACGCAGGAATTTCTTGCTCGCGAGCGCGCCCTACGGGCCGAGATTGAAGCTGCGTTTCGCGGAGTCCTTGCTGCACAGGAAAGCCAGCGTTTAGCTCAGGGCTCACTCGACCTTGCAGAGAGGGTTAGCGATATCGCCGGCCGGCGAGTTCGTGCAGGAAAGGTGTCTCCCGTAGAAGAGACTCGGGCTCAGTTAGCACAGGCGGCAGTACGCGCGGAGCTTAGCGCGGCAAACGGTGCTCTAGCGGTTGCCAGATCTCGACTGTCTGCACTATGGGGCAATGCGATGCCGAGGTTCGAGTACGCAACTGGATCTCTGAATGATGAGTCCGGCTTGCGCCCGCTGCCAGACATGTTGTCAGGGCTTGATGACTCTCCTTTGATGGAACGTGCTCGAACTGAGATCAGCCGCCGTCGGGCGGTCGTGGATCTGGAGCGTAGTCGTGGAGTACAGGATGTCAGATTGAGTGTGGGGGCTGCTCGAAACAACGAATTGGGCCTCACCCAGGTCCTGTTCGGTTTCTCCATTCCCTTGGCAATCAATGACCGCAACCAGGGCGCACAACTCGAAGCACTGCGTCGTGCTGATCAGGCTCAGGACGAATTGATGGCGCTGCGAGCTCAGCTTTCGGAAGGCCTGGTGCGTGCCTACGAGCGAGCCTCTACGGCCAAAGGTCTTGTCCGCACTCTGGAGCTGGACATTCTGCCGGGCGCCCAAAGTGCCTACGGCGCAGCAACCATCGGCTTTGAGCTCGGAAAGTTCACGCTTCTCGAAGTACTCGACGCCCAGCGCACCCTCTTTCAGGCTCGCTCCCAGTATGTGCGCGCCCTTACCGAAATGAATGAAGCCATCGCGACTATGCGCAGCATAGTGGGCGATCGAAAGGATGGCGAGTAACCATGATCCTCCAACCGATTACCAACTGGATCCAGCAACGGCCGCTCTTGAGTGTCCTAATCGCAGTGCTGGTCACTGCCGCGGCTGCGGCCTCTTACTCCTGGATGGAGGTCAGTCACGGCCATTCTTCTGGCAAGACCGAGGAGAGTCACGATGGTCACGACCACGCGGCTCCTAGCGAGTCAAAGGAAGACGGCAAGGACCATGACCACAGCAAGGACGAACCCAAGAGACCGAAGTCGAAGGAAGGAGTTCCAGACGCCATACCGATGAACCAAACCCAGATTGCACAGGCCGGGTTGGCGGTTGAAAAGGCCGCTCCCGGGCAGTTGAAAACCCTCCTGGAGCTGCCGGGAGAGATACGCTTCAATGCGGACCGAATGGCACACGTCGTCCCACGTGTTGCAGGGGTCGTTGAGGAGGTAAGCGCCGATCTGGGTGCCTCCATGGCCCAGGGGCAGGTCATGGCAGTGATTGCTAGCACCCAGCTTGCAGAACAGCGCAGCGAGTTGCTCTCGGCAAAGAAGCGCCTCGATCTGGCCCGCACTACCTATGAACGAGAAAAGTCGCTCTGGGAGCAAAAGGTGTCTCCAGAGCTGGACTATCTGCAAGCACGGCAAGCCATGAACGAAGCGGAGATCATGGTGGCGAATGCCCGGGAGAAACTCGCAGCACTTGGTGCGAATACGGGTTCCGGTGAAGACAAGCTCAACCAGTTTGCCTTGCGGGCGCCATTTGCTGGAACAGTAGTCGAAAAGCACCTTACCCGCGGAGAGGCGGTGCGAGAAGACACTCAAGCGTTCATTGTGGCCGACCTCACTACAGTGTGGGCGGAGATCAGCGTTCCGGCGCAGGAATTAATGCGGGTGCGAAGCGGCACTGAGGTGACCGTCCGATCAACTGCGTCAGGCGTTTCTGCAAAGGGGATTGTTACCTACGTTGGAGCGTTGCTCGGGGAGCAGACCCGTACCGCGCCCGCGCGCGTGGTGCTTCGGAATCCTGATCTGGCGTGGAGGCCGGGTCTCTTCGTAACGGTTTCCATCGGCCTGGATACCACCGAAGCTGCCGTGACGGTGCTCTCAGCGGCCATCCAGAACATCGAAGGCAAGGACAGCATCTTCGTGAGCACCCCGTCGGGCTTCGTAGTGCGTCCCGTGAAGCTCGGACGTCGCGATGGTGATCACGTCGAAGTCCTTGAGGGGGTTACCGCGGGTGAAGAGTACGTCGCTCGCAACAGCTTCGTCTTGAAGGCAGAACTCGGCAAAGACAGCGCCGAGCACGCTCATTGAGGAGACGAAGATGTTCGAAAAACTCATTCGTGTGAGTATCGAGCAGCGCCTGCTGGTGTTGCTTGCGGTACTCGGTATGGCTTTATTCGGTATTTACAGCTATCAGCGTCTTGCCATAGATGCAGTTCCTGACATCACCAACGTTCAGGTGCAGATCAATACGCAGGCTGCCGGCTATTCACCCTTGGAAACCGAGCAGCGCGTCACCTATCCAATCGAGACCGTCATGGCAGGCCTGCCAGGCCTCTCCCAGACTCGCTCTTTGTCGCGGTATGGACTTTCCCAGGTCACCGTCATTTTTGATGACGACACGGACGTCTACTTTGCTCGCCAGCTCGTAAACGAGCGCTTGCAGGAAGCTCGCAGCAAGTTGCCCGCGGGCGTGGCGCCGCAAATGGGGCCGATCTCCACAGGCCTGGGTGAGATCTTTCTGTGGACAGTAGAGGCAGCTGAAGGCGCATTGAAGCCTGATGGGACTCCATGGACTCCGATGGACCTTCGGGAGGTACAGGACTGGATTATCAAGCCGCAGTTGCGCACCGTTCGTGGCGTCACAGAGATAAACACGATTGGTGGCTTCGCGCGTGAGTATCTGGTAGCTCCCAATCCAGATCGGATGCGTGCCTTTGGCATCACTCTTGGTCAACTCGTGGCTGCGCTGGAAACCAATAACACGAACGTTGGTGCGGGATACATCGAACGTAATGGCGAGCAGTATCTGGTCAGAGCGCCTGGTCAAGTCAGCTCGCTGTCGGAGGTCTCGGACATCGTTGTGACGACGGTAAATGGAGTTCCCGTCCGCATTCAGGACATCGCGGAGGTGAAATTTGGCCGAGAGCTGCGCACTGGGGCTGCTACAGACAATGGTCGTGAAGTCGTCTTGGGCACCGTGTTCATGCTCATCGGCGAGAACAGCCGCTCCGTTGCGCAGGCGGTTGCCCAAAGAATGGAAGAAATCAATCGAAGCCTGCCTGTAGGGGTCAAGGCGGTGACGGTTTACGACCGTACTACCCTGGTGGACAAGGCAATTGCCACCGTAAAGAAGAATCTTCTTGAGGGTGCAGTCCTAGTCATCGTTATCTTGTTCCTTTTCCTCGGAAACATCCGCGCAGCACTCATCACGGCGCTCGTGATCCCACTTTCCATGCTTTTTACGTTTTCCGGCATGGTTCAGCAGAAAGTAAGCGCGAATCTGATGAGCCTCGGTGCGCTCGACTTCGGGATCATTGTTGATGGCGCGGTTGTGATCGTTGAGAACTGCGTTCGCAGGCTCGCCCATCGTCAGAAGGAAGCAGGACGTCTTCTGAATCTGCGAGAGCGGCTGGATGAGGTCTTCGAGGCTGCGCGAGAGGCACGCCGTCCTCTGCTCTTCGGGCAACTGATCATCATGGTGGTGTACCTGCCGTTGTTCGCCCTCTCCGGGGTTGAAGGCAAGATGTTTCATCCGATGGCATTCACAGTGGTGATCGCTCTTCTGGGCGCCATGATCCTGTCGGTAACCTTCGTTCCTGCAGCACTTGCCATGTGTATAGGGAGGTCGGTGACGGAAGGAGAAAGCAAGATCATGGAGCGTGCGCGCAGCATCTACATGAGACTGCTGGACCGTACCTTTGCCAATCGGACTGTAGTCCTGGTCTTGGCATCAGCGATGGTGATAGGCGCGGGGGTGCTTGCGTCGCGTTTGGGTAGCGAGTTCGTCCCGAGCCTCAATGAGGGCGACTTTGCCATTCAGGCGCTTCGGATTCCAGGCACCAGTCTCAGTCAGTCAGTCGAGATGCAGCAAAAGCTGGAGATGACGCTCAAGACACGCTTCCCGGAGATTGAACGTGTGTTTGCTCGTACCGGTACAGCGGAAGTGGCGTCGGATCCGATGCCTCCAAACATCTCCGATGCCTACGTGATGCTGAAGCCCGTCAGTGAGTGGCCGACGCCGCGTCGCTCCAGAGATGAGGTAATGACCGCTGTTCGAGTGGCTCTGGAAGAGATGCCTGGCCAGAGCTATGAGTTCTCGCAGCCCATCCAACTTCGATTCAATGAGCTTATCTCCGGTGTGCGCAGCGACGTTGCCGTAAAGATATTTGGCGACGACATGGATGCGCTCAATAGAAATGCCGAGAGCATCATGGCAGTTCTCTCCACCATCAAGGGATCTGTTGAGGCCAAGGTAGAACAAACAAGCGGCCTACCCGTGCTTACCGTGCGGATTGATCGTGCGAAGGCTGCTCGCTACGGCGTCAATGTGGGCAGTATCCAGGACGCTGTCGCCACGGCCATGGGAGGACGCGAAGCCGGTGTCGTTTTCGAAGGAGACCGTCGATTCGACATCGTTGTGCGATTTGCGGACGAAGCACGAACAGATCTGGATGCGTTCGCGCGCATGCCAATCGAACTTCCTGCGGCAACTGGGGGTGGCGGACGCTTTGTTCCCCTGTCTGAGCTCGCAACGCTCGACATGCAACCTGGACCCAACCAGATCAGTCGCGAAAACGGAAAGCGCCGAATCGTAGTGACCACGAACGTACGGAACCGGGATCTGGGCTCTTTCGTCGCTGAAGCCCAACAGCGTCTGGCAACAGAAGTGAAACTGCCTCCTGGCTACTGGATGACGTGGGGTGGGCAGTTCGAAAACCTCCAATCTGCATCGAATCGATTGAAGCTTGTAATCCCTATTGCCTTGGGCCTGGTGTTCCTGCTGCTGTTCATGATGTTCGGCAAGATCCGCGACGGATTGGTGGTCTTTACAGGGATTCCATTTGCGCTCACGGGTGGTGTGCTGGCGCTATGGCTTCGAGACATTCCGTTGTCCATCTCAGCGGCAGTCGGCTTCATTGCGCTCTCGGGGGTGGCCGTGCTCAATGGTCTGGTGATGATCTCCTGCATCCGTGGTCTGCGCGAAGGAGGGATGTCACTCACAGAAGCGATTCGGGAAGGCGCTTTGCAACGGTTGCGGCCAGTGTTAATGACAGCTTTGGTCGCATCCTTGGGCTTTGTACCGATGGCAATCGCCACGGGAACCGGAGCTGAGGTGCAACGCCCTCTGGCCACAGTGGTCATCGGCGGCATCCTGTCTTCAACGGCACTGACCTTACTGGTGCTGCCGTTGCTTTACGGTGGTCGTCGGCGATCAGAGGAGGACTCCAAGACTCTTTCAGTCTAGTTCAACGAACTGTCTCTTCCGCGTCTCAACCCTAAGGTTGAGACGCCTCAATGAACACGCACTGATTGGGTGAGGAGTCACTCTATGCTTCGTGAGAATTCTGCACGAACGGAGGGCTGGTCTCAGTTCTCCGTAATGGCGTTCGCATCGCTTTGGATTGTTCTTCTTTGCAATCGGGCTTTCTGGACGCGCCTGATTGATGGCCGCGATTTGACGCGGCTTGATGATGTCCTGTTCGTGGTCGGCATCGGGCTGACCTTGGCAATGATTCTCAATGTGGTCTTGGGTGTTCTGGCAGTTGGACGCCTGAGACGGCCGGTACTGATCTTTTTTGTTGTGTTGGCTGCTACGACCAGCGCCTTTGTCGACAGATATGGCGTAGGGATTGATAGAACTATGGTTCAGAACGTCTTTGAGACCGATCCGGCAGAAGCAGCTGAGTTGGTCGATGGACCGTTCCTAGCTTGGGTTCTCGTCGTGGGAGTACTACCGTCCCTGTGGTTGGCACGAGTAAGAGTACGAGTTCGAGAAGGCTCTGCGCTTCGCACGGTCATGTGGCGCTCGGGCTTTGTCGTCGTGAATCTGATTGGTGCTGTACTTCTGTTCGCAATCTTCAGCGCAGAGTACGCATCGGTAATCAGGAACGATCGAGGGCTTCGGTATCAGTTCAACCCCCTGAATGCTGTCTATTCGACTTTTCGATACGTTCAACCAAAGCAAACCACGCCATCCACCGTTCACGTCGGGCTTGACGCTTCTCGTCCCGAGGTAAGACGAGGCTTAACCAGTCCAAGCATTTTTGTACTTGTCGTTGGCGAGACCGCACGTGTTACCGATTTCTCGCTCGAGGGGCATGAGCGAAGGACAAATCCTCAGCTCGAAGCTGCGGACGTTCTCTCCTTTGACAACGTAACCTCGTGTGGGACGTCGACCGCAGTATCACTACCGTGCATGTTCTCCGATCTTGGACAGCGGTCATACAGCGAGGAAGCATTCAGGGGCCGGGAGAATTTGTTGGACGTCCTTGCTCGTGCCGGTTTGGACGTGGTCTGGTTGGACAACAACTCTGGCTGCAAGAAGCTGTGTGATCGCGTCGAATCGCAGAACCTTGCAAAGGAGACTGACCCGCGATTCTGCCGGGATGGCGAGTGTTTTGACGAAATTCTGGTCGATCGGTTGCGGACGAGGTTATCAGACCTGAAGCGAGACACCGTATTTGTTTTGCATCAGAAAGGGAGCCACGGTCCGGCCTATTGGCGACGTTATCCGCCTGAGTTCGAGTTCTTCAGGCCGGTCTGCCAAACCATTAATCTGGATGACTGCTCAGCTGATTCGTTGCACAACGCCTATGACAATACCATTCTCTACACTGATCACGTCCTAGCAAGAATCATAGAGACGCTAAAGGAGTCACCAAATGTAGGGGCTTCTTCAATGCTCTATGTGAGCGACCATGGCGAGTCTCTGGGTGAAGCAGGAATTTATCTCCATGGAGCTCCCCGTTCAATTGCTCCGGAAGTTCAGTTTCAGATCCCAATGATTTTTTGGGCGTCGTCTAGTTTTTTGAAGGATCAACGGCTGTCCATGGAGTGCTTGCAGGCGCAAGCTAGCCGGACGTTGAGCCACGACAACCTGTTTCATTCAGTCCTTGGCGCACTTGATGTGCGCACCTTCGCATACAAGACGGATCTCGATCTGTTTGCTCCTTGTCGGGAGGCCTCACCAGTTGAGGCGGCTCTATGAGGATCCTTGTCGCTACAGATGATCTCTCCCTGCGCGAGCACCTCGTTGGGGCGCTTAAGCAACACTGGTATAACGTGGAGGCAATCAATACCGCGTCGGAACTGATTTATTCACTCACATCCTTCGAGTGGGGCGGATTGCTACTTGGACCAACGTTTGCAGGGACTGCACTGTGCACTCATCTTGCGTCCCTTCGGTCGCGTTTTACGTCCCTTCCAATTTTTGCGCTCGTTCAGCCTGGCACCCGTCTTAGCGAGGCGTTCAACGCCGGCGCAAATGATGCGGTGATGTCGCCCCCGGATCTCGACGAGGTACTCTCACGGCTACGAGAGCTTGATAGACGTAACAGTGGATCGATTGCGAGCGTGCTAGATACGGGGTCGGTGGCGATCGATCTGGGAGCGAGGTGCGCGATAGTGGGTGATTGCGAGATTCCCCTCCGGCGACGGGAGTTTCAAATATTGAAGCACTTGATCGCTCACGCCGGGCGTGCTGTTGCGGCAGAGGCGCTCTGTCAGTGCGTATATGGTTGGGACGAGGACCTGGGCAGTAATGCTCTGTACGTACACATCCACAACCTGAGGCGAAAGCTCCCACCAGATACCATCATCACCGTAAGGGGTGTGGGTTTCATGGTGAAGACCCGGTGACATGAGTCACTTCGGGCGATTGAGGATGAAATCATCTTCGAAGGAGCAAAGTGCCAGCGCGCAGCGGCATGGGTATTCAAGCAGAGGAGCAAGTAAGGCTCCTCCATCCAGCTCATCGCGAAGCGACGCCGATCTCTGGTTGGTGGCGCTAGTGTGTCTGCTTCTTGCCCTCTTTGCATCGCGTTGGAGCGGCGCCGATCTGTGGTTGTCCAGGCAGTTCTTCGATCCAGGTTCCACTCGCTTTCCACTACGGGAGGCGGAGTTGTGGTCGGGCTTGCTTCATGACGGCTTCAAGTGGCTTTCGCTGACGATTTGGACCGGCTTGCTGTGCATCCGTATATCGGGTATCGGAAGTCTTCACTTGAGGATTGCATCAAGAGAGCTGAATTTTGTTCTGACCGCATCCCTATTCATTGTTCTCGCAACCAGCTATGCCCGAAGCATTTCTCTTCATAGCTGCCCTTGGTACTTGACTCAATTCGGTGGATCAGCCGAGTTCTTTAGATTGCTGGATGTCGCTCCAAGCAATGCGGGCCCGGGACGTTGCCTGCCCAGTGGTCATGCATCGAGCGCTTTCATGTGGCTGGCAGTTGTCCCGATTCTCAGCGGACACAAACGCAGGAACTTGCTTGTGGCCGTGCTGGCTCTTGGCCTTCTGGCGGGCGTGGTTCAGGTCGCAAGGGGAGCACATCTTGCATCACATGTGCTGATGAGCGGAGCTTTAGGTGCGCTTGCGGCGGCTCTGGCACATCGACTGCACATCCGCCGTCTAACGCGGTAACCCAGCTGTATTGCTCGCTGATACGGGAACGCACTCAGGAGCACGACCGCTCTGAATATCTCATCCGCATGCCTTTCTCTCCCTTGTTCTTCGCAGCCATTGCCTCGGCCAAGACGAGGAGTTGCCTCAGCGTCGCGCTCCCTGACGAGTGAAGCACCCACTTCACGAACTGCAGTGCTCAGTGGAGCAGTGGAGGCCGGTCATAAGGCAAGCGCAGCGGCCAGTTACTTAGAAGCAGTTGCGATCTGCCGGCTGGATTTAAGGACACGTTAAGTCAGGGACGAACAGAATGATCTGATCGAGATGAGGCCGGCATGCTTCCTCCTGACGATGAGAGAACCAGGGCGAGCGCCCACGCTCAAGTAACCAACATTGAGGTTTGATAGCCCTCATTTCTCGATGCGACACACCCTGATCTTTAGTCCCGAAGCCCGGATCTATCTGGTGTGGTTACTGGTTTTATTAACCGGGGCCGCCTTTATGCTTATAGGATACTCAGAGTGGCATCGCAGACGAAGCAGAAAGATTAGGCCTAACAGGCTGGTGAGAAACCCTTGAATCCTTCCGGATCATGTCCTTCCGCTCGTTTTTTCCGGCACCGGAAGTGCGCCGTGGCGTGTGATTCGGGGTTCTCTCACCCTCGTATTCGGCTGC
>Ga0123397_126850_pt1 | contig 35938 bp, 22 predicted proteins | sample T10HLNH4metaT_FD_89925 | JGI IMG/M metagenome (GOLD analysis project Ga0123397, IMG submission 89925) | Methane-oxidizing artificial microbial communities from Washington, USA to study methane cycling - T10-HLNH4 metaT (Metagenome... ... | reverse complement strand
TAAATGGTAAGCCTGTAGCTGCGCCACACGCCATAGCAGGTAATAAGTAGCTGTTATTGATAGCGGAACGGTACGTTTCAGTTCGTTTCCCAAGTTTACCTATGTACACGGCGTCAAACGTAGTAGCCAGCAAAATAAACGGTGTGCCACAAATAGCGTTTCCAACGAAAGTGGGAGCTGCAACGATGCCGTTTCTATTGTACAAATTCGATATGTCTTTTATCGGGTTGTCGTCATGAATTCCTGATCGCGAAGCGCAGCCTATAAGAGCAAAGTTCAAACAAAATAGGATTAGCTGAGTTTTCATGACGGCCCAACAAATGATTTTAAGCCCGCGTACGGGGGATTATCGTTAGCGCAATGCGCCGAATGATTTAAGGTCAATATGCGGCGCAATACGGCTACGCCTATTGACGCCCTACATTTCCAACATTAGACGGGACCGGAGCAACAGCTGATAAGCGCAGCCGCTCCGGTGGTTTGCAACGACAGGTTTACTTAGCCGGCTCCGCAGGCTTGGCTGGAGCTCCGGCCGGTGCCTCCGCTTTAGCCTGCGCCGCTTTTTCCTCAACCTGGGCCGCTTGTTCCGGTTCTTGCTTCGGCCCTATATAGCCTTTATGCCAGGCGTAGGCCGCGCCGGCCAGCAGGATCAGCAAAAACATGTAGCTTTTCCAATGGCTTTGCTTTTCGCCGAATGGATCGACCATTTGCATTTCCGCGTCTTTCGGTAATTTGGCGACACCGGTCAACAAGCGGCCGAACGGGATGTTGATAAAGGCTTTCGCATTCACCGCCCAGCCGCAGGCGTCCAGAACCGGTGCCAGATTGCGTTGGCGTAGTTTCAAATAAGCGATAAACATGGATGGGCCGGAAATCGCCAGCATCACGCCGATGATGGCCAGCGGCATTTGCCACCAAACCAAGCCCATGAAGCTGCTCATCACCGTGGCCAGCGCAGTACCGATCGCGCCGATTGCCAAGCCGATGGCGGCGAAAATCCCGGCGAATTTGCCGACGTCGAACGGGGCCGGCGGTTCCTTGCCTTGTCCGGCATTCGCGCCGGCTTCGGAAATGCCTTTAAACGTATTTTCGTGGGCCGCTTTGTCGCGGGCCGACGCGCTTTTTTCCAATTGCTCGTTAATCATCCGCGCGACACGTTTATAAGGCGCCCAGAATGCTTCTTTGATGCTGATCGGGTTTTCGATGATTTTGACGATGGTCGCATCCCAGTCCAAGCCATTGCGGTCGTAAAACACGCCGTTGCGGCCGACGCGCAAATTGTCGCTGTCGCCGCCGGTAAAGGCCGCGGCAATGGTCAGGGTTTCGTTGCTGCCTTGGCGGCGGCAGACGCAATAGGCTAGAAAGATTTTGCTCAGTTCCGCCAACTTGCTATGGCTGTCCACGTCATCCACTTTCACGCACAATTGGCAGCTTCTGCCGTCCAGATATAAGGTACCGGCTTGGAAAATAGCGTGCGGTTCCGGGCTGTAAAAATCGCGAAACGACACGAAGTTGTTTAATAAGGTGTACAGATCGCGGTAGTAATGCAGCAAGCGCACGACAGAATCGATGGCTTTGGCGTGCGGTTCCAAAGCCAAATCCTGTTCGACCAAGCCGGTCAATTTGGCTTGCGTATCGCTTTGCAACAGCGTTTTGATGCGCTCCAGCCCCAAGCCTTCCACGGCATTGGCAGGTTTTTTCTGCAACCAAGCCTGGTAATCGGCAAATTGGCCGACCACGCTTTGCCATTGTGCGTCGGACAAGCTATCTAAAGTGCCCAGCAGCGGTGTCAGCACCTGGGTTTTTAACTGGTCTATCGCCGCCCGCCAGGCCGGATTCAAACCGGTGGTCAATGGCAAATTGCCGCCAGCGACGATGGCAGCCAGCGGCAATTTAGCCAGCTCTTCGCTGCCGGCGGATAAATCGATGCCGGCCAGTTGCTCGTAGCGGCTGTCGGCTGGGTTCAACAACTCGGTCGCGCCGGTGTCGAATTCCGCCAATTGGCAGCGGGTAAAAAAGTCGTCGATTTTGGGTTTTACTTGCGCCAGCAAGGCCGCCGCCGCTTCGGTGTCGGCGATTTGATTGCGAATCCGCACGGCTTCGGCGTCGCTCTGTTGCCACCAATCGAAGTATGCGCCGGCGTCTTTAAAAAACTGTTCGATTTTTTCCAGATTAATGCCCGGCTCGCCGCTGCGGTCCTGAATTTCGCCCAAGCAGGCGATGATGTCGGTGATGGCTTGCTGGCCGGCCTCATCGCCGGCGGCTTTAACCGGAATAATGCCGTCGCCGTTAAATTGGGTGTTGGCGAAAATCTTGGTCATATCGGCCAGATCATCGGCGGTGATTTCGGTCGCATCCGCCTTGCCCAGATTTTTTAAGATCTCGACGGCGGAAGCCAGTAGCTGTTGACCTTCTTCATCTTGATCGTTAATCGCCGCCAGCGGCAGTGTGGTGTTTTGTTGGATCAAATCGGCCGGGTTTTTCAGTACCTTGCTCACCCAACGCACCGCTTCGATGACCTCGTTCGCTCTGATGCGGCCGTCGTTATCGGTATCCAGCAACGCCAATGTTTGGTTGTCGAAGAACAAGCCGTGGGTCGGGCAACTCAGCGCCGCCCATAATTTCTGATCCAGTTCCGGTAGTCCGATTAAATCGCTACCGCGCTGCAATTCAACCTGATCGAAACCGCCGAGTCGGGCAAACCGCCATTTTTCGGCAACATTGCGGCTGGATATGGGCGTCATGGTGTGTCTCCTGTGTTGAGTAGTTTTTGTTATGTCTATCACGAAATTTCGTTAGTTTTACAGACTTGGGTCGCCTGACGCAACTTGCTTTATTGGGTTGCAGGCCGGGCAGGAGACTTGCAATAACTCGCCGCTATGTCTATGCCTTAAAGGCCGGGCGCGGCCGTCCAATTGATTCATGTCTTGGTAAAGCCGGTTTTCGTGATGAATCACTTCGCGTTCGTGCTCGAAAGGGTAAAGGGTTTGGGTCATGCCGCCGCCGTCTATGAAATGCTGGCTGTCCAGCAACATCAATTTGGCATGCAGCAACTCGTGCAGTAAGGCGTCGGCGGGCGAGATGCTACAGGCGGGTGTACTGTCGCAGCCCGGTTCGTTCAGCAATTGCGCACCCAAGCGGGTGTCGAAATAAATCGTCACGCTATCCACACCAAATTCGTTGCCAAAAGCCTGGGTTTGCCAGGTATTTTGCCGGTATTTGAGTACGAGTTTTTGACCACGCAGTTCGTTAAGCAAATTCACTGCTTGCGGGTAGTGTGAAAAGTAGTCGGCCATCACCGCCAGATCCGCGCGGATACTAGAGGGATCGGCGGACTCGGCCTGGTAGATGGTGCTTAGAAAATTGGCAATTTCCGTTTTCGCCAGCGCATCGCTGTTCAGCGTGGCCTGCTTTTGACTGTAGGCCGCCATCACTTCCGCTGCGTTGGGCGGTTTACGCAGACGCAAGCGTACCGTCGCGGCGCCGTCTGGATCTACCGATAGCTTGGCCTGCATGCTGTTGACCGGTTCGGCTAGTTGGCTGGCGACGGCCTGCACGGCATTGACCGGCTGCAAATCGTTGGCGCTTACGATGCGCGAAGAGCCCAGCATGCCTATGCAAAAACTCAACACCAGACTGACTTCGCGGCGGCGGTTATGCAAGATAGCGCTATCGTCGCGCTGCCGGCTGTCTTCTTTAAGATAGATGTCGTAGCGCCGGGCGATGGCTGCCAATTCGGCATAAGCTGAGGCGGCGTCGCGGCTCAGGCCGGCTTGGCACACCAAGGCCGGTTTGCCGCCGATTAAGCAGGGATGCAGAAAGTTGCGATCCGCCGGCTGTTGCAAATACCAGCGATTTAAATCGCCGGCTAATTTGTCGATTCCCTCGATGCGGCTCGCCTCGCCGCCAAAGGCCTGTGCCAGGGTTGATAATCCATTCATGTGCTTAGTTGATATGGTTGGGTTCGGTTTTCCGACCGACTTTATCAGCGCTTTGGGGCCGTCGGCAAGTCAACCGCCGGCGCGGATGGGGCGCTATTGGCCGGGTCGGCTTTGTCATAAAACAGTCATGTTTTCCCAGCATAATTCATCCATGATGAAATTTGCGGGATATTCAAGATTTGCTTTCGCTTGGAAATCAGCGGCGTGTGGATTGGGCGGCGGCGCTTCTTTGCCATGGCTTGCCACAGCGCTGGCTACGGTTTATTTGCTTGCGGTGTTGTATGCCAATCTGCCCGATGCGTTGGCCGATGTCGACCAGATGCCGGCAGAGTCCGCAGCGCCCATCTCACCCGAAATGGTCACGCAAAATCCGCCCATGGATTTGTCGGAAATCGGCACTTGGCATTTGTTCGGGCAAAGCCCGAATAGCGTGTCTGGTGATGGCGCCGTTGCGGAGACGCAATCGCAACTCAAACTGCTGGGTATCCTGTTTTTATCCAAGAATCCGGAAAATGCCAGCGGCATCATCCAAACCGACGACGGCCAGCAAAAGAAATATAGGCTGGGCGATGAACTGCCCGGCGGCGCGGTGTTGCATTCTGTCGAAGCCGACCGGGTGTTGCTGAAGCGTGGCGAACGCCGGGAATCCCTGTTATTAAAAAAAGATAGCGTCCACGCGCCAACCGCCGCCGAATAATCCCTCCCTTGTAAACTGCAAATGAAAACACGCTTGTTGATCGGCTTGCTGCTGGCCATATTCTGCCCGATGGTACTGGCGGAAAAAGACGAATTCTCGCTGAATCTGAAAGATGTCGATATTCGCGCGCTGATCGAAACGGTTGCCGATGTCACCGGTAAAAACTTTATTATCGACCCGCGCATTACCGGCAATATATCGGTGGTGACTTCCACGCCCATGAAGTCCGCGCAAGTCTACGATGTATTCCTGTCCATACTAAAGGTGCACGGCTACTCGGCGATTCCGAACGGCAATGTGGTTAAGATTATTCCCAACGTCACCGCCAAGCAGGACGGCGAGGAAAGCGAGTTGCGCGGTAATCCGCAAAACGGCGACGAGCAACTGACCCGGGTGTTGCAGGTGCATCACGTCGATGCGGCGCAACTGGTGCAAACCTTGTTACCCTTGATGCCGCAATACGCCTTTATCGGTGCGGTGCCGGAAAGTAACACCGTCATCCTGTCCGATACCGCCGCGAATGTTAAGCGCTTGGCGGCGATGATCAAGCAAATCGATAAAAGCGATTTACAAAACATTGAAATTATCAATCTGCGCCATGCCAACGCCGCCGATTTGATACTGCCGCTGAATACGCTGATTACCAGCAATAATGCCGGAAAAACCACGGCTGTCCCGCCGCCCATGGTGGCCGACGAACGCTCCAATTCCATTATTCTGGGCGGCGACCCGGAGATGCGCTTGCAGATGCGGGCCTTGATCGCCAATCTGGATACGCCGATGGAAAAAGCCGGCAATACCGAAGTAATTTATATGCGTTACGCGGTAGCCAAGGAATTGGTGGAAACGCTGACCGGGGTGGGATCTTTAAAAGACGAAAAAGCCGATCAAGCCAAAACCAAAGCCACCACCGCCAAGGACTTTGATATTCGCGCGGACGAAGCCGCCAATGCGCTGATTATCACAGCGCCGCACGATTTAATGTTGACCTTGAAATCGGTGGTCCGGCAGCTGGATGTGCGCCGCGCGCAAGTGCATATCGAAGCGATCATCGCTGAAGTCAGCTACGACAAATCGCAAAATATCGGCGTCGAATGGCAAACCAAGGACGATGGCAGCGTGTTTGCAGCCAGCAGAAAAGGCGAAGGCAACTCTTTGAATCTTTCGCAATTCATTACCTCCGCCGGCAAGGGCCTAAGCATCGGTTACTTGGCCGGCAGCGAACTAAAAGCCTTGCTGACCGCCTTTGCCAGCGATACCGATGTCAATGTGTTATCCACACCATCGTTGGTGACGATGGATAATGAAGAAGCCAGCATGATAGTCGGCCGCAACATCCCATTAACCACAGGCCAATACACGCCGTCGGTCGGAGGCAGCCTGAGCACCCCGTTTCAGACTATCCAGCGCGAAGACATCGGTATCAAACTCAAAGTCTTGCCGCAGATCAACGAAGGTAACGCGGTTAAATTGAAAGTCGCGCAAGAGGTTTCCAGCGTCGTGCAAGGCACGACCGGGGCCGACTTACAAACCAATAAACGCAAGATCGAAACCAGCGTATTGGTTGATGACGGTAAGGTATTGGTATTGGGCGGCTTGATCGAAGACGACATCACCGAAACCGTGGATAAGGTGCCGCTGTTGGGCGATATTCCTTACCTGGGCTATTTGTTCCAAACCAATTCCACGACCATCACCAAAAAGAATCTGATGGTGTTTTTGCGCCCGCAAATCATCCGGGACGCGGGTAAATCCAGCGGTTTGACCCACGACAAATACAACTACATTCGCGACAAGCAGCAAGAGTTTAACGAGGACGGCGTGCTGTTGATGCCGGAGCAGAAACAGCCTCTGCTGGATAACTTAGCGGACGACAATGCGGCTGCGCAAGATAACGGGGAGGCCAGTCGCAATGGCAGCCGCTGAACCAACAGCGCCAGCCCCGACAGATAACAGGCTGCCGTCTTACGGTTTTGCCAAACGTCACGGCGTGCTCGTTGCCGAATATTCGGCGCAGCAGGCGCGTATCGTCTATCAACCAAAAGCTACGGTAACGGCTTTGCTGGAAACCCGGCGCTTCGTGGCTAGACCGGCCAGTTTCGAAGCGGTCGGCGCGGAAGAGTTCGAGCGCTTGCTGCAAGCGGTTTACGAACACAAAACCGGCCATGCGCAACAGATGGTCGACGATATGCAGGACAACCTGGATTTGTCCGAGATGGCCCAACATCTGCCAAAGCCGGAAGACTTACTGGAAAGTGAGGACGAAGCGCCGATCATTCGTTTGATCAACGCGCTGCTCACCGAAGCCATCAAGGAAAACGCCTCGGACATTCATATCGAATCCTACGAAAAACGCATGGTAGTGCGGTTTCGGGTGGACGGCACCTTGCGGGAAATTATCGAGCCGCAGCGCGAGTTCGCGCCCATGGTGATTTCCCGGCTTAAAGTCATGGCCAAGCTGGACATCGCCGAAAAACGCTTGCCGCAGGATGGCCGTATCTCCTTGAATATCGGCGGCCGCACTGTGGATGTGCGAGTCTCGACTTTGCCTTCCGGCCACGGCGAACGGGTGGTGCTGCGCTTGCTGGACAAGCAGGCCAACCAATTAAGCCTGAAGCAAGTCGGCATGTCGGATTACGAGCTGAACAGCATTCAGCAGATGATTGCCAGGCCGCACGGCATCATTCTGGTGACCGGGCCTACCGGATCCGGGAAAACTACCAGTTTGTACGCGGTGGTCAATCAATTGAATCAACGCAGTCGTAACATTCTCACCGTCGAAGACCCCATCGAATATTACCTGGACGGTGTCGGCCAGACCCAGGTGAATGCCAAGGTGGACATGACCTTTGCCAAGGGCTTGCGGGCGATTTTGCGGCAGGATCCGGATATTGTGATGGTCGGCGAGATTCGCGACCGGGAAACCGCCGAGATTGCGGTGCAGGCCAGCTTGACCGGCCACTTGGTGCTATCGACACTGCATACCAACACCGCCGTCGGCGCAATTACCCGGCTGCGCGATATGGGTATAGAGCCATTCTTGTTGGCCTCCAGTTTGGTCGGCGTGATAGCCCAGCGGTTGGTGCGCAAACTGTGTCCGCATTGTAAAAAACCGGAACAGGTGCCGGTACAGGATTTAGCCAAGCTGGGTTATCGCAGCGAAACCGGCGGGCATGTTACTGTTTATCAAGCCCAAGGCTGCCCGCAGTGCCATAACCACGGTTACAAGGGCCGGGCTGGTATTTTTGAAATGATCATGCTGGATAGCACGATGCAACAACTGATCCATGATGGCGCTGGCGACCTGGAACTGGAACGCCATGCCCGACTGACCTCACGCAGTATTCAACAAAGCGCGCTGGAAAAAGTGCTGAACGGCGACACCAGCATCGACGAAGCCATTCGCATTACCTTAAAGGATTAACAGGGCATGGCGGTCTTCGAATATCAAGCGCTGAATGGCAAGGGCAAGTCGGTTAAAGGCACACTTGAGAGCGACACGATCAAAACCGCGCGCCAACAATTGAAGGCCAATGAGTTAACGCTGCTGGACATTCAGGAAATTCATAAAAAAGAACGCAGCGGTCAGTCGCCCTTATTGGCGCAAAACATCGGCATGCGCGCGCTGGCGCACATCACCCGGCAGTTAGCCGCGCTATTGAAGTCCGGCTTGGCGATAGACGAAGCGCTGGGCATTATTGCCCGGCAACTAGAATCGGCGCGGGCCAGACGGATATTGCTGGCGATCAGAAGCCGAATTCTAGAGGGGCAAAGTCTGGCCGTGGCTTGCCAGGCCTTTCCCAGTACCTTTCCACCTTTGTACCGCGCCACTATTGAAGCGGGTGAATCCTCGGGCAAGCTGGATCAAGTCCTGGAAAAGCTGGCTGATTATCTTAGCGATAAAGGCCAACTGCATCGCAAGTTACAGATGGCGATGATTTATCCGGTGTTGTTGTCGTCGGTGTCCGTATTGGTGGTCATCGGCCTGTTGGCGTATGTGGTGCCGGAAATCACCGGCGTGTTCGACAAAATGGGCCACGAGCTGCCGGCTATTACCCAGGCCTTAATTAGTTGCAGCGATTTTTTGCAGAGCAACGGCTTGCTGTTGCTGGTCATCGCGGTGGGCTTGTCTGTGGCGGCGAAGCTGATTTTGCGCCGGGAGCGGCCGCGCATGCTGTTTCACCGTTGGCTATTAACCATGCCGATTACCGCCCGCTTTTCCAAGGGCTTAAACACTGCCCGCTTTACCCGTACGTTGGCGATTTTGACCAATAGCGGCGTGGAGTTGCTGGAAGCCTTGAAAATCTCCAGCCAGGTGTTGGCGAACGAGGCGATGCGGCAGGCGGTGGCGCATACCGCGATTCGCGTGCGGGAAGGGCAGAGTTTGAACAAGGCGCTGGAAGCCAGCGGTTTCTTCCCGCCGGTGACGATACATCTGGTGGCCAGTGGCGAGGCCAGCGGCCAATTACCGCGCATGCTGGAAAGCGCCGCCGACGATCAGGAACGTGATATTCAGGCGCTCACCGAACTGACCATGGGCTTGTTCGAGCCGGCCTTGATTTTGTTCATGGGTCTGGTGGTGCTAACCATCGTGCTGGCCATTCTGTTACCGATATTTGAAATGAACCAATTGATTAGATAGCGGTTTTGTCATACGCCTGTCACGTTGGCTTTCTAATCTTCTCCCCGTTGTCCCGCAGGCCGGGACCTGTTTAAACCAATCCGACTTTAAACCCTTATGAGCAATAAAAAACAGCAAGGCTTTACCCTGATCGAAGTGATGATCGTGGTGGTGATTTTGGGCATCTTGGCGTCCATCGTCGTCCCAAAAATCATGGGCAGACCAGACGAAGCCCGTGCCACGCGCACCTTGCAAGACATCAGAGCCATCAGCGCCGCGCTGGATTTATACAGACTGGATAACTTCAGCTACCCCACCACCGACCAAGGCCTGGAAGCTTTGGTACATAAACCCGCTAATCTGCCGGCCGGCGCGCATTGGAAGCAGGGCGGCTATCTGGATCAACTGCCGGTCGACGCATGGGGCAAAGCGTATTTTTATATGCAGCCCGGCGCGCACGGCGAATTTGATTTGTATTCCTTCGGCGCCGACGGCGTGGAAGGCGGCAGCGAAGCCGGCGCGGACATCACCAATTGGGCGCAAAAATAAGGCCAAATTCCGGCTTGAGCGCGCGTGGTTTTACGCTGATAGAACTGTTAATTGCGATGGTTTTAATCGGCTTGATGAGCAGCATGGCGATGCTGGCGATGGGCAATGCCGATCATAGTAAGCAGCAACAATTGGAAGTTGATCGGCTGGCAAAATTGCTGGCGCTGGCCGAGCAGGAAGCGATGATACGCGGCGAAAGCATAGGTCTGGAGTTGGTCGGCCAAGGGTATAGGTTTCTCTCGCCTACCCAAAGCAAGTGGCAGCCGGAGAATAATGATGCGCTATTCAGACAGAGGAATTTGCCAACAGGCATGACCTTGGCTTTAAGCTTGGACGAAAAGCCGGTGTATCTGAATCAACGGTTCGGCGGCAAAGTTCATCCGGAACCGCAGATTGTCTTTACCCCGGACGGGGCCTCTGCGGTGTTTCAAATTGCGTTGGATTTAGCAAAAAGCGATCTCCGGTTTTGGCTGAGTAATACGGCGGATGGGGGCTTGGCAATTTCCAGCGTCGCCATTAAGCCATGAAATACCCCGGCAACGGCGGTTTCACTCTATTGGAAGTGCTGATTGCGCTGGCGCTGTTAGCCATTCTGATGGCCGGCTTGATCAAAATTACCGCCGACAATACCAAGAACCTTTGGTATCTGGAAAACAAAACTATAGCCGCGACGATAGCCGCTAATCGTGCGGTGCAATTGCGCCTGGATACCGAAAAGCCGGAGAACCAGGACGGGTGGGAAACCATGGCCGGGCGGCGCTGGTATTGGCAGGCCAAGCGCGGTGTGACGCCGAGTCTCGGCGGCACGCTTTGGGATTACCGGATAGAAGTGTTTTTGGAAGGGGATAAATCGCCGTACGCCGGTTTGCTTAGTTATGTTCCGGCCAGCCATGAACAATAGCGCCAGTCGCGGTTTTACCTTGCTGGAAGTCCTGATCGCGATGGCCGTGTTCGCGATCATGGCGGCCATGGCCTACGCCGGCTTGAGCGCGGTGTTGGATGCCAGAGCGGGCACGGAAAAACGCTCGGACAGCATCGCCGCGTTGCAGCAAACCCTGTATTTGCTTAACGAAGATTTAGCCCAGGCTTTGCCACGCTCGATTCGGGACGAATTGGGTAGCGAACAGCCGGCTTTTTCCGGTGGGAATGGTGAAGAATTATTGACTTTAACCCGCAGCGTGCCGGAATGGTCGGCGTTGTCGATGCGAAGTGATCTGCAGCGTGTCAGTTATCGACTGGAAAACGGCAGTTTGTACAGGCAGGTCTGGATCGTGTTGGACCGTACCCAGCAGACGCAATTTCGTCGGAAAAAATTGCTGAATGTTAGTGCGCTTGAACTGCGCTTTTACGGCAGCGAATGGACGACGCATTGGCCGGCGGAAGGCACCGGCTTACCCAAAGCGGTGGAAGCTAATTTTAACCTGGCCGGCTTGGGCGACATGCGCCGGCTGTTTCTGGTGCGGTAATGAAGATGCTAGATCAGGCGCAGCGCGGCATAGCGTTGATCACGGTGATGCTGATACTGGCTATCGCTACGGTCGCGGTCGTGTCCATGTCCAGCGCGCGGCAGCTGGATATACGCCGCACCGAAAATCAGTTGCGTAGCATGCAAGCCTGGGAATATGCGTATGGCCTGGAAAGCTGGGCTGTTGGCCGGCTGGCGGCCGATGCCAAAGTGGGTGATGTCGATGGTTTGGATGACACCTGGTCCGAACCGCTGGCAAGGACAACTGTGGCCGGCGGTACGATGCAAGCGAAGCTTGATGACTTGCAAGGCCGGATCAATCTGAACAACTTATTGGTCGAGGGCAAAGTATCCGCGCCCGATGTGAAACGTCTGGAGCGCTTACTGGCGGTACTGAAACTGAAAACCGAATTGGCGCAGGCAATCGTGGATTGGATAGACGCGGATATGGACGCTAGCTATCCGCACGGTGCGGAAGACGAAACCTATACTCGATCCAAGCCGGCCTACCGCGCCGCGAACCGGCAATTTGCAGATGTTAGCGAGTTGCTGTTGGTAAAAGGCATGACGCGCGAGATTTATTCGAAATTATTGCCGTATGTGTATGTGGTGGAAGGCTACGCGCCGCTGAATATCAATACCGCCAGCGCCATGGTGCTGCGCTGTTTGGCGGACGACATCAGCGCCGATCGGGCCGCGTCCATGTTCAGGGCCAGAGGCAAGCCTTTCGCAAAAGTCGCCGAATTTTTAAAGGACGAAGCGGTTGCCGATGCCGGCATCGGTAAATACGGCTTGGGTGTCAGTTCGCAAAATTTTTTATTACAAGGGCAAATTGATATGGGCAAAACCCATTTGCAGTTTCAGTCGCAATTGCAACGCGATAGTGGTGGCGCGCAAGTGGTGAAGCGCCAGCGCCAGGGCTTGGCGCATGGCTGAGAAACTGCTGGTCAGATTCGGCGCCGAATCGGCCGATAAACTGGAATGGTTGAATCTTGCCGAGCCTGATAGCCAGCCGGCATCCGGCACGATGGCCGAGTTAACAGCGGCTGCGCAGGGTAAGTCTGTGCTGCTGTTATTGCCGGCTGCCTCGGTGTTGTTATTGCAAATCGAGCTGGCGGTTAAAACCACCGCGCAACTGAAAAAAGCCTTGCCGTTTGCCTTGGAAGATTTACTGGCCGAGGACGTGGAAAATTATCATCTGGTTTGGTTAAAGCAGGACCGGGATAAACTCGCCGTGGCGGCGATTACGCACGAAACATTAGCGGCGCTGCTTACACCGTTTCAGGAAGCCGGTTTGCAGCTGGATGGTGCGTATCCGGAAACCTTATGTCTGCCGTATCAGCCCGGACCAGCGACTTTGTTGCTCGACGACAGCAACGCCATTCTGCGCAGCGCTGCCTATTTGGGCGGTGGTGTGGATGCGCTGTTTCTGCCGCAGCTGTTGGAAAAAGTCCGTGCCGAAGGTGCTGATTTTCAGACTTTGCTGCTATGCAAAGGCAGCGAAGACAGCAAGCTGCCGGACGGTTTGGCTATTACCGGTATGGACACGGTCATCAAAGCACCTTTGTCATTCATGGCGAGTGCCGTCGAATTATTGCCTGTAGAGCTGAATTTGTTGAGCGGTGCCTATGCTGTCAGCAGCCGAAAGGTAGGCCGCTGGCAACAGTGGCTGCCGGCGGCCATTATTCTGGCGGTGGCCTTGGCGGTGCAGAGCTACGCCTTATTGCACACCTACTGGCAACAGCAAGCCGAGCTGAGCGAGTTGGAAGCAAAAACCCAAGCGCTGTTCAAACAAAGCTTTCCCGAAGTGAAACGTATCGTTAATGTCAAAGCCCAAGCCGAGCAACAACTGGCGCTGCTCAGAAAACAACACGACGTCGTCGGTAGCGGTTTCATGCGCTTGCTTTACCGGTCTGGCTTGGTATTGAAAGACACGCCCGCCGTGCACCTGAAAAAGCTCAATTTCCTGAACGGCGGTTTGCAGTTGCATGTGGTTGCCGATGACATCGGCCAGCTGGAGCAATTCAAACAACAACTGCAAAGCAGCATGCTGGTGAAACTTCAATCCGCCGATAGCGGCGCAAACGGCGTGGAGGCGCAACTTGAGATTCGCGAAAAATGACTTAACCCAGCGTTTTGCTGAACTATCACCCAGAGAGCGAGTGCTGGGGCTGGGCGGTTTATTGGTCGTACTGGTGTATGGCGCATACCTGCTGTTTTACCAACCGATGGCGGAGCAGAGCCGCTTGCTGACGCTAAAAATCCAGGCGCAACAGCAAATCTATAGCTATTTACAACAAGTCGGCAACGAAGCGGCGGCTTTGCGGCAACAAGCCGCGGTTGATACGCCGGCAGTGGATGGCGGTAATCAATCGCCGCTGGCGTTAGTCGATTTCAGCAGCCAACAGCTGGATATAAAACCGGCGATCAAACATCTGTCACCGGAAGGCGAGGACAAAGTCAGCGTCTGGCTGGAAAATCTGGCCTTCGACCGACTGATGTCATGGCTGACAATTTTGGAAACCAAACACCGCTTGCAAGTGCTGCAAATCGATGTGGAAAAACCGGCCGATGCGGACGGTATCGTTAACGCCAAAGTCTTGTTGGGCGTTGTTTAGCCCGCCTTCATATTAGCCTGGCCTTTAACGTCCGTCGCTCCCGCGCAGGCGGGAGCCCAGTGTTCCCAATCGATTGGTGAAGCGGTCGCAAGGCGTTTGCTTGTCGGGGAATGCCGTGTTCAGCGCACGCAGAGTTCGAAGCTTGCCATCCATGGCACCGGACGCCCTTAACCCGGCGGCATGACGGACTTTTTGGATTTAACTAACTTGCTCAATAGCCAGCAAGGCCCTTGCCGTCGAGAGCTAGCGGCCACTAATACCTAGGCTACACCGAAAATAGCTTTATTTGATTCCCGCATCCCAAGCTTCTCCCGGAGGGAGAAGGGGTTTCTTCCTTAACTGAATCGCACTGATGCGACCCCCGCAAATAGAATCTTAGATTTTATCGCGCCCTACCGCGCCCGGGCATCCGCTGAATTTTCGTGTTAGCGGCCGGTTTTGTAATACAGGTGTATTACATGTCACGTTAATTTAACAATGCTGTAACCGAAACGCCGCTATTGCTCTGGAATAATTCGCGCCAAGTTGAGGGGTTGAGGAACGGCCGTTCAGCAAAGATTCGGGAGCAACTAGGGAACACGGACGGCACGAACAAGGAGCGGCGAAGGAAGAGGATAGGGAGGAGGCTAGGCGGAACATGGTCGCGGGGGCAACAAAGCGGCGCTGTCAGGATGTTAGATGGTGTCGAGTGCAATCTAAAGCGTGTAAAAGCCAAACTCGTTGTGAAGCGGGGACGGAAAGTCACGGGTCTTGCAGGTCAAGACGGCTGGGCTGTCACCTTATGTCATTAATCGAAATTTAAACATGAGGTTTTAAAAATGAAATTGTCTAAAAAATTGTTGGCAGTTGCAGTATTGGCAGCGGCCGCTTCAGGCGCCGCGGAAGCGCGTATCCAAGCTATCGGCGATGCAACAGCAGACGGTAGTGAGTTTTTGTTTAACCTGGTTAACTACACAGCACAAAACTCTTACACGCTGGATTTGGGCATCACTGTTGAACAATTTTTGGCTAACCCCAGCCAACCATTGTCATTCACACTGAGCGACAACAACTTCCAATCGTTCGCTGCTGCTTACACTGCCGGCAACAACGTTACTTGGGGTGTTTCGGGTGGACATGGATTACTGAACGACCCTTCAGATACTGCTAAGTATGGTTTCTATACAACTTCAGTAGTTCCTGCACCTGCTGCTTTCGATACCAACGCAGCAGACATTAGCAACAGCATGAGTAAATGGAATGATTTGGTCAGCTATATCCAAACTCAAGATGCTAATGCCAACAACCTGAGCACCTTCAAAACAGTCGGCCAACAAGGCTACACTGCTGTTTACGGTAATGATTTGCAAACCGCATTGCCATTTACCGGGCAAGGCCAATTGGGCACCGCTTTGGCCTTTGTTCATGAAAAAGTCAATGATAGCGACTTCGACACTGGCGAATTAGTCACTTTTCCAGGTACATGGAATTTTGCAATCAACGGCAATGTCGGTTCATTGACCTACACCGCTGCACCTGCTGCTGTGCCGCTGCCAGCCGCAGTTTGGATGTTCGGCGCCGGTCTGATGGGTGTACTGCGCGCCACTCGCCGTAAATCGCTGGCGGTTTAATCCCGCAAACGTCTTGAGCCGGCCGGATTCTGTTTTGCTGGTTCCCCCTTCAGGAACGGGTCGGCTCAAACTTTAAATTCAATCAATTGAGAGATATACAATGAAAAAGCAATTATTGTCTGCTGCTATCGCAGTGGCTTCTCTGGCAGGTTTCTCGCAAGGTGCATCCGCACATGCGCCTAGCGTCACGCCGGATATCGAAATCTTCATGTCCGGCGCTAGCGCGCAAGACAAAGCCCTTGCGGCATTGTTCGTTAATTTGTGCGATGCCGGTACTTTGGATGTATTTAAAGACAACGGTACAGCGGGTTCCGAAGGTAAAAACCATAGTGCTTATTTCTGCACACTGAACTCTACTAACGTACCCGGCCTGACCGTCAACGGTTCTGCGGCAACCACGGCTAAAGTACTGTTCCACAAACGTTCTGCCGGCGGTTCTGCGCAAGGCGTTAACCCGCTGATCGACGGCGTGGCGATTGCGGCAATGCGTATCGACAACGGTAACTGCACGCAACAAGGCGCGACCAACACTTGGTTTTGCAACGCCAGCGGCGCTAACCTGACCAACGTGCTGTCCGATGCCGGTATTTCCGATGTCGAGCCAAAATTGTTTGTTGGCCCAAACAAACCTTCAAACGCTTCTGCGGTTGATCCAGTGGCTGCCGACGCGGCTCTGAACGTGGTGCCTGCGGCGGCCTTGGTATTTGGTGTGCCGGTTTCCGATAACTTGTACGTGGCTTTGCAAAGAGCGCAAAACCTGTTGGCCGGTTTTGGCGGCAGCTGCGCACCGGGCGATTACACCGAAGCCTGTATGCCTAGCTTGAGCAAACAACAAGTGGCTGAATTGATCTCCGGTCAAATCAAAAGATGGTCCGAGTTTAAAGTAAACGGCACGGCCTTAACCAGCTTGACTGCCGGTTTGACTTACACCGATTCCGACGGCACTGTCAGAAACGTTACCCCTAACGATACTAAAGTGCACTTTTGCAAACGTATCGACGGTTCCGGTACCGGCGCACAACAATACGTCAAATTCCTGAACAACCCTTGCAGTACTGCCGGTTTGTCACCTGATTGGACGGGTTCTAATTTAGCGGGTCCTGTTAAGCATGAAGTTAGCGGTTCCGGTGATATGGAGTTGTGTCTGGAAGACTTTGCCGACGGCGAAGCGGTGGCTAAACAAATCACTACGACTAATCCAGACGTGTTCAACACCGCAGTTAACACTGCCGGTAACAGAGGCTGGGCCATCGGTCACCAAAGCTTGGAAAACAATGCCACGCACGCCAAGCATTACCGCTTTATCAAAGTGGACGGTGTAGCACCGACTCTGGAACAAGCCTTCAGAGGCAAGTATATGGATTGGGTTGAGCAAACCTTCCAATGGCGTAAAGGTATCAGCGCGGATAAATCTACCGTCATCGCTAAAATCGCTGCCGACGCGGCTTCACCAACCATTCTGGCTACCGAGTTGAACATTGGTTTTGTTCACCCATTCGGTCAATCAGGTTATCTGGCTATCGGTAACGGCAACAACTTCACCGACACCTTGAACGTCAATGCACCTGTTATGCCTTACTCGCATGCTGCCTCAGGTTCTTTGAGCAACTGCCAAGTGCCGGTTATCAAATCATCTACCAACACCAGCAAGCCGATGTAATCAGCATGTAACAAACCTTTAGTGTAATAGCTGGAGGTTCGCGCAAGGATGCGCATTGAATACAAACAGCCTTCGCTTGCGGAGGCTGTCTTTTTTTGCGATGGGTGAAATGAAACAACATTTGTTTTTAGGCTCGGTCCGGTTCGGGCTCGCGGCTGTGTTGCTGATGGCCAGCGCGCTTGGCCAGGCGGAAGAAACCGGCAATCAATTCGATTTACTGGAGCTGCGGATGAAGGGCAGCACCTTATTGGACCGGAAACTGGTTGAACGCACGGTTTACCGGTTTTTGGGGCCGAAAAAAACCATCGATACCGTCGAGGAAGCCCGTGCCGCACTGGAAGAGCTTTATCGTAGTAAAGGTTATCAAACCGTCTCCGTGGATATTCCCGAACAGAACGTGGTCGGCGGCGTCGTGTATTTACAGGTGACGGAAGGTAAGGTGTCGCGCTTGCGGGTTACCGATTCCCGTTATTTCTCGTTGGGGGCCATTAAAGCCAAAGTACCTGAGCTGGCAGAGGGTAATGTTCCCAATCTACAAAAAATGCAGGAGCAATTGACCACGTTGGCCGGCGAGAGCCAGGATAGAACCGTGGTGCCGGTGTTGCGCGCCGGTGAAACGCCGGGCACGCTGGAAGTGGATCTAAAGGTGAAAGACGAACTGCCTTTGCACGGCAAGGTGGAAGTGAATTCCCACAATACGCAAAACACCAGCCGCTTACGGACCTTGGTATCGCTGCGTTACGACAATCTCTGGCAAAAATTTCACAGCGCTTCGTTTATGTATCAAACCTCGCCGGAAAATCCGGACGAAGTGGAGGTTTTGGTGGGCAGTTATGTGCTGCCGGTCATTGATGACGATAAGCGCCTGGCCTTATACGCGGTCAGTTCATCGTCAACGTCGCAAATTGCCAGCGCTGGCGCCTTATCGGTGATTGGTAGCGGTGATATTTACGGCGCGCGTTTTGTGTCGCCGCTGAAGACCCTAAATAATTACACCCACACTGCGACGCTAGGCGTTGATTACAAAGACTTTAAGGAAGATTTGAATTTATTAGGTTCGGATACCTTAAAAACCCCTATCAGTTATCTGCCGTTCATGGCCCAGTACAGCGGCAATTACCGCGATGCCGAGTCTTTGCTGTCGTTCAATGTGGGCGTTAATTTTGCGATACGCGGCTTGGGCAGTGATGAGCAGCAGTTTGCCGACAAGCGCTTTTTAGCCCGATCCAATTTTATCTATCTGAGCGGCGGTATGGATTACCGGCATGACTTGCCATGGGGTATGGAAGTGGCGGCGCGCATGTCCGGACAGATCACCGATTCGCCGTTGATCAGTAACGAGCAGTTTTCTATGGGTGGCTATCAAACCGTGCGCGGTTATTTGGAAACTAATGCGCTGTCGGATGACGGGGTGACCGCCTCGCTGGAATGGTATAGCCCCCGGCTGGTGCCGGACGAATGGGACGAGTTCGACAAAATGCGGGCGCTGGTGTTTGTCGATGCCGGGAAAGGCTGGATTGTCGATGCCTTGCCGGGTAATGCTAACGAAATGGCGCTGGCCAGCACCGGCGTGGGTTTACGTTTCGATATGTTTAAACATGTGCAAGGCGAGTTTGATTTTGGCATTCCGCTTCTGGACCAAGGCACTGTCCGGCGCGGCGAGAATAGGGTGGACTTTAGGATTGCTACCCAATTTTAGGGCGCGGCGGCGGAATGGTTGCGGAAGACGGGAGCGAATTAACTGGTGTCTTTGGGTTATTCGCTCCTGTCTTAATTATTCAGTCAAAACAGCGTTAATGAATCGTAGGCTGGATAAGCGAAGCGCATCCGGCAATCGTGGTGGATGCGCAAGGCTTATCCACCCTACGCGGACCCTTAAGAATTAACGGTATTGCCTCCGGGCAAGGCGTGTTTACGACAGCCTGCTGAGGGAAAAGGCACTATCAGTGGCTCTCTAGAGGGCCTCTAAAAAACTCGTCATTCTCGCGTATGCGGGAGCCGCAGACTGCGCAGCGAATCCAGGTTGTGGATTTCCCTGGGCAGCCGCTTTTGCGGGCAATACGATTATTTTAGATTATAGGTTTCGCCTAATAATATTACATATTTATTACAAATCTATTTCATGTAATAAATATGTAATATTTTATATTGCCTTGATACTACTTTTGTACAGTTATTATGCAATGGTTTTAAATTAGTATTTATTCAGCATTTTATGCTTATTAAGGTAGTTAAAAGTTATTTTTATAATTTTTACCATTTTATTTAAATATTGCTAAACCCGTTGCGAGGCGGGGGCGGAAAGCCGCGGGTCTTGTCAGTCAAGACAGCCGGGTTGCCAACTGATTTTATTCGGTTGTTTCTTGGATTGGCACAGGCGAAATTATGACTAATAGACAACAGCATCAGCATGGCGACGCGGTATTTTTCAGATTAAATCCTATTGCGGCTTGCGTAAAGTCGGCAGTCGCGGGCAGTATGCTCATCGCTTTCGTCTCGCCGGTCTGCGCCGAGTTACCGGTGCCCAGCGCGGTTTGGGCCAGCATGGGCGGCGCCAGTCGTTCCGTCATCGGCAATAATATGACCATTAATCAGGAAACCGACCGGGTTATTCTGAATTGGGATAAATTCAACGTCAGTGCCGAGAGTTCCGTCGAGTTTAAACAGCCCAGCGCCAGCGCCATCGCCCTAAACAAAATCGTCGATCCCAGTAAAAATCCCAGCCAGATTTTGGGTTCGGTAACCGCTAACGGCCAGATATATTTGGTCAATAAAAACGGTTTCGTGTTCGGTAGGGATTCCGTGGTCAATGCCCGCGGTTTGGTGGCTTCGACGATGGATGTCAGTTTCGAAAAAACCTTTGATAAAGAAACCATAGGCACTGTCTCCAAGGATGGTCGCGCCGCTTTTGTAGGTTCCGGCGATTATTATCAAAAAAATACCGACGGCAGTTTTAAGCTGGATGCCGACGGTCAAAAAGTCCCCATCGAAATCAAAGTGGAAAGCGGGGCGCGGATTAAGTCCGGCGAGGGCGGCCGCATCCTGGTGATTGCCCCGAGCATCATGAACAAAGGTGATGTGGAATCGCCCGGCGGCCAGGTGATCATGGCGGCGGCAACCGACAAGGTGTACTTGCAGGAAGCTCCTACCGCCGATGACAGAAGCAATAACGACGTGCGCGGCTTGCTGGTGGAAGTCGAAACCGGCGGCAAGGTGGAAAACTTGGGTAACATCGTTGCCAATCGCGGTAACGTCACCTTGATGGGTTTTGCCGTCAAACAAAGCGGCAAGGTGTCGGCAACAACCTCCACCAACGTCAACGGCACTATCCGCCTGTTGGCTAGGGAGGGTTTCACCACCAAAACCGAAGGCGGCGAGACAGTAATAGCCGCAAAGGGGACCACCCGCACGACAGATAAAGGCGATGGTTTGGGGCGTTCCGCACAAGTGACTTTGGGTGTGGGCAGCACCACAGAGATTCTGCCGGAGGTGGAATACATAGAGGAAACGCAAACTTTGGAATCCGGCGAAACCGTCAAGGTGTTGGTAGAAAAAACCGCTGTACCCGGTCAGGTGCAGCCGCAATCTCGGGTCGAGATTATGGCTGATAAGGTGCATTTACAGGCTGGGTCGGAAATCAACGCGCCTTCGGGCAAGGTATCAATTACCGCGACTAAATCGCCGTTAAATCCGGTTGCCGACAACAGCCTAAAAAACGATAGCCGGATCCTGATCGATGCCGGCGCGAAAATCGATGTGTCCGGTACCGATAAAGTCATCCGCACCATGGAAAGCAATGTCTTGGAAGTGGAGCTGCGCAACTTTGAATTGAAAGACGCGCCGTTGCAAAAAACCGGCATATTAAAAGGTAAGACCGTCCTGGTGGACATCCGAGAAGGTACGCCGCTAACCGATATTGCGCCTACCGTGGCGGGGATTGGCCGCACGGTCGCCGAAAGGATGGTTAACGGCGGCGAGATCGCGCTTAACTCCGAAGGCGATGTCATCCTGGAAAAAGGTGCGGTTCTGGACTTTTCCGGTGGCGAGATTACTTATCTGGATGGCTTTATTACCACCAGTAAGCTGCTGGCTAATGGCCGCTTGGTGGATATTAGCGAAGCCGATCCTTTGGTGCCTTACGAGGCGATTTACGGCGAGGTGGTGAAAAAATATCAAAAATGGGGCATCACCAAAGTCTGGAAAATCGACGGTCCATTCACGCTGGCGCGTTTCGAACCGGGTTATGTGGAAGGCCAGGACGCCGGCAGCCTGATGATTCGAGCCAACAACGCCATTTTAGACGGCGACCTGCTGGGTAAAACCACCAGCGGCAGGCGGCAGCGGACGCTGGCCGAGCAGGCCAAAGGCAGCCGTCTGACGGTCGATACCGCGTTTACCCTGAGTAATGCACAGGCCTTGATTTTCTCCGCTGGCGTGCAAAACAGCATTGATTTGGATATCGACGAGGTGTTCCCGGTCGGAAATGACGGCTTGGCCATGGCTTTGGCCGTGGATGCCAACAAGCTCATCGACGGCGGCGTGCATACTGCGGTGTTTAAAACCAACGGTAACATCAGCCTTGCCGAGAATGCGACTTTGCGCTTGGCGGCCGGCGGTAATCTGACGTTACAAGGCGGCGCGATTGACGTGCGCGGCAATGTCGTTGGTGCCGGCGCCACGGTAAAACTGGAAACCGCCGAAACCAACGCGCCTGGGCTGCAAGGTGAGATTAATCTGGCTTCCGGCGCCAAAATAGATTTGCGCGGGGAATGGATTAACGATTTCGCCCAGCCTGAAAATCTTGACGGCAAGACGGTGGCCATAGACGGCGGTACCTTTATAGCCAAGGCCAAGGGTAACGGCGGTGGGGTGTATTTGCGGGCCGGCAGTTTGATCGACATCAGCGCCGGGGCCTGGTTGCACGAAGACCGCAGGCTGGAAGCCGGTAAGGCGCAAAGAAACACCGGCGAGGGTGATACTTTTAAAGAGGGCGGTATTATGTTGGTCGCCGAACCTGCCATAGACAAGGCCGGCGCCAACGTGTTGCTGGATGGTGTCATGCACGCTTATGCCATGCAACAAGGCGGCGGTTTTACCGTAAAAGCCAACGCGGTAGCCATTCGCCGGGAAGAGACGCCTAGCATAGGCGATGGCGGCGTACAGCCTTTGCAAATCGCTACGACGTTTTTCGGCGAAGGCGGCTTTGCCGAGTTCGATATAGGTGCAAACCTAAACGGATTGACGGTGGACGACGGTGCCAATATCCAGCTGCGCCAACAGAACAGAGTACTAAATAACACCTATCTGGAACAGGCTAACGCCGACGGTATCGAAGCATTCTCGGATTTGACGACCTTGTTGCCGGAGCTGCGCGCACCCAGCAAATTGATCTTGCGATCCGACCATGCCGCCGGGATTAATGCCAACAGCAATTTGCTGGTGGCTGCTACCGCAACGATTAACGCCGACGATTTAAGCAGCGTTACGCTGGAGTCCGATTCGTCCCTGGTGCTGGATGGCCGGATCATCGCACATGGCGGTACCCTGGCTCTGGATATTATTCCCGATCAAAGTGAGGTCGATCCGCAGTACCAGCAGAATCAAGGCATCTGGCTGGGTAGCACTGCCCGCATCGATGTGTCCGGCGGCAGTCAAATTACCGTGGACGGCTTGGGCCGGCGTATCGGTAAGGTTTTTGACGGCGGCAAGGTGCTCGTCAATGCGCAACGCGGCTTTTTTGCCTCCCAGGCCGGCTCTTTGATCAATGTTTCCGGTAGCCAAGACATCCTGGATTTACCGGTTAATAGTCCCGCCGCGATAGGCGCGAGTTTTGCCGCCACGCTAGTAGGTTCGCACGCCGGCAGCATCAATATCACCGCCGCCGAAGGCGCGTTCCTGGACGGCGATATGCAAGCCGCCGGCGGCGTTGCGCCCGGCACCTCCGGCGGCAAACTGTCGGTGTTTCTTAACGTAGACAATCGTGCCGATCCGGATGTAGAAAACTCAATCTTTCCGCGCGCGCCGCGCATTTTGAAAATCTCCCAGGAACGCAATGTACCGTTTTCCGCCGTTTTTTCTAAACCCGGCGATTCATTACCCAAGAAAGATTCGCCCGGTGATCGGCTGACCGGCATTGGCTATCTGGCTGCCGAGCAGATTAGCGAGGGCGGTTTTAGCTCTCTGGATCTGGCCGTATCCGGAGAGAAGGGTGAGATTCGGTTTACGGGCGATGTCGATCTGCAACTGAATAACGCTATTGCTTTGGATGCAGTCAATTTCGGTTGGGAGCGGAACACCGCCGCCGATACCGGTAATGTGCAAGTCAGCGCTACCACCGCGACTTTGGGGTCGGATAGCTATCGCGCACCGCTAGTAAAAACCAGCAACGGCGATGGCAGATTGGCGGTTAATGCCGATTTAATCGATTTGGTCGGTGGTTCGGTAACGACCGGTTTTAATACGGTTGATCTCGCCGCCGACGGTGATATTCGCCTGAAAGGTATAAGGATTGATAGTAAGGAATTGGATTTTGTCGGCGAGTTTAAAACCTTTTCCAAGCTTAATTTAACTGCGGCGCAGGTTTATCCCACCTCCTTGACCGAGTTTACCTTGGCGGTCGCCGGCGATCCGAACGGCACGGTGACTTTCAACAAAAGCGGTCATGCAACGCCGGTGCTGTCTGCCTTGGGCAGTTTGACCGTGCAGGGTCCGAATATCGTCCAAAACGGCGTGCTCACCGCGCCATTGGGCGAGATCGTTTTGGAGGCGACAAAATCGGTGACCTTCGGAGCCGACAGCGTTACGTCGGTCTCGGCCAAGGGGCAAATCATCCCGCTGGGCGTCACCCAAGGCGGCCTGGAATGGCTGCTGCCCTTGGCCGGCACTGGCAACAACCTGAACGTGGTTAACCCCGATCTGAAACCGGCAGAAACGGATAAAAAGCGGGTGTTTGAAAGCCCCGAGAAGAAAATAACCGTTAAGGCCACGCAAATCCTTCGGGAAGACGGTGCTTTGGTGGATTTATCCGGCGGCGGCGATTTATTGGGCTTCGAATTTATTCCCGGTGATGGCGGTTCGGTAGATGTTCTTGATACTGATCAGCGCTTTGCGGTCGTGCCGGGTATGTCCGGTTATTCGCCGTTCGACCCCAAATCGTTTCCCGAATCAGGTTTGAAGACTGGCGACAGCATTTACATCGGTGCCGGTAGCGGCCTTGCCGCCGGCTACTACGCCTTACTGCCGGCTCGTTACGCCTTATTGCCGGATGCATTTTTGGTGTCGCCGGTCGCCGGCAGCGCCAATGCCATTCCCGGCACCAGTAGAACCCGGGTCGATGGCGCTGCTGTCGTTACCGGCTACCGCAGCGTTGCCGGAACAGACATCCGCGATCAGTATTGGTCGGAGTATGTGGTCGAAGCCGGCAGCATTGCTAAAACCCGCAGCGAATACAACATCAGCTCGGCCAACCAATTTTTCGCGGATAGAGCGGTAAATAAAGAACTGGCGATTCCGCGTCTGCCGCAAGATGCCGGGCAATTGGTGCTAAACGCCAAAACCCGTCTGGAGCTACCCACCGTGGTGGCCGATGTAGTCGAGGGCGGACGTGGCGGCTTGGTCGACATCGTGGCGGATAAATTGGCCTTGGGCACAACCGCCGCAACCGACGATGTTGAATTGTTGGTTAGCGACCTGGATAAGTTTAGAGTGGATAGCTTGTTGCTCGGGGCGGTGAGAAGCTTTGACGCCGCGACCGGCCACACCAAGCTGGATGTTATTGCCAAGTCAGTGACGCTAGCCCAAAACACGACCTTGAAAGCGCCGGAGGCCTTGCTGGCCGCCAGCGAAACCGTCACGCTTGAACAGGGTGCCAAAATCGAAGCCAGCGGCGCGGTTGCGGATACCGATGGCGATACGGTGCTGGAGCTGAACGGCGACGGCGCCTTACTGCGCGCATCGGCGGGCAAACAGGCAACGATCAACCGAACCGGCGCCAAGGGCTTGAAAGGCGATCTAAACATAAGTGCCGGCGCGGTCATTTCGGCCGGCGCGGGTTCGGTGGCGCTGGACTCGACACGGCGGACCAAAATGGCAGGCGAATTGAATCTGGCCGGCGGTTCCTTGTATCTGGGCGCGGAGACCATCAACCTCGGCGAGACCGCCGGTGTAGTGAACGGCCTGTCGCTGGATAATACTCAGCTCGCACACTTGACTGTTAATCAACTGGTGTTGAGCAGCCGGGGTATGGTCAATTTGTACGGTGAGTTATTGCAAACCGATGCCCTTGGTCAGCCTTTTCAGTTCGGCGATTTACGCATTGATGCCTTGGGTCTGGCCGGTAAAGCCAATGTCGGGAAAACCCTATCTTTGAATGCGAAAACCTTGAGTCTTGCCAATAGCAAGTCTACGGGCAGTGTTTTGGCGGGCGACGGCAGCGGGGTATTGAATATCAATGTGCAACAGCTGCTGCTGGACCAAGGTAAATTCCAGCTGTCGGGATTTGCCGCAGTGAATGTTAATGCCGGCGAGCGTATGTTGGGCAAAGGTGACAGCACCTTAACCGCATTGGCCGACTTGAGCGTGAACACGCCGTTTGTCAGTGCCGAGAACGGCGCTAAAACCATCATCAGTGCCAGCGGTCATAACTTGTCGCTCACGGGTGGCAGCCAGGTGCTAACCGCTTCTACCCAAGGCATAGCTGCGCATTTACTGTTGGAAGCCGATAGCATTGGTTTGAACACGGCTTTGTTGTATCAAACCGGTAACGTGTCCATGAACGCTTTGCTGGGTAATGTGACCTTAGGCGGGAATGCTTTGATTGATGTATCCGGTGCCGTGGCGTATGCGGGTTTAAGCAAACCGGTGAATCTGTCCGGCGGCAAAATCAGTTTGAGTTCTCAACATGGCAATGTCAGCGCCGAAGCAGGCAGTAAGCTACTGCTAAACGCCAGTAACGCCGAGATACTGGCCGGATTGTTGTCCGCGCAAGCCGGCACCGGCCAGGTGCAATTCAACGGTTTTATCGATGCTCATGGCGTCGGTAAGGCCAACGGTGGCCGGGTCGCCGTTGATACCGGCAGTTTGAGTGCGGGCGGCTTTAGTGCTTTAAATGCGGTGTTTACCGCCGCTGGTTTTAGCGGCGCTGTCGAACTGAGAACCCGCAGCGGCGACATTGTGGTTGAGGCTGGGCAAACTGTGAGTGCTAATGCGATCAATCTGAGCGCCGACACCGGCAGTATCAGCATTGCCGGCACCTTGGATGCTGCGGGTGCGAATGGCGGTTCGGTGACTTTGGCGGCGGAAGATCTGCTGACGCTGAATAGCTCGGCGCTGATTCTAGCGAACGCGCAAGCGGCGAACGGCAACGGCGGCAAGGTGAGTTTGTCGTCTATCGATGCGTCCGCCGATGGCGCCGGCATTGACATCCAGCCCGGCGCGCGCATCAACGTTGCAGCGGCTGGAGCCGGCGTAGCGGGCGAGGTGTATTTACGTGCCGACCGCGACGATACCGACGGCGACGGTCTGGCGGACATTAACGTCAAGCCCATTGCCGCAGGCACTATCGTTGGCGATAGCGACGTCACCGTTGAAGGCGCGCGTATTTATCACAACAGCCGTATCGCCTCCGCCGAACAGCAGGCGATGCATAACGATAATCTGGCTTATATGGCCGATTTGGCAGCGGCTAATGTGGCTAACAGCCGCTTTGGCGCCGGTTTTACCATCATCCCCGGCGTGGAAGTTCGCAGTAGCGGCAATTTGACCATCGCCGAAACCTGGGATTTGGGAAAACTCGATAGCGGAGAAGCCTGGCGTTATGGCGCCAATAACGATCTGGTTGGGGTGTTAACGCTTAGAGCGAAAGGCAATTTGTTAATCAATGCCAATTTGAGCGACGGCTTTTCCACCGGGGTTTTGAATTCCGCCAATTTTGGAGCTATCAACGTCAGCGATTATTTGCAAACCGGAGCTTCGTGGAGTTACCAACTGATCGGCGGCGCCGATTTGGGTTCCGCCGATGCAATGACTGTGCTGGCCTCTGCCAGTCTGTTGACCAGCGCCGGCAGCGGCGACGTCAGTTTCGCCAATGATGTCAGCGTGCGGACCGGCACCGGCGATATTGATATTCGCGCGGCGCGTGACTTGGTTTACGGTAATCAAAACTCGGCGATCTACACGGCGGGCCGGGCGGATGTGGATGATGCCAAACGCTGGGGTAGCGGCGGACCGGATTTGGCCGCATTGTTCTACGCAGAATATCCTTTGGACGGCGGCGACATTAGTATTCAGGTCGGGCGGGATATAGACGCCAAACCTAGTGCGCAGTTGCTCAGCGATGCGTTGGTACGTACCGGCGATTGGTCCAACAGCAATCAGCACAGTACGGAATTCAACTCGGAACGTCCGACAGCCTGGGGCGTGGCCTTGGGTATCAGCGACTCAAGTGGCTTTTCTCGTCAGCATCAGCAAAGCGTAACCGCTTTCGGCGGCGGTAATGTCCGCATCAGCGCGGGCGGAAATGTTGAAGACTTGTCGGTGATGATACCTACCACCGGTAAACAGGTAGGCGAGCGGGACACACCGGTGGCGGACGCCACTGTTATCACGTTCAAAACCAATGTGGTGGAAGTGAACGGCGGCGGCAATCTGCAATTGCAGGCGGGTGGCGATATCGCCGGCGGCGTGTTTTATGTGGATGGCGGGGCGGCGGATATTTATGCGCACGGCTCTTTGAAAGCCGGTACCAACAAGGGTTTGAATCCGATATTGGCTTTGGGCGATGCGCAGTTTAATGTCGTTGCCGGCAAGTCCTTGGCCCTGGAAGCGATTGTCGATCCGATGTTCGTGACCTTGCCGGATTCGGTTGATTTGATCAATGCTTCATCGAATCGGTTTTTCCGCTACAGCACCGATAGCAATGTGACATTGACCACGCTCTCCGGCGACCTTGGCCTGGAAAACGACATCGCCAGTTTGAAGAAGGCCACCAATACCAATATCTCCGAAGGCTTTTTGGTTTATCCCGCCGGCCTGCATGCTTACGCACTGAACGGCAATATTGCCGTTGACAAGAGCTTCACATTGTACCCATCGGCGCAGGGTGACTTGGAGTTATTTGCGGCTGAGAATTTAACCGGTAAGGGTAATCCGCGGATTATTTTGAGCGATGCGGAACCTGCGGCATTACCTAGCGCCGCATTGCCCTTCGTCGGGTCTTCCTTAACCGACTTGGACAACGTGCTAAAGGTTCTGGATATTCAGCAACCGCAATCGCCCACCGCGATACATGCCAGCACGCCGTTGCACGCCAATGACCCGAATCCGGTGTTGATCAGTACCGGCAGCGGCAACATCGGCCGTATCGACGATGACATCGTATTCGTATTGGCCAAGCCCGCCGAGGTCAGCGCCGGTAAGGATATTGTCCGCGCCACGTTTAATATTCAACATAACAATGCCGACGCGGTCAGTATCTTTAATGCCGGCCGGGATATTCGTTACACGATCAATATTCACCCCGATACCGGCAATATCATCGAAGCCGATCAAGGCATAGACGTGGCCGGTCCCGGACAATTAACCGCGCTGGCGGGCCGGGATGTGAATTTGGGATCGTCCATAGGCATTACATCTTCGGGCGATCAATCCAACGCCGCGCTGGCGGATGACGGTGCCAACATTACCGTGATTGCCGGTTTGGCTGGCGGTGCACTGAACAGCAACGGCTTTGCCGAAGGGTTTATGCTCAACTCGGGTAAATACGTCCTGGAAAATCAGCGTTACCTGAATTTGTTCGTGCAGGAAATGCGCAGCATCACCGGCGACTCTTCGTTAAGCGTCGATGCGGCCAAACTGGCATTTAACGGGCTTTCCACGGTGGATAAGGCCCGGTTAGACAGCAAACTGTTAAGCGTCGTGCAATCGGTGTTTTTGCAGGAGGTAAAAGCCAATGCCAGCACGCTGGCCAAAGCCACCACCAAACAGGCGCAGGATCTGGCCGAGCTAAAATTGCTGGCTACCATCGAGTCGCTGTTCCCCGGTACCACCTTATTGGCAGGCAATAGCGATTACCGCATTGATGCTGCGAACGGCATTGTAGTTAACGCCGATACCAGCGCCAGTAATATCTTGAATAGTTTGAATGCCGCGCTGCAGCAAAAAATTGAGGCAGAGTTGGCACGGCAGGGTAAAACCTTTGCCAGCGCTAGCGACCGCGAGAAAGACGATGCCCGCGAACTGGTCAGGCCCAAGCTGGGCAACATATCGCTGTTCTTGAGTTCGATACAAACCAAGGACGGCGGCGATGCCAATCTGTTTACTCCCAACGGCGGCATTACCGTAGGCTTGGCGACCGCTGATATTGGTTTGGCAAAGGAAGACGATGAGTTGGGCGTGATCGTAAAAAAACAGGGCGAGGCTAATCTGCTGGCCCGCAACGACATCGATGTGAACATCCAGCGCGTGGTGACTTTGGGTAACGGCAATATTACCGGCGGTTCGACTGAAGGCGATGTCGATGCCGGTCGGAGTGCGCAAACCGCGTTGGCGGCTCCACCCCTTAAAGTCAGTTACGACGCGGCGGGGATGCCGGTACTGGAAGTATCGCCGGTGTTGCAGGGCGGCGGTATCAGAACGGTAGGAGCAGGCGACGTGTTGTTGTTTGCGCCGCGCGGCATCATCGATGCCGGTGAGGCGGGTATTAGAGGCAATAACATCACGCTGGCGGCCACCGCCATTGTGGGCGCGGATAATATTGATGTTGGTGGTTCTGCCGTGGGCGTGCCGGTCGCCGCGACCGGTAGCATCGCCGCCGGTTTGACCGGTGTCAGCAATGTGGCGGCCGCGGTCGGCAAATCGCTGGATAGTACCGGCAACGTTGGCAAGGATGCAGCCGAAAAACTGGCTAAGGCAGCGGCCAACACCTTGGGTATCTTGAGTGTGGATATTCTGGGTTTTGGTGAATAGCCGGCTGTCTTGCCATTCAGGCTGACAATGGCTGAATTGCCCGTGTTCGCAGCGGGCAGTGGGCGTGTCGGCCTGCGCTAAATCGGTCGGATTAATACTATTTTTTCCCGTTTTTTCGATTCTTTCCCGCCCGTCATAATCATGTAAAAAAACGTTGGGATAATCCAGTTTATGTTTTGATTTGAGAGTGATCATGAAACGGATTGTGTTTTTAGTAGCGGCCCTGTTGGCGATGCCCGGACTGGCGCAAGCTTGGTGGAACGACGATTGGGGTTATAGAAAGAAAATAACCATAGACGCCCAGCAATTGCAGCAGGGCGGCGTGACGCCGGTAGCGGAAGGCTTGGTGCTGGTGCGTTTGCATACCGGCAATTTCAGCTTCTTCGCCGATTTGGGCGAAAACGGCAAAGATTTACGCTTCATGGCCGGCGACGACAAAACGCCGCTGAAGTTTTACATAGAGAAAATCGATACGGTCAACGAAATGGCTTTGATTTGGGTGAAATTGCCCAAGGACATTGCTACGGCCGATGAGCCGATGTTCTGGATGTATTACGGCAACCCCAAGGCTGTGGATGCTCAGGAATCTGCGGGGATATTCGATGTGGCTCAGGCTGTCGCCTATCACTTCGAAGCCGGTCCGGTTAAAGACGCTACGGCCTATGCCAATCAACCGGCCACCGCTACCCAAACCGTTGTGGAAGGTGGAGCCATTGGCGAAGCGGGCGGTTTTAACGGTAGTCAATCGATACGCATTGCGGCAACCCCCGCGATTCAGATGGCCGTCGAATTTGGCTGGACCGTTTCGGCATGGGTCAAAATTGATCAAGCCCAAACCGACGGGGTGATATTCGCGCGGGATGGGCTGATTTTATCTGTTAGAGGTCAAACCCCGGTTTTGGAGGTTAATCGCAAGCAGTTGGTCAGTTCCGCCGATCTGAATTTGGCCACTTGGCAATACTTATCGGTCGCCGGTAACAAGGACGGTTTTACCTTGTATGTGGACGGTAAACCGGTGGGCATCCTGCCGGCCAGCGTGCCTTCGCTGTTGGGTGATATGAGCATAGGCGCGGCAGTGGATGGTTCGCGTGGCTTGGTCGGTGCCGTTGATGAATTTGGTATTGCGAAGGTCGCTCGCGATCAGAATTACCTGCAATTCGCGGCAATGATGCAAGGCCAGTCGTCGGCGTTGTTGAACTACGGCGAAGACAGCACGCCCGACAGCGAAGAGGGCGGCGAATCCTATTTGATGTCTACGCTGGATAACGTCACCGTGGACGGCTGGGTCATCATCGGGATTCTGGGGGTGATGTTTATCGTCAGTACCTTGGTGATCGTCAGTAAGGCGATTGTGTTGAACCGTACCCGCAGTGAGAACAAGAAATTCGAAGAGGCTTTCAGCCAACTGGGCGCCAAAAATATCAGCAATCTGGATCACCAGGACGAAGACGGTCAGGAAGATTATGACGAATCGCCGTTGTTGCTGTCCTTGACCGGCAATCATGCGGCGTTTGCGGGTTCATCGATCTACCGGATTTACCACGTCGGCGTGCAGGAAATGAATAAACGTCTGGCGAAAAGCGTGGGCGCTGAGGCGGCCGACCAGGGCTTGTCCGCCCAGGCTTTGAATGCGGTAAAGGCCTCAATGGACGGCGTGTTGGTGCGGGAACTGCAAAAACTCAACTCGCAAATGGTGTTGTTGACCATCGCGATTTCCGGTGGACCGTTCCTGGGGCTGCTCGGCACCGTGGTCGGGGTCATGATCACGTTCGCGGCGATTGCCGCCAGCGGCGAAGTCAACGTCAACGCTATTGCGCCCGGTATCGCCGCGGCTTTGGCGGCGACCGTTGCCGGCTTGGGCGTGGCGATACCGGCGCTGTTTGCCTACAACTATCTGGGCAGCATGATCAAGGCCGTGACCGCCGACATGCACGTGTTCGTCGATGAATTTGTCGCCAAACTGGCCGAGCAGCATAGCTAATTAAACTTCGTAGGGTACGCAATGCGTACCTTGCCAAAGTCTGCCGGTATGCGTTGCGTACCCTACGAAAACCCGAGAATATTCAATGAAAGTTCAAGAAGAAAACGCAGCGTACGACGAAATCAACGTCACGCCTATGCTGGATTTGGCTTATGTGTTGCTGGTGGTGTTTATTCTGATGACCACGGCAGCCGTGCAAGGCGTGCAGGTCAATCTGCCCAAGGCCAGCAATACGCCCAGTTTGGCCAAGCCACAAACCAAAGCCATCACGGTGACCGCCGACGGCACACTGTTTCTGGATACATTTCCGGTGACGATGGAGCAGCTGGAATCGACACTGATGCAATACAAGGCCGCCAATCCGGAATTGCCGGTGGTGGTTAAAGGGGACTCCACTGTCCAGTATCAAAGCGTCGTCGATATTTTGGCTTTGCTTGGCAAACTGGAAATCACCCAGGTCGGTCTGGTTACCCAAAATCTGACCAAATAAAGCCTTGCGACATGTCAAAGAAGAAACATTGGCGGGTTTATATTCCAATGCTCATCGCTGCCGTAATCGCCGCTATCGCGATTTTTTACGTCGTTAAAATCATTATGGAGTTCGTCGACAAAAAGCCGGCGAAAAACGAGAAAAAAATTCAGCCGGTGACCTTATTTAAACCGCCGCCCCCTCCGCCGCCACCGCCGAAAGTCGAGAAGCCGCCCGAGCCGGAGATCAAGGAAAAAATTAAGGAACCCGATCCGGAACCCGAGCCCGAACCGGAACCCGAGCCAGAACAAGCGCCGCCGCGCGATCTGGGTCTGGATGCCGAGGGTACGGCCGGATCGGACGGTTTTGGTCTGGCGGCCCGCAAGGGCGGCACCGGCCTGTTCGGCGGTGGGACCGGTAACCCGTTTGCCTGGTACGGCGGTTTGGTCAAGAACGGCATTCTGAACATTCTCAGCAGCCATGAAGAATTGCGCCGCAAGGGCTATACCGCCATCGTCAAGGTCTGGCTGAAAGCCGACGGCTCGGTGGAGCGAGTCGAATTGGCCAAGGGCAGCAACGATGCGGACATCGACGAATTGCTCAGCCGTTTATTAAACAAATTCGACCGAGTCGCGGAAGCACCGCCACCGGGTATGCAGCAACCGATCAAGTTAAAAATTTCATCACGTATTTAAGTATCCACAGGTAAAACAATGGCGAATAAGAAACAGCTGATGGCCTTAGCGCTATCGGGGCTGATCGGCACCGTGCAGGCCGGAGAAAAGGAAGAGTTGCTGAAACTGCGCAATACCACCACCAATTTGATCAAGCAATTGGTCAAACAAGGGGTGATTACCGACAAGGCTGCCAACGAGATGATCAAACAAGCCGAAGTCGAAGCCGGCCAGCAAGTGGCCGAAGCCAAGGCCGCCGGTGCCAAGGAAGCCGTGCCGGCCGATGAAGTGCGGGTGGCTTATGTGCCGGACTTCGTCAAAGACGAGATTCGTCAGCAAGTGCGCAGTGAGCTGCGCGAAGAAGTGGTCGGCGATGTGATGCAAAAGGCCAAGAACGAACAGTGGGGCTTGCCTAATGCGTTGCCGGAGTGGACCAGGCGTTTCAAGCTGTCCGGCGATATTCGTTTACGTTCTCAGCATGAGATGATGGCCAAGGAAAACATCGCCAATTCTTATATTGACTGGCAGGCGGTTAACGAAAGAGGCGGTCTGAACGCGGCGGGTGTGGATCAATTCTTGAATACGACTACCGACAGACAGCATTTTCGCGAGCGCTTGCGCTTGGGCATTGATGCAACGATTACCGATGGTATGAAAGCCGGTGTGCGTTTGGCGACGGGTAATCAACGTGACCCGGTATCTACCAACCAGTCTTTGGGCTTTACCGGACAAAAATACGATTTCACCGTGGACCGGGCCTATCTGCAGTACGATGCGATTGACGACAATAAATTCAAATGGCTGACCTTGTCCGGCGGCCGGATCAAGAACCCCTGGTATACCGGCGGCGGTGAGTTTACCGGCGGTAGCGAATTGGTGTGGGATACGGATTTATCTTTCGAAGGTTTTGCCGGCACCGTGCGCCACCGTTTGGGCGGATCGGACAGCTTGATGGCTAACGACGACCACACCCATTCCGTTTTTGCGACAGCCGGGGCGTTTCCATTACAAGAATCGGCGCTGAGCAGCGATAAATGGTTGTTCGGCGGTCAAGTCGGCGTGGATTGGGGCTTTGTCAATCAAGATAATTTAAAGGCCGCGTTGGCTTATTTCGATTACGTCAACGTCGAGGCTAAGCAAAATACCAGCGTTTTAGGCACTTGCGATCTCAATACGCGCGGCAACACTGCTTCGCGTCCGGAATTCATGCAGGGCGGCAATACCTTGGCGTCGATTTGCCGAGAAGGCACGGGGGCTTTGGCTTCCAATCCGGGCATGGTCGGTTTGGCGTCTGATTACAATATCGTCAACGCCAATGTTTCGTATGAAATGACTTTGTTTGCCCCTTACCATCTGCGCTTGAGCGGCGACTACGCTAAAAACGTCGGCTTTAATAAAGCTGCGGTCAGCCGGATGCTGAACGGTACGGTGGTTGAGGGTAAAACCAACGCCTGGCAGTTTAGGGCGGATTTCGGTTGGCCAAGAGCCGAAGTGGCCGGTCATTGGAATGTGTTTGCTGCCTATAAGTACGTGGAGCGCGATGCGGTATTGGATGCATTCACCGATTCTGATTTCCACCTCGGCGGTACCAACAGTAAGGGCTGGTTCATCGGCGGTAACTATGGCTTGATGAAAAACGTTTGGTTGACCGGCCGCTGGTTGAGTGCCGATATCATCACGGGACCCCCTCTTGGTATCGATGTGTTGCAGATCGACGTCAATACGCAATTCTAGGTAGGTTGCCGATGAATATATTTCCGAAAGTGGCCGTATTGTTTGTGCTTATTGGCAGTAGCTGGTCCACCAGTCAGGCCGCGCCGCGTGAGGCTGCCAAGAACGATGGCGCTGTTTTAAAGCTGCAAGCGATGGTTAAAAGCCTGACTGCCGAACGCGATGCGGCAAAGGCCGAATCGGCCAAGTTAGCCGAGGAGTTACAGGAGCTTGAGCAGTTGAAAAAAGCCCATTCGGCGGCAGTGGCGGCCAAGGAGCAAATCAGCAGCGAGTTATCCGCGCAGCGAAATGCCAATGGTGAGGTGCGCGAGCGTTTGGAGAAAAGCAATGCCAGACTCTCCGACGTGATGGAAAAGCATAAGGAATTGAGTCAGGCTAAAGCCGATTTGCAAGCGCAATTAACGGCATTAACTGCCAAGCAGCAAGCAACCGAGCAGCAATTGGGGGTTTGCGATATTCATAATGTGAAACTTTACGAGGCCGCCAAGGAATTGCTGGAACGCTACGAAAACAAAGGCGCACTGGCTAGTGTGTTGCAGAATGAAGCCTTGCTGCAATTCAACAGTGTGGAAATGGAAACTATCGTCCAGGAATATGAGGACAAGTTGAACGCCGGTAAATATCAAAAACAATCTGCTGCGGATAGCGGCACAGCGCCGGCTGGCGTCCAATAGTTTCTCTACTCAGGTGCGGCAACATGCCGCACCTCGACCCTAGCTGATTTACCGAAAGCCTTAAGGCTTGGTCGCGTAAATAAGTTAAAATCCCAAAAAGCGGCGCTCCATCATGGCGGCTACATAATCAAATGCACGAATTATCGAGAGACTAATGACAACGAAACAAAATTTTTTAAAAAATCTAGGCATTGTTGTGTTATCGACCGGCTTGGTGGCCTGTAACGGCGCCGATGAACGGAAAGCGAAATACATGGAAGAAGGCAAACAGCTATATCAAGCGGG
>Ga0123397_102939_pt1 | contig 36036 bp, 35 predicted proteins | sample T10HLNH4metaT_FD_89925 | JGI IMG/M metagenome (GOLD analysis project Ga0123397, IMG submission 89925) | Methane-oxidizing artificial microbial communities from Washington, USA to study methane cycling - T10-HLNH4 metaT (Metagenome... ... | reverse complement strand
GATACTGGGTTTTTCGTCGACACTGATGACTAAGGCATTCTCGGGCGGACTCAAATACAAGCCAACAATGTCCGCCGCCTTTACCGCAAATTCTTTGTCGGTACTGACGCACCAGGAGCGTTGTCGTTGCAGACAAATCCCTTCCTTGCGGAGCACGCGCCAAACCGCGTAAACCGAACTATCCAGGGCCTGAGCTACAGCGGGACCATCCCAGACGGCTTGTCCCTTTGGCGGTGGTAGCTCAAGGATTGCCAAGACACGCTGTCGAAAATGCTCATCATACGTCTTCGGTGCGCCCGGCCGAGGTTCGTCTGACAGCCCCAAAAGCCCTTGAGTCATGAAACGGTTTCGTCACTTGATGACTGTATTGGCCCGCATTCGGCATTGCGCTGCAACCGCTTGGACTTGCGCGCCATCCAGGCAGCCCAGAATCATCCGGGCTCGCTCGACTACTCGAGCTTCTTCCGTACGGCTCGCTGCGCGTCGCTCTAACTCTGCCCGCACGTCCGCGGAACACTCAATTTTTGGGGCTACTCGTGACATCCCTACAAGATTACATTATTAGCGCTTAATAACGCAACTAAGCACTAGCACAAGTTGGCAACGGTCACGAAGTCCCTGCAAAGCCTGTAGTTCGCCGGCGAGATGTCCGGCTTCGTTGAGTACCGGGATGATGATGCTAATTGGGTAAGTCATGTTTGAAACTTGTCTCTCAAGCGTTGCGCCGCCAGGCGTGATAACGGCCCAGCCATTCCAGTACGCGCTGGGGCGCGTGATTGTGCTTCCAGACACCCGCTGCATATTTATTGGCTTCCGCCAGGGTGGGATAGATGTGAATGGTGCCGAGGATTTTATTCAAGCCGATACCGTGTTTCATCGCCAGCACGAATTCGGCGATTAAGTCGCCGGCATGTTCGCCGACGATGGTCACGCCAAGAATCTTGTCCTTGCCCGGCACGGTCAGCACTTTGACGAAACCATGGGCTTCGCCGTCGGCAATCGCCCGATCCAGATCGTCAATGCCATAGCTAGACACTTCGTAAGCGATATTCTGTGCTTGCGCATCCTGCTCGTTCAAACCGACGCGGGCCACTTCCGGGTCGGTGAAGGTCGACCAGGGAATCACCGAATAATCAGTGCGAAACTTCTTGAATTGCCCAAACAAGGCGTTGACCGCCGCATACCAGGCCTGATGCGCGGCGGTATGGGTGAACTGATAGGGGCCGGCTACATCGCCCACCGCGAAAATATTCGGATAATTGGTTTGCTGAAATGGGTTGGTCTCCAGTGTATTGCGCGGCGACAAGGCAATGCCCAATTCTTCGACACCGTAGCCTTTAATGTTGGCGGCGCGGCCGATGGCCACCAGTAATTGGTCGAAGGCAATTTTGACCGTTTGTCCGTCGTGCTCGGCCAGCAAAATATTTTCGCCATTTTCGATGATGAATGCCTTGGCGGTATGGTTGACTCGTACGTCCACGCCTTCCCGGCGAAACCGCGCTTCTACCAGCCCGGATACCTCACTATCTTCCCGCGCCATGATACGTGGCGCCATCTCCACCTGCGTGACTTGGCTGCCCAGGCGGGCGAAGGTTTGCGTCAATTCGCAGCCTATCGGCCCGCCGCCCAGTACCAGCAAGCGTTTGGGCTGCTCGCGCAGCTGCCAGACGCTGTCTGAGGTCAGATAGTCGATTTGCTCGATACCGGGAATCGGCGGCACGAACGGCCGAGCGCCGGCGGCAATCACGATCGAGCGCGTGGTCAGCGTTTTTTTTCCGCCTTCAGGCGTACTGACTTCGACTTCCCAGGGCGAAACGATTCTGGCGTTGCCCTGGATCACCTTGACGCCCAGTTCCGTGTAACGCTCCACCGAATCGTGTGGTTCAACCGTTTTGATCACCTGTTGAACCCGTTCCATCACCTCGGCAAAATCGAAATCGGCGGAGGCTGTGGCAATGCCGAATTCCGGCGCGCGTTGAATATGGGAGAGAAGCTTGGCCGAGCGAATCAAGGCCTTGGACGGCACGCAGCCGGTGTTCAGGCAATCGCCACCCATCTTGTGCTTTTCGATCAACGTGACTTTGGCTTTCAAGGCGGCGGCGATATAGGCACTCACCAGACCGCCGGCGCCGGCGCCGATTACGATCAGGTTGTTGTCGAAGCGTTTGGGCGTTTGCCAACCCGCATAGATTTTGCGCGCTTGCCAAACCGCCAACAGCTTTTTGGTCAGCAGTGGGAATAGCCCAAGCAAGGCGAACGACGCCAATAGCCCTGGCGACAGTATCCCTGACAGCGAGTCGATTTTCGCCAATTGGGTGCCGGCATTGACGTAAACCACGGTGCCGGCCAGCATGCCGATTTGGCTGATCCAGTAGAAAGTCCAGGTTTTCATCGGCGTCAATCCCATGGCCAGATTGATCAGAAAAAACGGGAACAGCGGCACCAAACGCAAGGTAAACAGATAGTAGGCGCCATCGCGCTGCAAACCGGCATTGATGGTCTGTAAACGCTGGCCGAACCGTGCTCTGACCCAATCGCGCAGTAGAAATCGTGCCGCCAAAAATGCCAGGGTCGCGCCGATGCTGGAGGCGAACGAGACGATCAGCGTACCCCAGAGCAAACCGAACACTGCGCCGCCGGCGAGCGTCAGTATCGTCGCTCCCGGTAATGACAACGCAATAACCGCAATATACAACATGGCATACAGTGCCGCCGTCAGCAATGGGTGAACCTGTCGGTAATAAGCAATGCCGGTCTGCCGGGTTTTTAAATTTTCCAGCGTCAAATAGTGCTGCAAATCCAGGGTTAAAAACGTCGCCATCAATGCGGCAATGCCCAGCATTAACAAAAGTCTGGATGTTTTCATGCCGATCTACCAATTCTGAGTGGGCTAGGCTTCGGAGGGTGTTTGCAAGTTGTCAGGCTAAACATCAGTGTTCCTTAAATACTATTGGGCTTGCCTGTTAGTCGTGTTTGCCGGTCATTCCTGACAAAAATCTCAACAAATTGAATTTAACAGGCTGAATAAATATCTTCACGAGTTAGTAGGCACCGTATCGGGCAGACGGTGTTGTAAGGGGAATTTGTATTCGGTTAATGCAATACCTACACTATGTGACGTCTACCTTATATTTTGTAACTCATTATGCGCCTTCCGCCCAAACACCAGCGCAATGTTCTCAAAATCGGTGAATTGGCCGAAGAGCTCGGCACTACACCAAGAACGATTCGCCTGTACGAGGAACTAGGACTGATCGCCCCCGACCGCACCGAGGGCGGCACACGTCTTTATGCTCGGAAAGATTTGAAACGTATGGCTATCGCGTTGCAGCTTGGTCGTGTCGGCATCGAACTGGACTCGGTTCAAAAGCTCGCTCAAACCCGGCAGAAATGTGCTTCCGGCAAAGAAGCATCGGCCGCGATGCAGCCGCTCCTGCATGATTTGCGTAAAAGAATTCGGGGATTGCTGGAAGATTTGCAGGAACTGGACAGTGATCTGGAGCGTGCGGATATGCTGATCCGCCAATGCGTAAATTGTCAAAATCGCCCCAATCGCCAGGATTGCCCGGAGTGTCCGGTCAACAAAAACGTTGATTTGACCAATATTGGTCGCCTGGTTTGGGATCCGAGTTGTCCATGACCGAGTTGTCGAGCCATTTCAAATATTACGTTAATGTAATTTATTGCTGTAGGGCGTAATCCGAAGGAGCTCAATTGTCATAGCCTTATTACGGCGTATGCATTTGTTTAACATTCGTTGCATTACCCGTTAGACATTGCGAGTTGTGGCCCGTTCGAACCCGCATTCAGTAATTCAACACCTTAGCAGCCATTTCCGTGCCGATGACGCGGGCTTTGATTTTGGCGAATGCCGTGTCCCGCCCGGTTGATGTGTCGTCTTCGAAAGGCGAAAAGCCGCAGTCGTCGGTGGTGCCGAGCTGATTTAGCGGGATGTATTCGGCTGCGCGCAATACACGATCTCGCACCAATTCCGGTTCTTCCACGTTGGGATTCAGCACGTCGATAACGCCGACAAACACTCGTTGGTCGGGACGAATATTGTCCTTGATGATAGCCAACACGCGCTCTGGCTCTTTTTCGTTAGCCATCTGCATGTAGAAATTACCGGCGTTGAGCTGGAACAAATTCGGTAGCAGCTCGGCGTAATCGACATCGGCGCTGTGGGTGGAATCATGGTCGCCGCCGGGACAGGTATGCACGCCGATGCGTTGGCGTTGTTCCGGGGTAAAGTGTGCCAATACCCGGTTGTTCAGGTCGATAAACTGCCGCAGCAATTGCTTGGATGGATCGAGTTTGACCGACAATCGCCCTTCGGTGAAATCGATTTGCACATGGTGTGCGCCTTGGTCCAAACAGCCGCGAATATCCGCTACCGTTTCCTTGACCAAGTCATCGATGAACGCTTCTCGTGAGTAACCGGTTATGCCTTCTGGCGGATAAAGCAGGCTCAAGGCGGAAGCCGAAATCACCGCCTGTTTGAGCGGGCGCGTGGTATAGCGTTTGGCGGCCTGCACAAATGCGCCGGCATAGACGCCGTAGCGAAATGGTCCCGTGGTTAATCGGGGTAATTGCCTGGTATGGCCATCGGCAAATGGAATCACGATGCCGTCTTCGGCGATATTGTGTAAACCTAGCAACGGGTAGGTGGCGAAGCTGGACTTGGTCTGTTCGCCATCGGAGATCACCGGTGATCCGGTGTCTGCAAAACGTTGTAAAGTGTCGCGTACCGCTTCGTCGTAGCAGGCATCGAGTCGTTGTTGCGATAGTCGGCCCGCGCGAAATTCCCGCAGTGCTTCCAGCAATTGCGGCGGACGGGGAATACTGCCAATAGATTCGGTGGGTATGGACATGTGGCGTTCCTGTATGGCGTTAAGGGAGTGGGTTGCAGAGGTTTTTAGGTCAAGTGAATGGCTGGGATTACGGCCCTGTCCGCTGCTCAGCAATGGTGGTTAAAGCACCGTAGGAAGCCACCAGAAATGGCACTCCATAGGTTAATAGCGCTTTGAAGACATCGAGTTGTTGCATGGCCGTGTAATCCAAAGACAGCAGGCCGAACACAGCTTGCGGCTGATTAATCAAATTCAACAGGGTTCCCACTACCAAAGCGACCTTGCCGGAGCGGCGGTATATGCCGAGTCGACCGGCCGTGCAATGCAGATCCAGTAATGTTGCAAAGAAATTTCCGACTGCTTCGTTGCAACCAAGCCACTTAACCATCCAGGATCACCTCTAACAAAAATGTAGATTTGGAGCGCGCTGTATGGCAAAAATCAATGCGCATAAAACCCTGCACTTAAGCGCTGACGATAAAAATGATAAGCCATGCTCTTTGTTCAAAATATACCATCAAGGTTACATTATGTAAATTCTTGCATGTTTTATGTAATAGGCAGGACCTCCAAGCAAGCACTTTTGTATTGCTTGCTTAAGTCCGGGTAAGGCCAAAGTCAGAGCAAAGCCCCGCCGCAGCTGCTACCTTGGCCGGCGGTGCAACCGTAACAATGGGCTGCGGTGGCTATCGGTGCGTCTTGCAGTTGTTCCAGGTGCAATTCGTTAATATGTTGTTTGGGTTTAGCTGCGGCACCTAACGGCAAATCCAGCATCTGATTAAAATCGCAGTCGTAAACATAGCCTCGCCAATCGATGCTGAGAGTATTCAGGCACATCAGGTTTTCAAGATTTTCGGCGCGAAAACTGCCTTTTAATAACGCCAGGTAAGAATCGAAGCGGCCATGACTGATCAAGGTGCTACCAAAACGCCGAATCGGCATATTGGCGATGGCAAACAGGCGGTTGAAGACGATGCCGTAATGGTGCTGCAAGTGCTGTTTGTAAGCTTGTTCCAGTTGCTGTTGGTTGGGCGGCAACACGGCGTCTTGCGGGTTGAAAACCAAATTCAAGGCCAATCCGCTGTCCGGCTGACCATAACCCAGCCGATTCAGGCGTTGCAAGGCCGCCAGACTGTCTTTGAACACACCTTTGCCGCGCTGCTTATCAACATTTTCTTGCAAATAACACGGTAAGGAAGCAACGATCTCTACCTCATGTTCCGCTAGAAAATCGGCCAAAAATCGATAGCGTGGATCTTCCAAAATGGTCAGATTGCATCTGTCTATGACTTTAATACCCAATCGGCGTGCAGTACGAACCAGATACAAAAACTGCGGATGCATTTCCGGCGCGCCGCCGGTCAAATCCAGCGTGTCAATGTTAGCGGCCTCAGCCAAATCCAGCACCTGATCAATGGTTTCCCGACTCATCATCTCAGTGCGTTTGGGGCCGGCGTTGACATGGCAATGCACGCAACTCAGATTGCACAAATAGCCGAGATTGACTTGCAACACTTCCAGCGGCTTGCGGAATAGGGCCGGAAAGTCACTATTAATCAGCAGAGGTTTGGTGTCGTGCATGCTTAATCCTTGGAAAACCAGATGTCGCCATAAGTGGCAGCGGCTTGACCGCCATTGTTGTCGGTATCGGTCATGATGGCGACGGCATCGATAGCGGTGATGTCTTCACCGAATAGTTTCTTGAAATCGGCCCGGACATTGCGTTTTTCGGTTTGCCAAACATTCAGTGAGGCTTCCGGTCCACGTAAAGCCAACATCATCGCATGATCACCGGCAAAGGCATTGGGCCAGACGGTATCCTTTTTCGTATTGCCGGCCCAGACATAATTGATGGCCTTGGTTTGCCAAAACGCCAGCCCGCCTTTGACCACCACATATACCCGCGCCGCGTAATCGTCGCCGGGTTTGCTTTGTTCATTCAATCCGTTCAAACGCTTGCCGATGCGCCACGACCAGTTCAGGAACGGGGTTTGTTCCAGATCGATATGCTGCTCTTTGAACATGCCGGAACCGGCGGCACGACTATCGGCCGTCAATACCGTCACGCCATCGATAGCTTGCAGACTGTATTCGGTTTCGCCTTTGAAGCTTTTATGCTCCCAACCTTCCAGGCGATTCTGGCTGAACTCGCCGATAGGCAGTTTGTTATCGGCAACCGCCCCGTGATTCATCGATAGCATCGTTAAAAATATCCAGCAGAATTTTTTCATGTTTAACCCGCTGTGCGTTGTTTTAACCAAGTATCAATAGCCAAGCCGCCGCTGCCATTGAACAGCAGCGAACCGAGCATGAACAAATAAACCAACGGCAATTTGTAATTGCCATAACCTTGATCGGTGATGGCATAGCCTTTCCATAATTCGGCCAATGTGTGCCATTCGGCCGGCCAATGTACGGCCGCGATGGCCACCACGGTCAACACCATTAGCGCCGCGCTAAAAAAGCGGGTCATAAATCCCAAGATCAACGCCATCGGGGCGATGATTTCCAAGCCGGTGGCCAAGGTCCAGCTAAAATCCGTTGGCAATAAGCTGAACGGAAATGGGAAGCTCACATCGGCAAACCAGTTATCGCCATGGAGTTTTTCCAGGCCGGCTTCGCCGAACTCGTAAGCCAACAACAGACGTAGAAAAATTGGCGCCAAGCCCTGTAAGTTTCTGTCGAAACAGTGAGAAAGCAGGCTAGGCATAGTGCATAGCCGCTCGATGCAGGAAGGAATCAGACAAGCTGTACAAGGATCTTGGGCGGATTTAGCGAGGTCGTTCATCAGTGAGGCTCCAAAGTTCAAACCGGGCGAATATCGATAATCGCGCCCTGGCTATGTAGATCGGCCAGAATCTGCTGACCGAATTGGGTGAGTTCTAAAAATTGCGCGTCAGGGAGCTCGCCGCCACTCATTGCTTGCAAGGCCTGTTGCCCAGTCAAGCCGTTATTTAACAACAGGATCATCTTGGCCGTGGCCATATTCAGGGTTACAAACTGCACTTGATCATCGCTATCGCGAAAACCCAGGATATGAATCGCCGTGGTCTGTGGTTCACTAGGCAAAAAGTTTGGTCCAATGTCCTGCACCGGCCATTGGTAGCACAACAATTGCATGACCGGTGCAAACACAGGCACATTGGCCAGTAATTCGGCATCGGACAACTGCTTTCGCGTGACCGGCTCCGCCTCGGCAATTGACAGCTGTAATTCGATCCATTCGAACTGCGCCAGTTCGGCCAAAAACGGCCAATCATCGAGATGCTCACGTTCCTGTTGCAGATGCTGCAAAAATTCGTCGGGAATCTGCCGGTAATACGGCGTCAAGCAGCGATGTTTTGCGATGAAATTCAGCAGCAACGCCCGCCATTTTTCTTTAGATAATATACTGCGGGTGACCGGAAAACAGGCCGACAGGCTCTCGTCGAATTTGTTATAGAGTAGATCGACATACACGGCCAGCCGTTCAGGGGCGAAGCCTGCAGGTAGCTGCGATGTTTGCGGTTGCCGCAAGTAATTCAGAAACTGCCGCTGCTGTTGTTGAAAGGCCGGTGTCGGGTTCATGCCGCCACCTCGCTGATGTCATGGGGGTTGCGGTAGAGCCGATGAACATTTTGCAAGTCACGGATCCGTTCCACTTCGACCAATAACTCGGCCAAGGGCGGAATATTGCTATCCCGTTCCACCAAGGTCGGAAACACGCCAAAACGTCGATAAGCCTCGGCCAGCAAGTCCCAAACTGGTGCTATGGTATTCTGGCCGTGGGTGTCGATGATCAAGCCGGATGGCTCCAGGTCGTGACCGGCCACATGCCCATAAACGATGCGCTCGCCGGGCAAGCCGCGTAAAAACGCCACCGGATCGTAGCCGTGGTTAACGCTGTTGACATAAATATTGTTCACATCCAGATGCAGGTAACAGTCGGCTTCGGCCAATACCGCATTGATAAAAGTCAGTTCGTCCATCTCCGCCTGTGGCGGCTGGACATAGTAAGAGGCGTTTTCCAGGGCGATGGGCCGTTCCAGAATATCCTGAGTCTGGCGAATCCGGCTGGCGACATGCTTGACCGCCTGTTCGGTAAACGGGATCGGGTATAAGTCATAGAAATGTCCCTCATCGCTGCAAAAGCTGAAATGCTCGGTGTATAGGGCAAAATCGTGATGATCGAGAAATTGTTTCAGTTCGCCTAAAAACCCGGTATCGAGCGGCGCGGGGCCGCCCAACGACAAGGCCAAACCGTGCGCCACAAACAGGTGGCGCTCGGTCAGGCGGCGAAATTGCTTGCCGAGACGACCGCCGACGCCCACCCAATTTTCCGGTGATACCTCGAAAAAATCGATGCAGTGGGGCACTTCAACCTGCAAGGCCGACAGCATGCTGCGGCGCAAGCCCAAACCGGCGCCGTTCAAACGGAAAGGATGGGTGATAGACATCGGCGCGACTCCGGCTTATTTCGCTGTTTTACCGCTGCAACCTGCTTCCGGCATTTTGCCACTACAGCCTCCTTCAGGCATTTTTGCACTACAGCCGCCCTCGGCGCCTTTCATGTCCTTCATTTTGTTGGCACCACATTTGCCTTCGCCGCATTTACCTTCTTTCATCTTGGCGCTGCAACCGGCCTCAGCCGATTTGCCGTCAGCCGCCAATTGTTGCGCAGAATTGATGCTGGACATCGTAAACGGATTTTCGCCCGCTTGAATGGCGGGCGCCGCGCCCATCAAGGTTGAAGCCAACGCGCTGCCTAGTGTTAAAGACAAGGTTTTTTTGTTCATGGTGTTCTCTCCGATAGATAGATAAATGATCAGGACAAGCAACAATGCCTTCCTGCTCCATCAGTCGGAGTCAGTTTGAATTCCTTACAAATTTTTTTCGATGCTTTGATGTTTCTTAGCGTGCTATCTGTGTCAAGAACCCCATACCCAGCGTAGGCTTACCAAACTCATGCCTTATGTTTGCCTCGTGTTCTTGTAGCAGTATGAAGTCGTGTGCATTTAGCAGCTCAGTGAGATAGCTCTTACTGTGACTGTACCGACCACTAGCATTGAGTTGATAACCCAGAGAGGCTTCAACCGAACTAGCGGATTCGACAGTGAAGCAAAATGTCCCTAACGGCAACAACGCTTGACGGACCAATGCGAAAATGTCGCTTAGGTTGCCAAAATAAACCAGTGTGTCGGCCATTGTTATCAGATCAAACGATTGCTGTTTCCCTTTTAGATAACTAGTCAGTTCCGATTCTACCAAAACGTCGTAAAGCGCTCTTTCCGCCGCCTTGCCAAGCATGCGCGACGAAATATCTACGCCCGTAAGCAGACGTGCGTAAGGTTTTAATACTGGCGCGCACAGCCCCGTACCGCAACCACCGTCGAGTACCGATAGATTTGCATTCGCCGTCAAGTAGTCATTCAGCAAGTTACCGACAATATCGGGGCCGCAATAACCAAGTTTACCGACCAGTTTCGTATCGAAATTTTCAGCCATGTCGTTAAATAGGCTTATCAGGTAACGATCCGTGGCTTTAGCGGGGATGTCTTGACCGGTGCATGCGACAAGGTGATGTCTGGCCAACGGATTGTCGGGTTCGGCATCCAACCAGCTTCGATAACAGTCGGCGGCTTCGGCGACAAGTCCCAGCCGATAGTAAGCAATGCCTAGCATCTTCAAGGGTTTGTCGGTCAGAGGTGGCTGCACATATGCTCGGCAAGCAAAAAAAGAAGACTCTTCCACTTGGTTTTGTTCCGCCAGCAGCGCAGCCAAGTTGTTTAGCGCGGGCACGAAATTCGGACTAATACTGACTGCATTTCGATAGGCGGTTTCCGCTTCGGGAAATTCATTTAGCCGATGCAGTACCGACCCCAAATTGTTCCAGAGATTGGCATCGGTAGCGTTCAATTCAAGCGCGGCGGAAAACGCTTGGCGTGCCTCGGCAAAACGTCCGTTTTCCGTGAGAATGTTCCCCAGATCGTTGTAACGTTCCGGGCTGGATGCATCCAGTTGCAGGGCACGTAAAATCATCTCGATAGATTCCGCTGTATCTCCCTGCTGATGCAAGACTACGCCGAGATAGTGCAAAGCCTCTACATGATCCGGGTCGGCGGCAAGCATTTCACGGTAAGCGATGGCGGCATCGACAATCTCACCGGCCACGTGTTTTGCCGATGCTAAATCAAAGACGGTTTGATTTTTCAAGAGACTTCACCCAAGTTTGATGTGTTATTAAGAGAAGTAATCCTATCGCTGGTGGGTTGAGGGATTAAGTTAGCAACAGGGCACCTATCAGTCGCATCCCGGTCAAAATCCTTACACAGGTCGTATAAAAACCTGTGTAAGGAAATCATCCATTCTCACGACAAAGAAAAATGTACTGAATACAGTATTGCCAAACAGGAGATGCCGATGAAATCAATACAAAATGCAAGTCACACTCAAAATTTGCTGCACACCTTGTACAGCATGGCGTTTCTGGTCGAAGCCCGCGATCCTTATACCGGCGGGCATCTATGGCGGGTGTCGCTGTATTCGACGCGATTGGCATTGGCGTGTGGGTTTTCCAAACAGGACGCTGTGGTTGCTGGGTTGGGCGGCTTTTTACATGATTTGGGCAAAGTCGGCGTGCCGGACACTATTCTTAATAATCCCGGCAAGCTTACCGATGCGGAATATGCCGTGATGAAAACCCATCCGGCCTTGGGCGCTCAAGTGTTAGAGGGGCATCCTTTGGCGCCATTGGCAATGGATGTGGTGCTAAGTCATCATGAGCGCGTTGATGGCCGGGGCTATCCGTCCGGTTTAAGCGGCAGAAAGATTGCGGAATCGGCTCGTATCGTGGGCATTGCAGATGCCTTTGACGCGATGACCAGCACCCGACCTTATCGACGAGGAATGTCTCTGGTTGCGGCGATTGAACAAATCGAGGTGAATCTGGACAAGCAATTTGATCTGCATTTCGGTCGCCGTTTCATCGAGTTGGCACAATCCGGTGAACTGGATGGCATTATCGGACATAGCGACACTGGCATTCCGATGCGCGAATGCCCGGTGTGCGGACCGGTTGTGGTGGTGCATAAACACCAGAAAGCCGGCGACAAGGTCTTCTGCCGGGTGTGTGGCAACGGCTTTGCTTTGGAAAAGCAGCAAGGCAAATTGGCTCTTAAGCCAACCATGCAAAAAGGCAGCGCAGCGGATTTACAAGCCTTGATCGATCATGACTTGCTGGCAAGATTGCTGGAGGAATCGCTGCCGTATTTACCGGTCTGTAGTGGCAACGGCAAAAGCTGGCTGCGGCAGCTGCGGGACTGGCTGTGAATCAGGTTTCGCCGCAACACCCGGCCTGTTTGCCGTGTAACTGCATCGGCGGACAGGGCACGCTACCATAGGATCAGAATACGCAACAATCGCCGGGCTTGGGTTTTAACAGGGTATGACAGCCCTGACACTCGTAAAACCATTGGCAGGCATGGGCATGGTCTCGGTTTTGCGGCACCCGCATTCCGGTCAGATCAGTGTGGATTCCAAAATAATACTTTTCATGGTGTTACCTCTTTTAGCGTCGAAGTATATTCGACGTCGCAAGAGCACTCAGCACGGCTTCGAAAGTGGTTTTAGCCGCATTGAAGTGCACAATCGCTTGACGGCTATCGGGGTTAAACGTCGTGTCTGTGACCCCCGTGATCCGATTCAGAGCTATTTTTTAGACCGCTCAGATCATGCCGGGTAACGTAATTACAGCGGTGCGAGATTTGGCTGATGCCGGTTGAGCAACAGCGAAACTCATCATGAACAAAGCCAGGTATCGATTCATGATATTGGCTTAATAAAAGCAGGAAAGCAGATAAGGAAAAAATCAGCGCCAACAGAATAATCATCGACACCACCCAAAACCGAGTGACTCCCCGTTGACGTTATGGCGATGGTGAGTAGGATTCGCCGGGTTGGCAAGCGGGCATCGAACTCAATATGTGTTGGGACTGCTCACTAATTCATTCGTTGGTTAAACTCTGGCAGCTCACAGGGCTGGAAATATTCGTCAAGCCCCCTGCTTTGCGAGGGTGTTCTGACCGATTGCCGCTTATCAAACGCCATTCCGAGGGCAATTATTCCGAATTCCAAGGGCCTAACCCACGATGGATGCTCATACGGGGCGAATACGAAATCTTGCAGGTTTAGGCCAGTCACATAAGACAAAATTAGCGCAGCCGATGCAATCCAAACCCCTAAGCCTGAGTAAATACAGGCAAACGGCATTAGCCACAGCAGATACCAGGGATTAATAACCGGGGATATGATCAATAAGCCGCCAAATAACCAGTCTCCGCGAGGCAAATTTTGGCTTCCAAGCCGCCAATACCGGAAAAAATAAACTGAGGTCATACCAATAAAAGCTATACCTAACAGCATTTTTGTCCAATTTGCTGGTAACCCAAGTCTTATCAAGCCGTACAGCGCGGAATTGAATTCAAATTCCTGAGCAAAAACACGGAGTCCTGTCATGTCTGTGGCGCCTTGAACCCAAAAGGGTAGATAAAGCAGCAGATACCCACCTACAAAAGCAGCTATGCCCAAGCACCCGATATTGATGGCAATAAAAGGTACCAATAGCCATGCAGAAGCCTTGGATGCCACAGCGGCGACCAGCATTAGACCAGCAATGATTGGTCGGCCTCGTGAGCTGAATAACCAACTACCGATAAGCAATGCCGGAATCAGGCCATCGGGATGAGCGGTAAAGGCAATTTCTTTAATTACCAGCGGATTCCAGGCATATAGCAGCGTTTGCTTTGCGCCGGCGAAGCGAAATAGCCCCTGGATTAACAACAAATCAGCGGCAATCAATAACAACTTTAAGGCCCACAATTGCCCAGGCGCTATCCAGTTGGCAATCAGAAAAAAATATTGGAAAGTGGGCGCATAGATAGTTGGAATATCCGGATGATTAATCTGGCTCAGGATTGTCCGAAAAGCCTTAGGAACGCTGGGGTCGTTAAAAAATGATTCGGGAGGACGACCGAAAGGTGTTCCGTCGCTGGCAAAGCGATAGCCATCCCACAAATAACGGAAATAATCATCCTCAAATATGGGTTCGCCCAACAAACCGGATAGGCGTAACAGCAGAGCCCAGAAAAATACCGTTCTTGCCATATGTGAACCAGACTGCTGAATCGTTCGGTATGCGATAACATAAAAGGCAAACATTAGCCCCATGGTCCCCGCAAATGTAGGCAAGTTCAAAAATTGCGGTGCACGCGATAACCAAGCGAGCAAGCCGCAGCACCCTAATAGACAAATGCCGAAGCTATTTGGATGGATCAGGCGCGTCAATCGCATTGGACTTTCGGTGTTTAAAAGGCGGTAAATGGTTTTTTCCCTCAATCCGAAGGAAGGTATCCGTAATGGGTCATACATAATTCTTGAGGCGATGCACCTAAGGCAGCATTGAATTTTGCAGACATGTTTTGGTGGGCGATGAGAGCGGTTAAGGCTACGATACTGTCATCATCAAAAGTGTGCCGCAGCTGTTCAATTAGGCTTGCATCAGCCACATTTCCAAGGGTTGTGACAGTCTCCGCATAGGCTAAAGCTACTTTCTCGGCATCGCTATACAATGACGAGTCGGAAAACCAGGCGAGGGCTTCTAACTTTTCACGACTGAGACCGCAATCCAAGGCGCGGGCAGCATTTAAATCGATGCAAAACCGGCAGCCATTGAGTTGAGAAACGCGCGTTCGGACTAAAGCGCGAAGCGTTTTGCTTAATGACGGATTCCCATGATCCAAGGCACGGTTCATCAGTAAAAATCCAAAAAATGCCATGGGCTGACGCGCCCACAAACGTACTGGCTCCGATAATCCGCTCCGGCGTCTGCTCATTAGGGCCAGCAACGGGCGTATATACCATGCATAGGAATGGTGGGAGTCGATAATACTCATGATCGCTCCGACTGAGCTAGCGCTTCTCGGATTTGTACCGGTGAGGCAGGAAGCCGATCAAGCATTATGCTGCCATCGGACTGTAAACGGCCAAAGCTCAATGTGCCGGTTGGACAACTACTCACACAGGCGGAACAGCGCACGCATTGCGGATCTGCCATCGGTAGGCCTTTATTGGCAAAATTCATTACATCGATGCCTTGGTGACATACCGAAGAACAGACATTGCAGGAAATGCATTTTTCTTTTTCGGCGAAGATCCTGAATTGGCTGAATCTGCCATAAATGTTCATCAATGCCGCTAACGGACAAAAAAAGCGGCACCAGGTTCTGCCGCTAAAATGAAAATAAAGACCGAGGCCAATTAGCCCAGACAAAAAATAATCCACCACAGCTGAATAATTCAGCGGAATACCAAGCAATGTATAGTCGAAAGTTAGTTGGGTGAACAATGCGCCGACAGCTTCACCTGTTGGTTGAGAGTGCAATAGCCAGGAAACCACTCTAAGCCCCAGTAATACTAGCACTCCGCCTAAAATGACTTGCCCGGCCATATTTACTTTATTCCAAACCGGACCGTGGGGCATTTTAGCGCGCTGGGCGTCACCCAAGGTTTCCGCTAACGCTCCGCAGGAACAAATCCAGCCACAATAAACCCCTTTACCGTATCGGCGCACCAGCCAGGGGATTAACACAAAGGTTTGCAGAAAGGCAATCACCAGCCATAGCAGGTTGGGTTGCGGTGTAAATACATTCCAAATAAATAATGGCCAAGCCAGAATAAAACCCACACTGCGCCAGTATTCTCGGTCTCCACCGTCCCCGACAGGAAACAATTGGTCGGCTAACCATTCCCCTGCGTCTGTTTCAAACAACCCCCATTCCCCGAACAATGGCAAAATAAAGTAAGGCAATATAAACAAGGGAATGGTTTGCACCAAAATCAAAGATGTAGTTTGCCAACGGACATAGGGTGTCGGTGTGCGGAGCATTCTTCGAATGCCAAAAACGATAATGACCAACGTGTAGAGCAGTTCGTAATAGAAACCTGGTGAGTTAACTTCATGTTGGAGGATTTTGACCAGCGGATTTTCGGTAGGCCCGATAGCCACGTCAATGTTATTGGGGAACCAGTTTTTCTCCAGAAATAAATCGGCGACTGCGCTATTTTCAGTTTTCCAGCGATAGATGAATAGCACTGCTAACAGCGTGAAAGCGAAGCCTATCGTCTTTCGCAATGACCAATGGCCCCGGATACTGATGCCGGTACGATGAAAAAAATCCACCGGTGCTTCCCGGCCAATCAACACAAAAACGGCATCATTTGGCAGTTCGATTTGGGTATTTTCGGCGTCATGTAAATAGACCTTGTCGGTTTCGATGCGGGTAACGCGGGTTTGGTACAGTATCTGGCTGCCCAGTAATGCTTGAGCTTGATCGATATTTTCCTGCTTTGGGCGAGTAAAGTTTGAGCCGCGATAACTCAATGTCACCTCTGCTCCGGCTTCACTTAGACTGATAGCCGCTTCCAATGCAGAATCGCCACCGCCCACCACCATGACCTTTTTACCCGTATAGTCTTTGGGATCAAATAATCGATTGTGGACCTTGTCGAGATCTTCTCCGGAAACGTCTAGCTTGTAGTGGTCACCGCTTCTGCCGGTGCAAATTAGGACTCTCGTTGTGCGGACAGCAGTATTGGGTTCGGTGAACTGCACTTCCAACATCTTACCTTTACGAACGATACGGTCTACACGGCGAATTTCGAAAGGGACAGCGGCTTGTAGTGCCTGATTTTGCAATTCTGCGAGCAAATCTTTTTTAACCGATGCGGACAGCTTGACATCGCCTTGCGGCTGCATTTCTCGGGGATAGGTGAAAATCGGTTTGCCATTTGTAAAATTAACAATGGTGGCAAATGGCTCACTGGCTTCATAGACCACAAATTTGAGTCCGGCTTTTTGAGCTTCCAAGGCAGCAGCAAGGCCGGCAACCCCGCCGCCAACTATAGCCAAATCTAAATGATCCGACGCTTGAGTTTTATCAATAAACGCGTTTTCCGCAATAAACGCCCGTACCGCTCTTGCCCCGGAGTCTGCGGCGAATTTTAGTAGCGGCACACCCAAAAGATCGCCGGCAATCCGAATGCCCGGAATGGATGTCGCGCCATCCACACCTACCTCGGGAAGTGCTTCCGGTACTTCAGCCGGCCAGCGCAAATGCAGCCAGTTCGCATAGGCAATAAACGGGTTATTCAATTTATTGATGATATCCATGGTGATCCTTACTCGTTCAAAGATTGAATTAAATTGGCAAACTGGCTTTATCCGCCTGCCTGCCTTGCCACCACAAACGTACTATCATGCCGAACATCCCAAATGCTGCCCCGACTACACCCCGCACGGTGCCGCTAACTTTCGATCGCCCGACTCTAACTAAACAATCGACTGGAATCTCGCGTACGATCAAGCCTTGCTGCAGAGCCTTGACTTGCATTTTGACGGTCCAACCATAAGCACGATCTTGCATCGCCAGCTCTTGTAACGCCGAGTAACGAATTGCGCGGAATGGTCCAATATCCGTTACCTGGGCTTGCCAGAGCAAGGAAATAATCCTGGCAATCAATCCATTACCTATCCGTTGCGGTAAGCTCATTGAGCCGGGTTGGATGTAACCTAAGCAGCGCGAACCTATGGCTATGTCGGCACCATTTGACACGGGATCAAGTAAGAGGATTATCTGGGATACTTGCACTGAACAATCGCCATCGATAAACAGCACCACATCGGTTGCAACAATGCTGTTAATAGCAGCTAAACAAGCTGCTCCATAACCACGCTTTGGTTCGAAGACAACATTTGCACCCGCTACATTAGCCAGTGTTGCCGTGAGGTCGATGGAGCCATTATCAGCGACTATGATTTGATCAATTATGGGTTGGCCGTGATTGCCTTGCTGAGCAATTAAAGCACTAACAACTTGGCCAATTGCCTCTTGTTCATTCAATGCCGGGATAATAGCTGTAACATGTAATTGGTTATACATGGATCTTGCTTCCTAGAAAAAACTGTAGCCAAAATTGACCCCAACGATGTCCTGATTGCTGGTATTTCTTCCAGTGAGCGTGGTTCCATAATTAACTGATACAAATGCTTTTGGTGTTACTCGATAACTTAAATCAAGCCCAAATATCTGCGAGTCCTCGTTAAGCGCTGGAAAGCGGGCAAATGTAAAGCCAGGGCCTCCAATATCGATGCCACCGAGAGACTCGGCTACTTGGTACGAAACACCAACACCCAGTTTGGAGGTAATCGCATACCCGCTCCGCAGATTTGCAAAGAATTCGTTCGGTACTGGGGAATTGCGCGTGCGATAACCTATTTCGGCTGAAAGCGAGAGACCATTTTCGAAATAACGGCCGATCAAACTTGAAAATTCACCCCCCGAAGCACCATCACCAATTGCATTGATGGCGCCGGTCTTGTATGAGCCTTCTACAATCCCCGCAGCACGCAATGTAACTGTTGCCCAATCCCCGACCAGCTCATCCAATGCCCTCCACCGAATCCCTAAGTTGGTGTCGGTCAGGCCGTCCAAACTATCTGCGAAAGGGCTGGGGCCATCCGCCCCTGTTTTAAGAAAATCGCTGGCTGCGTAACCTAGCCGTGCGTCAATGGCAATATTGTCGGTAAGTCCGTATTCCAGATATAAACTTGCCGTATGCTGATCAAGGTCTGTTGGCAGTTCGGCCTTCGTATCGCCAAAATAAAAGTCATCGGCGGTTTGGAACACATAAGAAAGAACAGTGTTTAGGGAACCTGGTTCAGGTAGCCAGGGGTTGCTTGCAGCATGAACAGAGCTGGACAACGTAAGAATAACGAGCTTAAGCGGGCGATGAATATTCATAGTTAACATTCCTTATTCCATTGGATTAGTCGAGTTCGTAACGACGTTTTAGATATACGGTCACCGCCTCGCGCTCGACTTCAGACAGCTTTTCAGCGAGTTCCGGTTTATTAGCTAAGGATTGAATGACTTCTGTCGCTTTGGCGGCATCGATTTCCTGACCGGCCAAAGGGCAGCTTGAGCAGGCTAATTTTTTATAAACCGCTGACTTACCCAAGTTGTAAGCCTGGTTCGCATCACCGCCACCACCGCCGGTGCTATACGAGCCAGATGCAAATGCAAGATCATTGCTGACAACCAAAGTTATTAAGATAAAAATCGTGCGAAAAAAGAAGGATTGCATTTAATATCTCCCTATGCAGGTCAATTACAGTGGATGAACGGGTAAACGGAGCGCGTACTTGCGGGATTAATATCAATCCTCGAAAAGGACCTAGCGTGATTTGAAACTGCGGATATCAATAGCTGCCGGACTCCGAAAATTAGTCGCCGCAAATTGCTATTCCTTACAACAAAAATTAAATATATTTTTTGGATGCGACTTAAATCTGCGATAGAGCGGATTTATTCGGATAAATGAATGGGTTGAAGTGGCAGAGTGATAGAGTTATCGAACCCTGCCATAGAGTAGTTGGCCTCGATTTATGATTTTTTTTCTGACTCATCTTGGAGCCGCTCCAAGTAAGTCTGAGCAGTTGTGCGGATGAAATGCGCTTGACTTTGAAAGTTTCTGCAGCGGGAACACATCATCACATGCGCACCAATCGCCAGACGTTCGCCTAAGCTAAGTTGCTTGTCCATACCCTGTGACACCAGGCCGGTAATATCGCGACAACTACGCATGATTATTCTCCTTTTTTGACTGATTGAACCAGCGAACTTCCAGGCATTCACGCAGCCGCAATCGGGCTCTATGCATAGTAACCCAATAATTGGCGTCGCTTAAGCCGGTTTCTCCGCAGACTTCGGAGGCTTCCAGACCGACCAACTCGCGCAACATGAATACCTTGGCCATTTTCGGCGGTAGATTGTTCTGGCACGTTTCGTAAATGGCCCAGAATTCCTGTTGCTTGAGCGCCGCTTCGGGATCGTTCCAGGTGGTGGGGCCGCCGTTCCAGTGACCATTGCTCATGAAAAACACGTCTTCGTCTGCTTCGTCGTCAGGGTTATCGAGTTGATCGAATTCAGTCGTGACGACTTCGCGGGCACTGTGCCGCCAGTGGTCGGCGATTTTGTGTTTCAAAATACCGATTAGCCAGGTTCTGAGGCCTGCTTTGCCTTGGTAGGCTGCCGCTGTTTGCCAAGCGGCCAGCAAGGTTTCCTGCACTGCATCGTCGGCCAGTTCGTGATCGCGCAGTTTTAGCAAGGCGTAACGAAAAAGCACCGGACGGTGTTCAGACAGCACGGCTTCGCTCAAGCTGGGTGCCGTAACGGGCGCGCTTTTCAACAACATGCGCCGTCCGCCTGGGTGATGGTGTTGCGCGGCCCCGGCACGCAATCGAACAAACCAAAGTGCGTGGATTTATCGCCCAACACTTGAAAATGCCGGCCGTAACGGCTGGCGGCCAGCATGTCGGCAGTGTTGCCGCAAACCCTGAGCGGACGGCCGGTTTCGAAATGATGATGGTCATCCAGCTCGAAGCTGTGTGGGTGTTGCTCTATGCTGCCTAAATAGACCGCGACTTGGCCAAAGTCTTCGCAGCGATCCTCCAACGGCATTTTAAAAGCGCGCACTGTCACCGAGTCGAATTTGACCATGCCGATTTTGCCGAACACCTCGGGATCGTCAATGCTGATCGGGTTCTGTTTGACCTTGCGAACATCGGGGCAGCCCAAATCTTGCAAGATGCGCCGAAAGTCCTCCCAATACAAGGCGCCGCCCAGGCATTCCCCAAGTAGAACCGGGTCTTGGCGCAATTCGCTGGGAATGCGGCGGTCGGCAAATACGTCAGAGAAATACAGTTCGCCGCCCGGCTTCAGTACGCGGAAGATTTCCGCCAGTACCTTGGGTTTTTCCGGGGACAGGTTGATTACGCAGTTTGAAACCACGACGTCGATGCTGTTATCGGCAATGCCGACGGTGTGCAGGTTTTCGATATGGCCGTGCAGAAATTCCACGTTGGCGAAGCCGAAGCGTTCGGCATGCCATTCGCGATGCCGCACAGCAACTTCCAGTTGCTCCGGTGTCATATCGACGCCGATCACTCGGCCTGTCGGCCCGACCAGTGTCGACAGCAGATAACAATCGCGCCCGGTGCCGCAGCCCAAATCCAATACCGTCATGCCTGCCAATGCGGGCGGCAACGGCGAACCGCAGCCGTAAAAGCGTTCCAGCACTTCCGGATGCAAGCCAGCCAGCAGTGCTTTTAGATAAGTCGGCATGGCGTCGATACTACAGCAGGCGCTGGTTTTCAGGTCGCTACTGGACTGCAATACCTGCCCGTAATAGTGCTGGACAGATTCGCTGATTTCGAGGGTGGTGGTCATGGCTGATCCTAAATAAAAATTATTGAAAATGGCTGGCTGTGTAATACACCGCAGCGGCACAGATGGCCGCACAGGGCAGCGTCAATAGCCACGATAAGGCAATGGCTGCAATCATAGACCTATTGGCCTGGCCGTTCACCAGACCAATGCCGAACAGCGAGCCGACCGATACATGGGTGGTGGAAACCGGCATGCCCAGTTTGCTGGCAAAAATAACCAAAAATGCCGTCACCAGATTGGCGGAAAGCCCCTGGTCGTGGCTGATAGACGTGATTTTGTGGCTCATGGTCTCGGCGACGCGTCTCGCATTGAATATCCCGCCCAACAGCATCGCAATCGCTACTACGACAATGATTCCGTGCAGATCGAAACCCGGCGCCAATAACAACAACGCGGCAATTTTTGGCGTGTCGTTCAAACCGCGGGCAAAGCAAACCGCGCCGGCGCTGCAAACATGCAGGCCGTCGCGCAGGCGTTCAAGACTGAAACCCCAAATCTGGCTAGCTTGCCGCTCGGCGCAAGCCTCTTGACGATCGAGGCTTGGCGACGGAATCAATGTCGAATCGATTGCCATGGTCATATTGACGTTACCGGCCAGCGCCAGACTGTCCGGCCTTTCAACGCATAAACACCAGTCGTTATGGCTTGCCCGGCGGCCAAGCCACAGCTTAAGGCTTCGATACAGGAGCCCGGCCGACAATAACGCCACGAACGGACTGAGTAACAACGGCAACACAAAGTTGCTCAGCAAAGGCGCTAGGCTGATGCTGCCGGAGGTCGCCAACAAGGTACTGCCCGCCATGGCGCCCAACAAGGCATGGGTCGTGGAAATCGGAAAACCGAGACGGGTGGCCAGAATCACCGTCATTCCCGCACCGCCCGCAACGGCAATCATGAACGGCAGCGTGTGAATCAAATCGTCGGGTGCCAGACCTTTGCCGGAAAATTTGATCAGCAAGGTCTGGGCCAGAAACAGCGCCGCCATCGAGCCCGCCAAGGTCGTCAGCGTTGCCCAGGCCAACGCCTGTCGAAAACTGACGGTGCCGCTGCCGTATAAGCTGGCCACCCCTTTGAAGTTGTCGTTGGCGCCGTTGGCATAGGCCAGAAAGCAAACGCCGAGGAATAGCAAACTTGTCAACATCGGTAACGCTCCTATGATGAAATCGACTCTAACGGCCATGAGTCGTCTGGGGAGCGTGAAACCTTACAAAAAATTTGCGGTGTGTAATAAGTTGTAAACCACAGGATGTTATTAGATATTGCAACCCCTGGATCTCAGATAGGCCAATATTGCTTGAAAAGGCCTATCACGGAGCTGTAATGACGCTGTGTTGAACATGGCTAAACCCGCTTTTGCGTATTGGCCAACAGCACGTTGACGGCGTAGGCGACGACAAAGACGCCTACCGGGACGGCTTGCGGCGGAATCGGAAACGGTAAGGTCAAACTGACCAGCAACAGATACAGCGCGCCCAGAATCAGATAAAGACTGTAGCGATGCGCCATGGGGCTTGGGTAATCGAAATTAGTTTGGCTGATCTTGCGCCGTACCAGTCCGTCGAGGATAAACGGCAGCAAGGCAGCTGCCAGGTACGGTAACCAGGTACACGCCGTGGTCAGGCGCTTGATCATTTGAAAGATCGTGTCCCACAGCACGTTGAGTCGGCTTTCGATAAAGGGGAACAAATCGTTACGCCCCACATCCTCGAAGCCTTTGGACATTTGGCGTTCACGCTCGGTCGGAATGAAGTAGCGGAAAACGCTTTCTCGGATACCGGTACTGACGAACAAGCGATCAAACCAGCGTTGCGCGGTGTGACTGATCTGAGATTCTTTGGCGGCGCCAAAGTAGCTGATCATCATCTGGTCTTCAGCGCGCTGCAGTTCGCGCGTCCAGCGATCAGACACAAAACTGGCCACCAGGATCACTTCCAGTAGCCAAAGCATCAGGCTGAACAACAGATTGCGTGTCATGAGCGTGCGCCTTGACGGTTCAGTTGTTGATCCAGTTCCGACCGCAGAATCGGCAAGCGGCCTTTGACAATCCGGCCGCCGGATAACTTGGCGATGTAATGCAAGTCCGGCAGTTGTCCGAGTAACTGCGGCGCAAACAAATCGCCTTCTTCTTCCATCAGGCGTTCGCCGACATTGCCGGAGAACACCGTGGGATTGGTCGCACTGGTGGCTACGCCTTGGGTGCGCATGATGTATTTGAGCCGGGTTTTGGGCAGGTTGTCGGTGATGTATTGCTGGGTCTCGCTGTCCATGATCCGCAGCGCGATCAGGTTGTTGACGTTGCCCAGTACTTGGCGGGCTTTGTCCTGGGAACCGGTGCGGGCGGCAAAATCGGCAAAGGTTTGCGTGGCGATGAACAGCCGAATCTTGGCGCCCCGGCCTTTATTTAATACCTGAATGAAGGGATCGTTGATGACTTCCGCCGCCTCGTCGACGAATACATTCACGGGTCTGTCCGAGACACCGTAGTTGTAACGGTCGCCGGCAACCGCCGCGAGATCGGCGAGCAAAATGGATCCAATGGCGCTGCCCACCATGCCGTCTGATAATGAATCCAGGCCGATGTAAGCGACCTGGGCTTTTTCGATGATATGGCCGGTATTGGTAATCGGCCGCAAGTCATCCACATCGTGCGGATTGGGTGACAGCAAAGGCCCCAAGGACCCGGAGGTCAGCATGTTCATGATCGGTATCAAGGAGGCGACCATCTTGCTGAAGTGTGCTCGGTCATGTTCGAATAAGGACAACAGGCCTTCCAAATCCAGATTCGGCAATTGATATTGCACGACCTCTCGGTAAAACTTGACCAGTCCCAGCGCTTTGGAATCGATGTCTTTGGCATTCTTCAAGTAAGGCCGCGCCTCGTGTCGCCAATGGCCCAGGTTGTTGTCGAAATAGCGTTCCAGCGCTTGAATCACCAACGTGGAAGGGCCTCCTTCCAAGTAACGGCGCAGTTTCACCAGAGTTGGCCGTTCTTCGATCACCATCAAACCCTGAATCACGTTATCCAGCGATTTTTGACCGAAGGCTTTGAACGGATCGTTACTGCTTTCGCTGGGCGAAATGGCGCTGATGCGGCTAGCGATTTCCGAGGGCCGGTTGAAGTTGTGCAAGGGATCCAGACGCACGCTGTCTTCCGGAAAGGCCGGGTGAAAATATACGAAACGATCTGGACGCTGGGCCAAGGCACAGGCGCGTTTAGCGCAGGCCATCAAATCCTTATCGCCCTTGGGATCGATGATGATCACCGCCTCACCGCGCAACACGGCTTGAGTGACCAACACATCAAAGGCGCGGGTTTTACCGGCACCCGTGGTACCAACCAACAGCGTATGACCGGCGGTATGCTGCAAAGGCTGGCGAATATTGCTTTCGGACACTTCCAAACCGTGTATCCAGGCCGACCCCATGCGTTGATGATCGCTGGGAATCAGTGTCGAGACATCGCGTTTCAAAATCTCATACGCCAACTGCGCATGCTTTTGCACCCAATCGAATCCCCAGCCAAACCACAAGGTCTCGGGATGCTGTTTCACCATCGCTATCAGTTTTTCGGCATCCAGGTATTGGAACCGAAACTGCCGCAATCGGTGTTTGCGGTACCAGAGACTCAACGCCGGCGACAGCCGCCAACACGCCATCACTCCACACGCCGTCATCAGCCAATCGAAGGGTTCGCGCGGCAAGCCCGACCAGCGATTGGTCCAATATGCCAATCCGGCACCGCCCAACCAACCCGAGATGGCATACACCTCGAAGATCGGCCGCCAGGGAAACTGGTAGTCGTAATCGGATTTCATGGGCGTAACCGAACCTGGATGCCTTCCGTGGCGCTGACCGAGCGGCAATCCGGATGGTTGGCGATATCGAGCATCAGGCGAGTGCGCTTGATTGTCGGATGTTGCGTTAGAAATTGTTCCAGCGCGGTATTGGACACTGTGTGCCAGTGACCGTCTGGCGATGATTCCTCGGGCGGGATGTTTTGTTGCCGCACATGTGTGATCAGCAAGTCGATAGTTCCGGGTTTTACCGGTAGAGTTGTTAGTGGAGCACTTGCCTTATCAGGCTCTGAATTGACCGAACTGGCTGGCGCGTTGCCGCTGATTGATTTTTGCTTGCCTGTCGCTTTTGATTTGGGCCGGACAGGCTTGGGTTCCAGAGGCGCCGCATCTTGAGGCTGAGAAGACTTAACTTGATCTACGGTCTTGTCAGTATTGCTGCTTGGAGATTGCGCGTATGACTCTATTGGCGTGGTTTCGCCTTGAGACTTAAATAATGCCTTCAAAGCCAAACTCGGTTCCAATGCCAGCAGGACGCCGCGAACGGATTGGATAGTTTGTACCTTGCGCATCGGTGACAGAACGTCGGTCACCAGCCACCCCGTCTCCTCCAGTATTTTGATGAACTGGGGCGGCTCGATGGCGAGTTTTTCAGGGGTAGCCGGAAACGGCAGCAAGTATTTGTCTTGAACTTCCAATAGATCGCTGCCTAACTTCCATTGGCCTTGATTAAGCATAGAAGAGATGTCGAATAGCCATTGGCCGGCATCACCGTGGTTTTGTAACCAGCACCGGGCGCTATCGACCGGATTAGAAATGCTTTTCGTGTCTGTCGTGGAGAGATCGGGTTTTGCGGCTGAAGCCGTTTTTTCTGAGTGGGTTGGTTTGGCAGGCGTTGCGTTTTCCGGTTGTTCTGTCTGATCCAACGAAGGGGCGTCATCGGTTGATTTGGCTTGCGACAGTCGTTGATCGGGATCTGATGGCAAGGTATTTAGATCCTTCGCGCCTTGAGAATTCAAAGTGTGTGGTGCCGATTCGATTAGCCGCGAATCGGGTAGGGCGCTTGGGTCATATGCGGGTTCTGGTGAGGTTGCTTCTGGCAAAACTGACGCAGGATTGTCTGCGCGTTTGGGTTGATTCGGAGCCGCGACGTTCTTGGTTTTTGCCGGTTTACTGGTTTTCGGTGCCGGATTGGTAACCGGTTCGGGGTTTACCGCAGTTGCATCCTGTTCGCTAATTTCGCGCGCTTCAACCACGGGCGGCGGCTCGCCGCTGAAAATCAGTTCTGCGGATTTCAGACGCAACAGATACAGCGTATTTTCCAAGCCTTCGGGCTGCATTTGCCAATAACGGTATTGCCGGCCATCCGGCCAGGACTTAGGGATTGCCAAGCCGCGTTCGATCAGGATGTCCGCCAAGGTATCTTCGTCGCGCGGAATGCCGGGTACTTTGTCCTTGGCCAACAGGGTAACGATGTCTTGCGCACCGGCACGCCAGACGATATGAAGGCCATCCTCAAAACGCCATAGCCGAGCGCCTTTTTCGTTGACGGTCCATTGTCCGGACTTGACCAATCGGCGCATGGCGTCGAACAAGTACTTTTCCACCGGCATGCCCAAGGCCGAGTCGATGTTTTGATAATGCGCTTTTAAATCCCGTTCCACACTTTTGCAGTCGGCGGTTATCACCAGTGCGTAAACTTTGGAGCCGCGGTCCAAACCGTTAATGGTTTCCAGCATGGCCTGCATGATGTCGGGGCCGGACTCCAGAATGAATGTGCGGGCTTCGCGGGTCAGGACGCGCTCGATCACCAAGGCCGAAAACTGTTCGTGGCGTTTATGGCGGTTATCCCGCCAGCGCAGAAAGTATCGGTCGATCTCATTTCGCAAAGCCCAGTCGGTGATGTTTTCATCGCAAGGGTTCCAGGTATGTTGCCCCTGTGCGTTGACCACGGCGATATCGGCGACCGGTTTGCCGATGTCATGCAACAGCCCGGCAAAACAGACCGCCAGACGCCAGCGTAATTCTTGTGCTTTTCGTTCTTTGGGGGATGCTGACGTGGCAAACAAACTGCCTTGAGAAGCCAAAGTGGCCCAATGGGCGACTTCCAATCCGTGCCGAAATAAGCCGCCGGCGCCGCGATGATGATGTGACTCCGACGCAGGCAACAAGTGGCTGAAGGCGGCATAGCGACGGATGACCGGCGCGGCTATGCTCTGATAAAGGCTATCCGGCAGGGCCAGCGCCTGTTCGATGGCCACAATCAACTCCGTTTGACTGGACAGGATGCGTTCCACAGGTGCAGCCGGCAGACCCTTCATGAACGGCGGATAACGCGGCACGTCCTCATCAATCGTTGTCGCAACCTGACCGACAGGCGCGGACTCGACGCCAAATAAACGTTGGCGGATGCGGGTAATGAGAGTCGAAGGCGTATTTTCCATAACGCCGCATCTTGCCGGGAATTTTTCAATCGTCGCTTGCAGCTGGCGACGAATTCGACGTCAGCTGCAAGCAGGCCTGGCAAAAGAGTGTTTAGTGTAACGAGCTCCCTTTAATTACCCCTGGAGCTCTCATGAAATCCAAATCGCTCGTAATCCAGTGTCTTGTGTCCGCAGTGTGCGGTACGGCATGTACTTCGCTAAATCATCCCGATGCTGCCGTAAGCGAGACCGTTATCGAATCGATTGTGACGGTTCCATCTGAACAACCCTGGCGCCTGGATAATGCTTGGCAGCCAGGAGGATTGGGCGGTTCGGTATTTCGGTCAGCATCGATTGAACACGTTGTCAGGCAAGTCGATCAGCCGCTTGGCGTTTACGTGGCAAGTGACGACGCAGCGGGCCATGTCCTTAATGTCAGCACGTCCCACATCCCAGATAGCCCGGATGACGATGCACAGGTCATCGAACGCGCCTGGCGAAAATATTGCCATCATCAGCTCGATATGACATCGGAGGAGCAGGCGTTAGTCAAAACCATGCCAATTCCGCACAACGTTCTGAGTCATGGTTGTCATCCAGGCAGCTTGAAGAAGTGAGGTGGTCGTCATGGACAGAAATACCACCAACCATTCGCTCGATAATCTCACCGAACGTTTTCAATCTCTGACGGAGCGGAAAAAGGCCAAATTGCGGGTCGTCGAACCCATGACTTCACTACCCAATTGGCCATCGGCAATTCGCGGTACGCCCAATGCCTGTTTACGGAGCGCATTGTTCGCCGGCATCCAAGGCAAGGAGCGCATTGCCTACAAAAAGCGCACCCTGCTGGCTGCGGTCGATGGCATTGAGGTTCGTTACCTCGGTATACAGCTCAATCAATCGGACCTCGATGTCTGGATGCAGATCGTGCATTTGTCCCGGCAACAATTACCGGGATTTAGCGTGACCTTCAGCGCCCATGCCCTGTTGTCGGCATTGGGGCGCGGTAGCGGCAAAAGCCAACATGAATGGTTGAAAGAATCGATGGCCCGGTTGGGCGGCGCTTTTGTCGAAATCACCTTTCACGGCCGGGATGCCTTCGGTGAAAAAGGCTTCTTGCGTTATTACCGTGATGAACGGACGCAGCGTTACGTAGTGGAATTGACCGAATCCATGCTGCGTCTGTTCGAGGAGGGCTATACCTACATCGAATTCGAGCAGCGGCAGAAATTGCGCAAGCAACCCTTGGCATTATGGTTACACGGTTTTTTGTCGTCTCATGCTGCGCCGTTTCCGATGAAAATTACCACCATTCACCGACTCAGCGGCAGTGGCGCGAAAACCCTGCGTGATTTCAAATATCGGTTGGGTAAAGCGTTGGAGGCCTTGGTGAGTATTGGCACTTTGGCTAGCTTTGAATTCGCTGATGACATGGTGAAAATCAAACGCCAGCCGACGCCCAGTCAACAGCGTTTTCTCGACGACCAGCAGCACTAAAAAGCACGGCATTAGACCGACGCTATTTTAGGTCGGTCGAAGCCTCTCGATACGGCATTAGGCCGACGCGGACACGGCATTAGACCGACGGAGGCACGGCATTCGGCCGACAAGGTAACGGCATTAGACCGACGGGCACGGCATTAGACCGACAGAAAGCACGGCATTAGGCCGACGTTTAACACGGCATTAGACCGACGCTTCGAGTAAGTTGTGAAATCGCCGCAGGCCATGCTATTCGTGGGCTTCAGCAATTCTCTTGCGCTGAAATTTGAGGGTGCTAATCTATATATAATCTTTTTTTAATCTATATATAGGGACTGGTGATAGCAAGGATTTCTTTTTTGAAACGAATGCTAGTGAGGAGTTTGTCACTGGGCTTATATGGAATCGCCTTGGTTGTCTTGTGACGATCATATCTGACTGTAGCGTTTCTCCAAACCGGCCAGTCGGCCAAAGCCAGATTCTTGGAACGGGCGGGCTACAAAGCAGTCCTTGGCGACCGTATCAGAACGACCCAAACTTGACGGTCGCACTTCTCCAAACCAGTCAGTCAGCTAAATCCAGCGCCTGGGAACTGGAGATCTACAAAGCGGCCATTGGCGACCGCATCCAACGGCCAATTTTGCGACATCCACATATAGAGGGTGCCTGCCAATATCGAGCCCTCGCCATTTCGGCAAACACAGAGTGAGAAATCAATAAACACCTTTCCTTCGGTTTTACTTACACCCATTTTTTGCGGGACAAGTGATTACTGAAGGTGGACATGATAGCGATTATGTAAGAACCCAATTGAATTTTGTATTTTAAAAAACAGTGCGTAACCATAGGCTGTAATAATAGCTACCCATCACTAAAACGTTAACGAGGTAAGACATGGGTAAAGGTCGGCTGGAGGCATTCAGTGATGGGGTACTGGCCATCGTTATCACCATCATGGTATTGGAATTGAAAGTACCCCATTCTGCGGACATCAATGCGCTGATTCCTTTGATTCCTGTGCTTTTAAGCTATGTGTTGAGCTTCGTCTATGTAGGCATTTACTGGAATAACCATCACCATTTACTGCAAACATGCCAAAAAGTCACTGGTTCGATACTGTGGGCAAACCTGCATTTATTGTTCTGGTTATCGTTATTTCCGTTCACAACTGCCTGGATGGGGGAAAATCACTTTGCGGCTATACCAACGATGGCTTACGGAGTGGTTCTATTGATGGCAGCAATCGCTTACACATTAATACAATACCTCATCATCGTTTCACAAGGGGCAAATTCGCTATTAAAAAGAGCTGTCGGTAGCGACTGGAAGGGTAAATCCTCACCATTGATTTACTTAATAGCGACACTAAGCACGTTTTGGTCGCCATGGTTAGCTCAAGGGCTTTAAGTGCTGGTCGCATTGCTATGGTTAGTGCCAGATCGACGTATTGAGAACGTGATGTCTGAATATTAAAAGGATTTTTGATTTGCCAAGCAAATGACCAAATAAAACTGGGCTTTTCATTGTAACCTTCAACAATAAATTGAGTTGGTGAAGGTCTGCTCAAGCCTATTTGAAGGTCAGCTATTGAGAAACATGTATGGCGGCTTTCTGGCAGATTGGTTCAGCACCAATTAAAACAATGGTTTGCGTGTCAATTTTTCTTGAAAAACTGCAATAATCAGAGGTTTCCTAACCCCTTTAAACGCCATAATCGGACTTTTGATTTAGTTTTGCCTAACCTGTGATTTTTTAAAAACCCATCCGCAGACTTTTCAATACTTCTGCCACTTCGGGTTTTGCGGCCGATGTGGGTGGGAATATAGCGCAGATGGTGCGACGAATTTCCGGATCTGACAGATAACGAACTCGAATCTGATCTGCATTTTTGGTGATGGTGAATTCCGGCATTAGCGCAACACCGATTCCGGCGCGTACCATACTCAGTATCCATTCTTCGCTATTACTTCTATAGGCAGCATAAAGATTGACCTGCCGCCCCTGGCACACACTCCTCAGTGTTTCACGCAATTCACAGTTCAGGCGATCCAAGTAAGGTTCAGCTTGTATGGTCGCTAAATCAATTTGTTGCATTTGATTGAAACGGTGTTTGTCGTTGAAGACAACGACATAGCGTTCTTCGTAAAGCTCTAAAGACTGGTAACGCTCTGCCAGTAAGGATGTTGGTGCGCTGATAACTAAATCCAGGCCCTCTTCATCAAGTTGATTCAATAGATTGCATTCACTGTCGACGACTAATTCCAGTTCTACATGGGGTCGTTCTTGCTGAAAGTCAGTGAAGAATGGACTTAAATGGTGTGCGGCAATTGTCGTCATCACGCCGATGCGAAGTGGCACAGTATTTAAGCGGCTGAAATGCACAGCCTCAGCTTTGACAGCTTGCGTCTTGCGCACTATTTCACGTATAGAAGGTTCGACCAAACGTCCTAAAGCCGTCAACCGACATCCGCTGCGGTCTCGGCTAAATAGCTCACCGCCAAGTTCATCTTCCAATTTCTTAATTGCTTGGGTCAGCGAGGGTTGGGCCACATAGGTTGCTTGTGCAGCGCGAGTGAATGAACCTTTATCGCAGACGGCCAGAAAATAGCGTATTTGTTGCATTTCCACAGTTTGCCCCTTTTTGAATAGGAAAAACCTATTGTTTCATAGAAAATTGGTATTTTACTATTTTCCTAACTCATTATTTAATATAAACGTCCAATCAAATAAATATTCAATATTCCTATGAAAACTGCAAAATTAATCGTAATGTACCCTACGCCAACAGATTTAAAAACTTTTGAACGTCGTTATGCTGATGAGCATGTGCCGATGGCTGTCGAAAAGCTAGCCGGCAAAACACGATTTGTCGCCTCATTGATTCTTTCCAATGTAGACAAATCTGCAGCGCAGTTTCATCGAATTGCCGAGGTTTATTTTCCATCCCTCGCCGAATTAAAGGCTTGTCTGAATTCACCAGGCGGTCAAGAAACAGCTCAGCATGCCGTTGAGATTTCTAGCGGTGGTGAGCCGTTGTTTCTGATCTCCGAGGTGGAAACCTTTGATTTCTAATCCGACCATCGGATTTAACATAATCACAGTGGAGGCAAATCAATGTCTAACTCAATCAACAAACTAAAAAAGGTGGCTTATAAGCGCATTAGGTGGCTGGGTCTGCTGCCTGTTGTCTTTTGGGTCGGATTAATGCCAACTATTGCCCAAGCGCATCGAGGTGCGCCTGACGAGGCCGATGCTTGCGTTACGAGGGTTGGTTTTGAACGAGTCCATTTCACGGCCTATACCCCGACTCTGTCAGGGGATCGGGAATATTGCAGCATCATTCCCGAAATCGGCCCAACTAATTTGGTGTTCGACTACGAAGGTAAAAGTCTGCGCAATGTCAGCGTGGAATTCGAAATCACCAAAGAACCTGAAGGGCAAAGGGTTTTTTATCAGCAGCCGAAAAAAGTTAAAAACGGTACTTTCGATAGTATGGTCGATTTTAGTCAATATGGCGCTGGTAATTATTTGGCACACATCGCTATTGTCGACAAGGATAAGCGTCTTGATACTCATATTCCATTCTCTGTTGGCCTGGAATCGGTTCCCGGAAAAAGCTATATGCTGCAGATTGTGATAATCGGAAGCTTGTTGTTGCTGGCTTATATTGTAATGAAGTTAGCGAATAAGGAAGCGCCCAATCACTCGCCTGAGGCATGATCGAATGGTACAGGCGAGTCAAACGTACTTAGGGGGAATATGACTATGAATATGGCTCAATTAAAGGTTTATCTTTTAAGAACCAATTCTTGGCAGAAAGTGCTATTCGGTTTACCGATATTAGCAATGGTTGTCATGCTTTTGATGGATCATAGCGGCGAATCAGTAGAATTGGGGCAGGCCGTGTATCGACCTGAGATGCTGCAACGTCTTTGCAAAGCCGGTCAACTCAGTGGAGACGCTGGAGAGACTTATGGTGAAGAAACCGAAAATGGCATCAAATACAATGTCCGCACACCAGCCAATTATGATGCATCCGTTGCCCACCCACTATTACTGGTATTTTCTCCGGCGGGATCGAATCGGGCTAAAACCGAAAAAACAACTGGGTTCACTTTTCCTGCCACCCAAGCCGGTTTCATCGTGGCCTATGCGGATCATCCGGAATTATCGCCCAGCACTACCGTAGAATTAGGCACCATTCCCAGTTTAATGGCCAAAAAGTGGTGTATTGATGAAAAACAAGTCTATGTTACCGGGCATTCCGATGGAGGAACTTCGGCGATGGCATTAGCGTTTATGACTGGCACACGACACATCCCACGTGCAATTGCGCCGAGCGCAGCAGGGGTTGCATATGATGATTTACGCGACCGCAGATGCCCTGAACCCTTGCCGGTTATGGTTATGCACAGCAGTAAGGATCGCCTGTTCCCTGGTTATGGTCAGCAAGCGGTGGGTTGGTGGGCGGCTTGTAATAAATGTGATCCTATTCCGGATAAAATCGCAAATGGTTGCTCCTCTTATTCAGGGTGTGCCGGGGGCGTAAAAACGTTGTACTGTGAAGGTGATAACATCCATTCACATTGGCCCGAGCGAAGTCAGGATATCGTCGAGTTTTTTGTGTCAGCGACTCAAGTTAGCCCACGGGCAAAGTGAAATTGGCTCTATATGAATCGTAATGGATGCAAAGGTAAACCCGAAAGCAAACGGTCACCCGGATTCCTCTCGGGTCTGCCTGCTCCTTTTAGTGGCTGAACAGTTGGTTGACAACCGACCTGGACGTATTGAGCCTAGAGCCATCAAACGACGACCCAAAACGAAGCCGAATACCGGACAGCCGATTGGGTTACATGGTGCCTTAATTATTAAAATCGGATAGCTACTCCGAGCGGCGGGTTTGGCCTTAGTGACGCAGTCATAAAGTCGATTTGCTTGCCGAATACCTGACATTCGGTTGGGTCACGGGTTGCCTTAATTTACTAAATTGGAAAGTTACCCCGACCGACCGGTTCACGCCCTGAGTTAGTCCGTCAAGATATTTTGACTATTTTTAAGCCTGTTTTAGCAATGGAGATCCGCGGTGCTCGAGAGCTTTTAGATAGGTGGATTCATTGTAAGGTTTGCCTGTTTGCCAGCATCGGTAAAGGATGCGAATCCACTTAAATGCCAAAGCTCGTACTGCGGCTTGGTAGGTGCAGCCTTTTGCGCGCTGCTGCTGATAATATTGGCCTGCCCAGAAGGATTTGTTGATCGTCTGTGCCGCCCATTCTGTAAACGTCTGTCGTAGGAAAGTCGGGCACTGCCAGCGCCAATGCACCCAATGCTTTTTACCGCTGCGCTCTGTCACTGGAGCAACGCCAGCGTATTTTTGTAAATCTGCCGCGCTCGGGTATCGTTCTCTTTGTTCACCAAATGCGACTAACAGTCTGGGTGCGAGCGAAGGTCCAGCCCCAGGCAATGCGCTAAACAAGGGGTAATCAGAATGCTTGCGGGCGATATTCTCGATTTCTTGGTCAAATTGCTTAATACCTTCCAGGGTAACGCTTAACTGTTCAATTAATACCAGCGCCTGAAGCCGATAAGGGATAATGATGGCGTCGTCGGAGGTCAAAGGTGTCGCGGTTTTTATAGCTTCTACTCGATCTGCCAACAGTTGGGCAAACCGCATGTTATGCTGATTGAAAAATGTTTCAAGCGTGTTCTTTCTGGCACGTTTGACTTGCGTTAGCGTTGGCCAATGCCGGATAAAATCGCAAAATAACGGGGTGTCGATATGGTCAAACCAGTCCAACACCTGCGGATAATACTGCTTGAAGGCAGAGCGCAAGCGATTGGTAATACGGATTTTATCGTTAACCAGGCTTCTGCGTTGCTCTACCAGAGATGACAATGCCCGTATTTCAATGCTTTGAGGTTGTAAGGGTTTAAAACGACCGGAATGACGCAACAGTAAATCAACGGCAAATTCCGCATCTGTCGGATCGTCTTTTGCCCTGCTGGGCGTAAACGCTTGTCTGTACTTGGCCAGGGTTGAAGGGTTTATTGGATAAATGACAAAACAATCAAATTTCTGCAGTGCCGACACAATCGGGCCTTTCGACAATTCAACAGCCACTGCGATGGGCGAGCCGAAGCGCTGGATTAAAGATTGCACCCAGTCATTGATCATTTCAACTTTATGCGGAATGACTAAGAACTCCCGCCTCTCACAGTCTGCTGGTTGGACACAAACGTCATGTTTCCTGTCTGCCCAGTCAATACCAATAAAGGCGGTAAAAGGTTGATTAGTAGGACTCTTCATAACTGATCTCCGGCATAACAAATAAAGTCTAAGGGGCATGCCTGCTTGGGATCTGCGAAAGAAATATAGGTGAGCCGATGCTACGGCAAGCCCTGAGTATTCGTTAACGATCACAAGCGCACCTGCGAGCTCGAAATAAAACCGGTGAACATCGAATGTTATGGCCGAACTATTCGTAGCTTGCAAGTGCATGTCCTGCTTTCACTGGCAGCTACCTGCCAGTTTGCTTACTATTACTGAAAACAGGACGGAAAGACTATATTTGGCCGTTATGACACAGTGATAATTTCAATTTGCTCGCCGAATTCCGGACATTCGAATCGATTTCAGGATGTGTTAATCGTTGGAATTTAATGGCCATCCCGACCGACAGGTAATCGCCGTACCGGGGCCTATCTTTCAAGCAAGCCCATTGGAACAATGCTCGTAATCTTGCAATCTCAACCGATGAATTTGTTATTGGCTTCGGCTTAAATTACCCTGCAATAACGCTGCACCGCATCTCGAATTTTTCCCAGTCGATCGAGCTGTTGCCGGATATGGGCAAACTCGGTTTCCAGTTCTTCGACTAATTCCGCCTCCCAGGCGGGTTCGCCCTTCAGCAGGTTGCCAAACGGATAACGATAGCCACGGCCTTTCTTAACGTACTGCGCAATGGGCTTGGTTTGACCGTTTTTTCGCAACGTGGCCATGCGGTACCACTCAATGCTGAAAGCGCGTTGGTTTTCCCGGCAGCGGATGCGGACGCCGATTCGGCCCGATTCGCTTTTGCTGTGTTTCTGGCGCTGGCTTTTCATTTGGCGCCAATAATCATCGACCAATACTTTGGCTTGCGCCTGGAGATGATCGCACCGGGTTTCG
>Ga0123397_146485_pt1 | contig 38472 bp, 30 predicted proteins | sample T10HLNH4metaT_FD_89925 | JGI IMG/M metagenome (GOLD analysis project Ga0123397, IMG submission 89925) | Methane-oxidizing artificial microbial communities from Washington, USA to study methane cycling - T10-HLNH4 metaT (Metagenome... ... | reverse complement strand
CTAAAGCCGCTGCTGCTGAAGCTGCTGCAAAAGCTGCTGCTGCTGAAGCTGCTGCTAACCGTGCTGCTCAATATGCTCAAGACACCAACAGCAAATTGGACCGTATGTTCAAAAAATCACAACACAAATAAGCATTATTGCTGTTGTTGATTTTAAAAAGCCCGTGAGCCGCAAGGCCACGGGCTTTTTTGTTGCCTCTATTTTGCTGCCGGAGCAGCTTGGCCTTGCACGACAGGAGGCGTCTGGGTAGGACGCTCATAAATAGCCACCGGAATACCCGTCGCTTTTTCTACTGCCGCTTTTAAAACAGAACCTTTGATTACCGGCATTTGCCCACCGTTGGCTTGCTCTATCAAGTTCAATGCCGTATGCAAGCGCTGTTCATAAGTAGCCGGCGTTTCTTCCATTTCCGGATAGACCTCCATATACAACGTGTCGTGATACCAGCCCACCTTAATGGATTGATTAACAATATTGACCTGAGTACCAACCTTGACCATCGGAAAAAACTGCTCGATGTCGGCCGGATACATTCGAATGCAGCCGTGACTTACCCGCATGCCGACACCGTTGGTTTTGTTGGTGCTGTGAATCAGATAGCCTGATATGCCAAGTTTAAACGCAAACAGCCCCAGCGGGTTATCGGGGCCGGGTGGATAATAAGGCTCCAACACATCGCCATCAGCCAAATGCTCGGCAATGATCGATTTTGGCGGAGTCCAAGAAGGATTTTCGGTTTTACCGGCTATATGGGTTTTACCTAGCGGTGTTTTCCAGTTGTCTTCCCGGCCGATGCCGATCGCATAGGTTACGACCCTGCTAGAATCCGGAAAATAATAAATACGCATTTCCGGCAGATTGATCACGATCCCTTGGCGCGGCGCATTGGGCAGTATAAAGCTACTGGGAATCCGCACCTGCGTGCCTTCGCGCGGCAACCAACGGTCAACATGGGGATTGGCCAGCACGATTTCGTCCTGACCCAGCCGGAAGTTGACGGCGATGTCAATCAGCGTGTCTTCCTGCTTGGCCGCGACATATTTGACCTCATGCGGCGGATTGCCTATCAAACTGTCACCCGGCCTATCCGGTGCCGGCAGCGTCAGTGCCGACGCTACAGTGCTGGCTGTCAGCAGCAAACTGAATAACAAACGGGTTTTCATTAGGCGTTACCTTCAGCAGTAAATAATTCAAGCAGACGCGGCAAAAACTGAGCAAGTTCCGCCGTCATAATAGAAAAATCGGCATCAAACTGCTCGACTTCGTCGAATGCCTCAATATCCGCGGCTTGCTCCTGGATAAGATCAAGAAACTTTAGCCGCTTGACCGCCAAGTTCTCATCCAACACAAACGAAATGCGTTCGGCCCAGCTCATTGCCAGCTTAATCACTTGCTTGCCGCTATCCAGATGATTCTTGATTTCCGGCAAGGCCAAGTCGTGACGCTTGCAACGAATAATCGAGCCTTCTTCTTCCGGCGAACGCAGCTCGCATTCGTCTTCGATCAAAATATCTTTAGGCGAGGTGTTGTCGATCAACCATTGCGTCATCACGCTAGCCGGTTTGGCGGTAGCGGTGAGCGGTACGATAGGCAAGGAACCCAGACATTTACGCAATTGGCTGAGCATATCTTCGGCTTTTTTAGCCGATGCCGCATCCACAACCAACCAGCCGCCTTGACTATCGATATAAGCATAGGTTTTGCGGGAAAACGAAAACGCCCGCGGCAACAGTTCGAATATCAATTCGTCCTTAATGCGGCTGCGTTCTTTCGCCGGCAATTTGCGCGCCTCGCGTTCTTCAATTTCATTGATTCGCTCTTGCAGCATTTCGTTGATCACCGATGCAGGCACCACTTTTTCTTCTTTTTTGCCACATAGCATCAAGAAGCCGTTATTGGCATGTACCAGCGCATCCGAAGCTCTACCCAGTGGCGAGGTCCAGCCGAAACTAAACTCGTCGTGACTGCCACAGGAACGAAACGGCTGTTGTTGCAGTTTTTGCTCCAAAGCAACAGCATCCAAAGTAAATGGCTCGGTAAAACGGTAGACTGCAAGATTTTTAAACCACATGAAATGACTCTTTTTTAAAAACCGGCCATTATCGCAAATTTACGCACACCATATAAGCCAGCCCATTTAAAGACTCGCCAAAAAACACAGTTTGGCCGCAAATTTGCTTGGCGTGTAAACAAGTTATACACATAAAACTGTTTACGACAACACCAGAAAACGCTTGACAAAATAACTCGTTGAAATACAAAGTATCATTTGTAAATCATTGATTATTATTAACTAATGATAGTGACCTAATAATATACAATTTGACCGCAGCCCAGAGCTACCGGGGACCAGCAAAGGCTTTCGACATTTAATACACAGAGTTATCCACAGCTTCTGTGAATAACTGAATTTACCCAACTGCAATAATCGCTTAGCGACAAATCCAGACAAACAACTTTTAATGTGTCGCAGCAAGCAATGTCTTATTGCGTGGCAAGGTTTGCTAGAATGCCGCATAGCAAAGTCCCTCACTCACAACAAAGCGGTCACATCATGCTGTCAACCTGGGAAAACCTGATACTCGGCGCCCTGGCGCTGCTGCTTTTGTTCTGGATGCAGCCTGGCATCAAAGCCGCAATCGCGCGTAGCAAACAAACACCATCCGATTGGCCCAGCGTTATTGGGCCACTGCTGATGGTGGTGATGTTCGTGCTTTTCTTAATAGCAATGGTTTGACATGAACGACGAAGATTACCAAGAAGAATTCGAAGAAGATTATTACGACGAACCCCATGACGAGGACGACGGCGAAAGCGACGAAGAAGAACAAGAGGTCGAATATTACGCGATACGTCCCAACAAGACTCGCATCAAAAAAGAAATAGCCGAAGTGTTTGCGATGGCCGAGGAAATATGCGCTCTATCCCCTGCACATATTGCCGAATTCGAATTACCCGAGAACATAGAACAAGCCCTGCGCGACGCCGGCAAAATGGGGCAAAACTCCGCTAGAAAACGCTTGTTGAAATATATCACCGCGCAGCTCAGGAAGCTGGATACCGCCGCGATTCATGAAAAACTGGCGCGGATGAAAAATCGCAGCGCCCATGCGGTCAGAGAACATCATCAGGCCGAACGCTGGCGCGATTTGTTGCTGGCAGCCAATGGCAATCAGCAACTGACCCAATTTATGGAAGAATTTCCGGGCGCGGATAGCCAACATTTGCGCCAATTGCAGCGCAACGCGCAAAAAGAAGCCAAGGAAGCCAAACCACCTAAGTCGGCGCGCTTGTTATACAAATATCTGAAAGAACTGATTGCCGATGCGTCCGGCCTGCCGCTCTCTGACGAGGACGCGCAGAATAATCAGGATGCAGAGGATTAACAAGCGATCAATTCCCCAATACCCGCATCTGGCCCAAGATCCAGCTTTGGCGTTTATGTACATAAGCGCTGGGCTGATCGGCTTTTAGCAATATAGGGTTCGGCAATGTCGCCGCCAACAGCGCAGCCTGATTGGCAGATAACTGCTGGGCGGAAATACCGAAATAACGGCGACTGGCCGCTTCTATGCCAAATAAATGATCGCCGAACTCGGCAATATTCAAATACATTTCCAGAATCCGCTGTTTGTCCCAAATAGCCTCTATTAATAACGTAAACCAGATCTCCAGCGCCTTACGCCCGAAGTTTTTAGCCGGGCTTAAAAACAAATTCTTCGCGACTTGCTGACTGATCGTACTGGCCCCACGCAGTTTACCGCCGCGCAAATATTGGTTAAAAGCCTTGGTGATGGCGTCAACATCAAAGCCGTTATGCTGATAAAACAATTGATCTTCGGACGCGACCACCGCAGCAAAGGCGTGCGGCGAAATATGCCGGCGACTGACCCAGCGCTGATCAATGCCTCTATAGTGTCGGCCTTCGACCAGGTCGTCAACATGCTGATGTAGCATGAATGCCGACGTCGGCGCCGGCAGGTACCGCAATACGCCTACCAGCAGCAGCGAACTGAGCACAAAAAACAGCGCCGCATAAACCAATCCGCGCTTGCAACGTTGCGGTAAAGAAAGCGCCGTTTTGGGTTGGCGCCAAAATTGGCGATAGCGGGCCGGATGACGGAAATGCTTCACGAGCGATTCGAGCGTTGTGACTGGGATGTTTATTATCCATGATTGAACACGGAATTGACTAACTGCGGCTTTTGCGGGAAATGCCGCAAAGCAAAGCCTTTATTGCGGCAAATAACATAGAAATTAACAGAATGGCCGTCGATTTTAGCGAAAAATCCTGGATCACGTAGCCTTCAGGGTTTGGCATGGATATTGTTATATAAAGACCGGTGTCAAGGATGTTTAAGTTCTCTCCCCCGTGAACATGGAAAACAAGACGCCAAGGATACCTGGATAAAAGCGCGGAAAACCGCTTTTATCCGGGCAGGGATGACGAAGCCCTCTATACCTCCTGCCTGCTCAATAATCAGTAAAAATTCAAATCGAGTTGGCGATGAGCCGCAAGACTGAGTTGTCCATACGCCCATCCTCTATCCCAAATAAAGCTCTCGCACGGGGATATTCACACGAGGATATTCAAAAGGGGCTAATGGCACCGCTTTATCAGCAGCACCATCAACCCGTATTGAATTAATATTCCAATTTCAATGATCCCATGGCGGAAATAGGGGCACCAACGTTAGCGGTAGGCAACCAAGAAGTTGAGCCGGTGTAGTATTCCTTATCCAGCAAATTGTAGACATTGACTTGCGCGGTCAGACGAGTTTTACCTATAGGTTGCACATACGCCATCATGGCGTCCAGCCGGGTATAGCCTGGCAATTGATAGGTATTGGTATTGTCGCCTTCGCGTTTGCCGACGACTACACCGCCGAGACCGGCCTTGAAGTGCTCAGTGAATTGATAAGTACCCCACAGACTGGCTTGATGCTCAGGCACATTCAACAACCGATTGCCCTGCAAGCCGCTGTAATCCTTGGTATATCTTGCATCGGTGTAAGCGTAGGTCGTCACCAGGCTGAATTCATCGGTAATCTGGCCTTTAATATCCACTTCAATGCCCTGACTACGCGCCTCGCCGATAGTTTTTTGATCGGTGGGGTCCGGCGTGCTCAAGTCGAAAGTCATCAGATTATTTTTAGTTAAATGATAATACGCCACTGTTGACGACAGGCGTTTATCGAAAAACTCGGTTTTGAAACCGATTTCATACTGCTCGGCCGCTTGCGGTGCAAAATTGCCGCCGGTAGCGGAACGACCGTTATTCGTACCGAATGATTCAACGTAATTGCCATATACAGACAACCAATCCCAAGGCTGGTAAACGATACCTACCCGCGGACTGAATTTATCTTCGTGTTGCATGCTGAATCCAGCCTTGGTTTCATCCCAGGAGGTACCGCCGTAGCCGCCGTAACCTGCCATATCGTAACGCCCGCCGCCCATGATGTGCAGCTTATCCCACAAGGTAATTTGGTCTTGAAAATACACCCCGTACCAATCGTCGCGCGAGCGCCAAAACCAATTGGCGGGCTCGGCGCGCAGAGCCGCCATGTCGAAATTGCCGTATTGGGGATTGTTGATATCGAATGTGGGTATGGTGCCGTAACTAAAGTTATTGTCCGGCGCATCCTGATTAAAAAAGAACCAATCGCCCCCCACTAAAACATTATGTTTGAGGCCGAAAGTTTGAAACTTTCCGGTGAGATCCAGGCTGGTAGAGTAAGAGCGGCGGTTACTGGTGCCGAGGATGCCAAATCGATCCAGAGTATGCCCATCCGCGTTAATTTTACTATTAGGCGCAACGCCGCCGAATACGATGTCGGTCTCGTCCCACTGAAATTTATGCCTTAGCCCCCAGTCATCATTAAATTTGAAGCTCCAATCCGCATAAATCAGCGTAGTGTCTTGGCTGGGTTTAATGGACGGATCGCCGGTAAATAAGGATCTGCGGTTTGTAATAGGCCGATTGCCCGATACCGGAACGCCATAATCTTCCGTGTAATTTTCATGGCGTTTCTCTATTTCGACATTGGCCTCGAAGCGGTCGTTGGGCCGCCAAGTCAATTTCGGCGCAATAAATACCCGCTCGTGATCAACAAAATCTCTGAAAGAATTGCCTTCATCGTAAGCGGCATTAAACCGGTACAACAGGGTTTTATCCTTATCCAGCGGCCCGGTTGCATCCACCGTGGTACGAAATTCACTGAAGGAGCCAAATTGCTGCTGCAAGGAATAGTAAGGCACATCCAACGCCTTTTTGGTCACATAATTAACCATACCGCCGGGTTGCAACCTTCCATAAAGCACGGATGCCGGGCCTTTCAACACCTCGAGCTGTTCGATATTCGCCGGATCGAACTTGCCCATCGAGCGCCTGAAACCATTGCGGTACATTTGATCGTCGGAAGCAAAGCCGCGAATAATGAAGCTTTCGTACATATCCGCCGTACCGTAAGCCCGTTGCACCCCACTGACGTTTTGCGTCAAGGCGTCTTCGATGCGGATCGCTTGTTGATCGTTCATGATCGATTTGGGCACAACCTGGATAGATACCGGGGTGTCCATGATCGCAATATCGGTTTTGGTCGCCGTTGATGCATTCGGCACCGCATAGAACTGGCTGAATGGGTCGTTAGGGTCATATACCTTTTTGCCCACCACATTCACCGCCGGCAAGGCCGTAGGGTCCTGTTTGTAATTCAGAGACTGCCTTTCGATCACTATATTGCCGCTCTCAGCCATGCGGTAACTCAATCCGCTGTCTGCCAGCAAACGTTGCAACGCGGCTTCCGGGGTGTAATGGCCGCTAAGGCCCTTGCTTTGCAGACCCTCGGTGATTGCCGTGTCGTAGACCAGTTGCAAGCCGCCGGATTCCGCCAAGCGATTCAGCGCGGTAGACAGAGAGCCTGCGGGGATACTGAAAGCCCGACTGACACTATCTGCCACCGCGGTACCGGAAACCGCCAACACAGCCCCTAATACCAGTGCCGAAGCATGTCCAAACAGGCCGCCGCTAAATGTTTGTTTCAACGCCATGAATTTCCCTCGCTGTTGTTAAATAATGACTATCGTTGTTTTGACGCACGACAGGCAGAAAACAGGAGGTGAGGCACAAAAATTCATGGCAACTAAGTGGCTGCTACTGACATTGCAGGCCCCGACACATCGAACGCTTTTCTCGGCATTTCGCTAATCCGCTAATCAGTCCCCCTATTTTGCTTTCCGGTATCGTACCGGCCACCATCAAAAAATAGGTTATATGCCGCGCCAGATGCGCCATATAACCTATTCAACACCAGTTAAATGTGTGCGGGTAGCGCGAATGCGAACCGCCGATCTTTGCTCCAAGCCAGCAATATCAGGATATTCAGCGCCTTGGTCCGCATTTGAATCATTACTGGCACGAATCAGGCATGGGACGGAGCTCCTGAAACCACTGAAACCCAACCCTGCCTCATGACCCCGGACATCAGCTCGCTGTATCGACTGCATTGCAAGGAGCTGCTGCACCACTTGCTGCGAATAGTCAAATGCCCGGAAACCGCGGAAGATTTGCTGCAAGAAAGCTATCTGATCTTGGCCCGCACCGCCAACGATACCTCCATAGACCACCCGCGCGGATTTTTATACCGCACCGCCAGCAATCTGGCGATGGATCACCTGCGCCACCATAAAGTCGTCGAGCGTCATCAGGAAGCGACGCGGCATCTGGATGAGCCGCAACTGGCCGGAGTGGAAGCCGAATTAGCCGATCAGCAATGGCGCACCCTGTTGCAACAAACCATCTACGAGTTACCGCCGCGCTGCCGTGATGCATTTATCCTGCATAAAATTCATGGCTTGAGTTATCGGGAAGTGGCTAATTTTCTGGATATTTCCGAGAGCGCCGTGGAGAAACACATCCTCAAAGGCTTAATGTATTGCCGCAAACAGCTAGGCAGTCATTTTGGCCGCCCGTATCGGACCGACTGAGGTTTTTGCCGCCTTAACCGTCGTACCGATATTACCCAGGCATACGCCTAGCCCAGCGTCTTATAATGCAGCCATGACTGAAAACCAACCGTCCGCCGACTCTGATAAGCCTGATGCCATTAGCGAGCAGGCGATGACATGGTTTGTGAGGCTGCGTGCCGAGTCGGTAGCGGCAGACGAACGCCGGCTATTTCAAATCTGGCACCAAGCCGCCCCTGCTCACCGCGAGGCCTATGCCGAAATCGCTGCATTTTGGGAGGATGCCGATTTCCACGCCACGCTGGACGCCGCCACGCTGTCGCCACAGATTTCGCTGAATAGTAAACCAGTCAACAGCCCAAGGCGGCGTTTAGGTATCGCCCCCGGCGCCAAACCGTTGTTAGCCGCAGCCGCTTGCCTGGTCATCGCCGCGCTTATTTATCAGCCGGCATTAAGCTGCTGGCAGGCCGACTACTGCACCGCCGTCGGCGAAATAAAAACCGTACAGCTCAGCGACGGCAGCCAAGTCACTTTAAACTCCGGTACCGCGCTTAACGTTAACATGCGTAATGGCCGGCGCCATGTCCAGCTAGTCCGGGGCGAGGCATTTTTTGAGGTGCAACACGACTCTCAACATCCTTTTCAAGTGGATGGCCGCTACAGCAACACACGGGTATTGGGTACACGTTTCGTGGTTAAGGAAGACGCCGACAGCGACACGGTCAGCGTGGTGAATGGGGTGGTGGAAGTCAGCCGGGATCGGCAAAATCCGGCCACATTGAACGCCAATGACAGCGTGGAGGTCGGCGCTCGCCACCAAGGCGAAATCCGCCACCAGCCCGCCGACAACGCCACGGCATGGTTAAAAGGCAGCGTCTCGTTCGATAATGTGCCGCTCAAGAAGGTGATTGCGGAAATTGGCCGCTATCGGCGCGGTAGCCTGATAATCCGCAATCAGGTATCGCAGGACATGAAAGTCAGCGGCCGCTTTGATATTCGCGACACCGATAAAACCCTGGAGTCGTTACAACAAACCCTGCCAATCCGGATTTACCGATTTACACCGTGGCTGGTGGTGATCGCTTGAGCATCGCAAAGCTTATCGCCTAGCCAAATCGCCCGACAAAGCTAGCCGCCATTCAGCCATATCTTCTTAGCTTCAAAAAATAGTTTTACCGTCAAGCTGAGGGAAAACGCATTTCGCCCGTCTCCATTGCAACCCCAATCTTTCGGGGGATCAATTCATTCGCTAAGGGAGAATCTAATGGCATCTTATCCGTTCCGCAAAGCCCACCGCAAAGGCAAGCCGACGCAATATAATCGTTGGCCTTTGTCGCTGACAATCGCCGCTGTGCTCAGCACACCTGCCGTCATTGCCGCCGAACAAAACATCGCTTTCGACATCCCCGCACAAAGCTTAGGCGGCGCATTAAATGCCTTTGCCGACGCCGCCAACGTACAGCTTAGTTATCCGGCGGAAATGGCGGCAGGCTTGAAATCGCCCGGTGTCAGCGGCCAATTGACGGCCCAACAAGCTTTACAAAAACTGTTGGCCGGCACCGGCGTGGTAGCCGGTGCCACCGGTAACGGCACCATTACGCTGCAAAAAGCGCCGGATTCGCACAACGATGTTTCAACCTTGTCGGCGGTCACGGTGTCCGGCAATCGCACCCGCAGCAACGCCGCCGACCCTTACAGCAAGGACTATGCGGTGACAAAATCCTTTGCGTCCACTAAAACGGACACGCCATTGATGGAGAATCCCACGTCCGTGCAAGTGGTGTCACGTGCAGTGATGGACGACCAGAAAACCACCAAGGTCAAGGATGCGCTGGAAAACGTCAGCGGCGTGCGCGCTAATCCCTCGCTGGGTGGTGGCGTGGGCTTCATCGTGCGCGGCTTTCGCAACAACAACATTTACCGTAACGGCTTAATGGCCAGCGAGGCCTTCTTTGGCGACTTCGACGCCGCCAACCTTGAAAATATCGAAGTGATCAAAGGTCCGGCACAACTTTACGGCCGCACCGAACCCGGCGGCATGATCAATCTCACCACCAAACGCGGCCTGGATACGGCGTACTACTCGCTGGAACAGCAGTTCGGCAACTACGACCACTACCGGACCCAATGGGATGCCGGCGGGCCGCTGACCAGCGACAAGTCTTTGGTATATCGTTTTTCCGGCGCCTACCAAAGTAACGGTTCGTTCCGGGATTTCGTGTCGGTGGACCGGATGGTGTTCAATCCCAGCATTACATGGCGGCCCAGCGATTACACCGACGTGACGCTGGATATCGAGGGCACCGAAAAGACCGCACCGGCCGATTTCGGCATTCCATTTATCGGCAATCGCCCGGCCTCAATTCCGATCAGTCGTAACCTGGGCGATCCGAATACGCCGAACGGCGAGCAATCCGGCGTCAAAATCGGCAGCGAAATCAACCATCGCTTTAACGACGACTGGGCGATACACAACCGCTTTCTGGCCAGTCTCGCGGAAGGAGGTACTACGTTTGTCAATCCGGGGCCCGCATTTGACGCCGCAGCAGCGTTGAACCAGACTACCGGCTTGATGCAACGCAATATCTTCCGGCAAATCACCGATCAAGAACATTACGCTACCAACCTGGATCTCACCGGCAAATTTCAAACCGGCGATCTAAAACATGACATGTTGGTCGGATTCGACTTTTACCGCACATTCAACAAGTATGGCGGCGACGGCCGTTGGAAGAGCGCCGATCCGGCATTGGCGATCAACATCTACAACCCCTATCCCAGCTACGGCATTTCCCAGTCGACATTCAATAGCGGATTTGCGACTACCGGCGACACATTCGGCACCGCAGCGAATGGCGGCATCGGTAATCGCGCTTCAATCTACAACAGCTGGTACGGGGTGTATTTCCAAGATCAAATCACCTTTTGGGATAAGCTGCATATCATGGGCGGCGGCCGTTACGACTGGACCGAAACCGGCCGCGGCAACGGCTTTGATTTTGCTACCGCCGAGAGTCGTATCAACCAGTTCAAACGCGAGGACCAAGGTTTCAGCCCTAAAGTCGGCATCCTTTATGAGGCCATGGACGAACTCAGTCTTTACGGCAACTGGACCACTTCGTTCGGCGCTAACAACGCGCCAGCCGCTGATGGCCGCAGTTTTGATCCGCAGATCGGCGAGCAATTCGAAGTGGGTTTGAAAACTCAATTGTTTGACCAACGGCTATTGGCAACCTTGGCTTATTTCCATCTGGAAAAAGACAATATTCTGGTTGCCAATAATGCAACCCCCGATCCTTTCGACCGTATCGCCAACCTGCAACGCAGCCAAGGCATTGAGTTGGACGCCACCGGGTATTTGACCGACAAATTCAGTTTGATCGGCAGCTATGCGTTTACTGATGCGAGGATCATCAAGGACTACAGCGGCGGCACTCAGGGCAATCGAATGAGCAACGTGCCGGAGCATTCCGGTAGCCTGTGGCTGCGTTACGATATGAACGGCTACGCCGCCAAGGACGGTTTGAGCGCGGGTTTTGGCGGTGTTGCTGCCGGCCAACGCGAGGGAGACAATACCAACACTTTCCAAATGCCGGGCTATGTGCGGCTGGACGCTTTTTTGGCGTATAAGCAAAAAGTCGGCGGTTCCCGCATCACCGCCCAGTTCAACATCCGCAATTTGCTGGACAAGGAATATTACGAGTCCACCGACCCCGATTCCAACGTCGCGCCGGCCCTCGGCGTGTATCCCGGTGCGCCGCTGACGGCTATCGGCTCGATTCGGGTGGAATATTGAGGTAAATTGCCCACCTGTCCGCCACCGTCGAGAACCATCATGCGCCACGCCAAATTGATTACAAACACCCTTGCCGGCCTGTTGCTGTTTGCCGGCATCAGCCAATCGCTATTGGCCAAACCGCTGCCGTTCCGCGAATTGGACCTGCCGGTGGCCGGTTTCAGCCAGCAGCACCATTTGGCCAAGACCGCCGATGAGCATTTGATTGTCAGCTGGGTGGAAACCGACGCCGAAACCAGTACCGCCAAGTTTGCGATATTGGAAGAAGGGGGTTGGAGCATCCCGCTCGCCGTCGTCCAAGTGAAAGGCAAGCTGGCCGATCCGCCGGTGGTGATCGGCTTGAGCGACGGTAGCCTGGCGGCGGCCTGGATGCCTTATCGGCAAGGTGCTACTGATCGTTATGCGGCGGACATCTTACTGGCACGTTCTATCGACGGTGGCTTGAGTTGGAGTCCGGCGTTAAAACCATACGGCGACGCGGCACGAATTTATGACGCACAAATGTCTTTGGCCGCGCTTCCCGATGCACGGCTGGCGCTGGTCTGGACCGACATGCGCCACGCCAGCCACGACCCGGCGGCTGATAAAAAAACCAACCGCTATCAACTGATGGCAAGCGTCATCGACAAAAACTGGCAAGCCAGCCCGGAGATCGTGCTGGATGACGATGTCTGCTCCTGCTGCCGCAGCTATACCGACGCACAAGGCGAGCAACTGGTCACGGTCTACCGTGATCATGCCACCGGGGAAATTCGCGACATCAGCGCGGTGCGCTGGCAGGCTGGCGGCAATCCGCAAATCGCTAACGTGCATGCGGACGGCTGGGTGATCGGCGGTTGCCCCAGTAATGGGCCATCCATTGATCTGACGCCCACCGCCGGTGTGGCGGCTTGGTTCACTGCCGCCGACGGCAAAGGCCGGGTGAAATTGGCTTTCTCCACTGACCAAGGCGCGCATTTTAATTCGCCTATCGAGCTGGATGCCGACGCCAGCGGCTATACCAACGCCTTGCTGCTGGACGACGGCTCGGCCTTGGTCAGCTGGCGCGGCCGCAATGGTCCCGACGATGAGCTAAGGGTTGCGAAAGTGACCAGCAAGGGCAAAATCAGCCGGCAAACCACCGTATATCGCGGCAGCTTCCCGAAATGGCCCAGCAAATACCTGGCGCTGGCCCGCGTCGGCAAGCAAGCTTTTGTGGCCTGGACCGATCCGCTTCAGAAGAAAGTACGCCTGGTCAGTTTATCCCTCGACTAAACAAGCCCCTAAAAGAGCAGATTGACCTTGAGATATTCCGCTCGTCCCGAGCCCTTCGCCAGCATTCCCAAACGCGGGATATGACACAGTTTATCCAGTTGTTTCGCCGCGTATTGCCCGCCGACTTCTCCCAATTGCCTTTAGCGATTTTCGCCGTCCCTCAAGCCCGGCGGGCTTTCCGGACAATCTCACGCTAAAAAACCTCTCTTTTCTAAGTTTGGGTGCAAATATTGCTTGCTTATTAACCCAGCCCTTAATGTCGCTCGCCTTAGCGCTCTTAAGGTACTGAGCCAGCCCGAACGGCATACCCGCGACAAATAGGGCCGGTTTAATCAACACCCTATTTGGCCGCCTACCTAAACTATCCCATGCTTGAATTGACTGCCGCCGACATTGCCGATCTGATGCACAAGCATCGCCACGAATTGTTGCGGTTTTTATCGCAACGCATCAGCTGTACGGATACGGCGCAGGATATTTTTCAAGAAACCTTCATTCGCTATGCCGGTTACGGCGGCAAAGATAGCGTGGAAAATCCCCGCGCCTTCATTTTCCGCATCGCCGCCAATCTGGCTACCGATTATCTGCGCAGCCACAGCCGCCATACCGGCCCAGATCTGGAAGCCGCCGAAAATGACGAGGCTGAAGTAGGCGTACAATCTGCGCTATCCGCCGAACGGACTGTCATGTCGCAACAACAACTAGAGCAACTGGTCACTGCGTTGGATGATTTATCGCCCAAATGCCGAGAAGTGTTTATCTTGCTCAAACTCAAGCATTGCAGTTACGCAGAGGTGGAACAAAGGCTGGGCATATCACAAACCATGATCTTTAAATATTTGACCCAGGCCATGCGCCACTGCCGAGCGAAGGTTGGCGATCTGGATTGACCGGGTTTGTTTATCAAACCGTCGATAACAACTTCCGGAACGCCTTTGACCCTGAATCCTTCAACACCCGCAGGGCCAGCGGCATTTTGGGCCGAATTAATAGTTTTTGCCCATCGGGCCTGAGTTTACCAACAAGCGTTTTATAATCAGGACACCGAGTTGACAGCACAGCCACTTTCGATATGAACCCTTCCTTCCCGCCTTTTCCCGACGCCAGCGCCGAAGAGCAAGCCGAATACTGGCTGGCCCTGCGCGAATCGCCGTTCTACGACAGTGAGCAGGAAAAATTGTGGCTGGCCTGGCTGGCGGCCAGCCGAGAGAACCTGGAAGCCTGGCAACAAACACAGCTTTTTTTTCGGCGCGTGGAGACCTTGAATCCGGCCCAAGTTCGCCGAATCGAACGATCAGTACAAAAAGCCGGCAGAGCAGCTGCGGCCGGGGCGGGTCTATGGCGCTGGCCCATTGCCGCCTGCCTGATGCTGGCATTATGTTTGGGCTGGGCGTTTAACGCCGGCTATTTTGCCGACTTCCGCACCGGCACCGGCGAGCAGCGCCGAATTCAGCTCAGCGACGGCTCGATGGTGATTCTGAATACCGCTTCGTCGCTGTCGGTGGATTTTTCCGAACAGCAGCGGGTGATTCGATTGCACGGCGGCGAAGCCTATTTCAAAGTGGCCGCCGATGCCGCAAGACCGTTTGAGGTCGTTGCCGGCGGCGGTAGGGTTCGCGCCTTGGGCACGGCATTTGACGTCAAACAGTGGCAAGGCGACCTGGCAGTCACCGTTTACGAGCACAGTGTGCGCGTTGCGTTTGCCGACGGCGCGACCATCGAGCGCCTGCCGGAGGGTCAGCGCGTCGCGTCGCTCGACGGTAAAAGCGGCGCGCCGGAACAGGCCAATCTCAGGCAAGCCGCCGCTTGGCAGGAGCGGCGCCTGGTGTTTAAGGAAAAGCCGCTGCAACAAGTCATCGACGATCTAAACCGCTACCGTCCGGGAAAAATCGTCATCGCCGATCCCGACTTGGCCGCGCATTTGGTGACCGGCGTATTCGACGCCAACGACCCGGAAGCGGCGTTGACGGTTATCGAGACCACCTTGGCGGTTAGCGAAACCCGTCTGACCGACGCATTAATCGTTCTGCACCGCCATTATTGACCCGGCCCTATTTATCGGTGAAATGCCGTTCGCACCCTCAGGGGCATAAAGGTGAACGGCATTTTTGGGCCGGATTAATAATTTTTAGCCCCTGCCAATAAGCCCTGGATAAATTCGCCAGTACTGCCTACACGGGATTATTGACCGGGTGAATTTCATAGCTTTTACGGAGCGGCGTGGCGCCGAGCCTAGGCCCCATCCGGTCGCTGAGGGCATTGCGCTGCGCCCTCGGCCAAAAATATTTTCTCAGCCAGGTTATAAAACCCATCCCTCCCTTCGTCTTTGCTTTGGAACCCCTGCGGATACGCCGACGGAACACCTTCCCTCGCCAACCGCCGTCATCACAATCACAAGCCAGGATGCCCAATGAGTCAGCGCACAATACCGCCCTTTAACCCGTTCTGTTTAACCGTTTTTGCCGTCGCGATGAGCGCCAGCCCCTGGTGTGCGGCGGAAACTGCCATCGAGTTTGCCATCCCGGCCGCACCGTTGGCGGATGCCTTGCTGCAATTTTCCGAAACCAGCGGCATCAAGGTGTTCTTCAGCTCTCAATTGGCCGGCAACCTGCGCGGCAACGCCGTACAAGGCCGCTTTACAGCGCAACAGGCGCTGGACAAACTGTTGAGCGGAACCGGTCTGACACCACAAACCGCGACCGATGGCACCGTGACGCTGGAAAAGTCGGCAAAGCCAATCGAACCGCAATCGGCAGCCGGTACGACAACTTTGCCGAGTGTGACGGTGCTGGGCAAAACCCTGTCGGACCCTAACGATCCCTATAACTCGGACTATCACCTACCCAACGCCAGCGCCGCCACGAAAACCGATACGCCGATCATGGAATTACCGATGTCGGTACAGGTCATTCCTAAGCAGATATTGAAAGACCAACAGGCAATTCGAATCAAGGATGCGCTGAAAAATGTCAGCGGCATAAACTGGGCGACCGACCCGATGTACGAAGGCTTTCAGTTACGCGGTTTTCAGACCGATGGCACCACCACGGTTTATCGGAACGGACTGCGCATCCGGCGTGCCGTACAAGAGGTTGCCGATCTGGAACGCTTGGAAGTTCTGAAAGGTCCGGCTGCGGCGGCGTATGGTCGGATCGAGCCGGGCGGCTTGATCAACATTGTTACCAAAAAACCGTTGGATACCCCTTATTACGCATTGGAGCAGCAGTTTGGTTCGTACGATATGTTCCGTACTACAGCCGATGCAACCGGACCGATCAACCAAGACCGTTCCTTGCTTTACAGAGTCAATTTGGCCTATCAAAACAATGAATTTTTCATCGATAAAATGGATCAGGAACGGGTGTTTTTCGCGCCGTCCCTCACATGGAAGCCCAGCGACCGCACCGAAATCAATTTGAATTTGGAGTATCTCTACGATACCCGCACCAGTTATACCGGCTTGCCGGTACAGGGCAACCGTCCGGCCAATGTACCGATCAGCCGTTACTACGGTTTTGGCTCGGATAATGAAAAATCGGTATTCGACAAGTTTTTGATCGGGTTTGATTGGTCGCACCAATTCAACGACGATTGGAAAATCCAGCATCGCTTTCACTACTACAAGCTGGATTACCAAATCAACAATTCTTCATTTTTCCCAGGACCGGTCAATCCCGCGAATAATCGCACCTCGGTAAGAAATGTGACCGATAGGCCCATCGACATTACCGATACCGTCGCGACCAGTATCGATCTCACCGGCAAATTCAAACTATTTGGAACCGAGCATCGGGTATTGGCGGGATTCGATTACTTTTGGGAAGACTTTGAAGGTCAGGGGTTCTTTGGTGCGCCCGCTCCCGCCAGCCATAGGCCGGTGGTTGATATTTTTAATCCGGTCTACGGACAGGTTCCATCCGCTGCCAGCCGGGGTTTCAATAATTTCAGCACCTTAGAACAATATTGGTACGGCGCTTACTTTCAGGATCAAATCACCCTGTTTGACAAGCTGCATATCATGGGTGGCGGGCGCTACGATTGGGCAACGCGCAGCAGCGGCGCAGCCTCGACTTCCATCGCAGCTGCCAGAAACAGTGAGACTGAAGTTAAAAACGAGGCTTTCAGTCCGCGCGTGGGTGTGGTCTATCAACCCTGGCCCTGGCTATCACTGTACGGAAATTATACGGAATCGCTGGGCGGGGCGAACAGCGCGTTGGCATCAACCGGCAAACCGCTGGATGCCGAAACCGCGCAGCAGCACGAGGTTGGATTCAAAACCGAATGGTTCGATAAGCGGCTGATGACCACCGTTGCCTTTTACGAATTGACCAAACAAAACATCGCGACGCCGGACCCGGTAAATACCCGGTTTTCCGTGCAAACCGGCGAGGCCCGCAGCCGTGGTATCGAAGTAGACATATCGGGCCAGATTACCGATGGCCTGAACTTGATCGCGACTTACGCCTATACCGACGCAGTCATCACACAGGATAACAGCGGTAATCAAGGCCGCAAGCTATGGAACGTGCCGGCAAATTCGGGCAGCTTCTGGGCCAAATACGCATTTCAAGATCCCGCTTTGCGTGGCCTAAATGTTGGCGCCGGCGCGTATCTGGTTGGCGAGCGCCAAGGTAATAATTTGAATAATTGGCAAATGCCGGGCTACGTCAGAGTCGATGCCTTGCTCGGCTATTCCTGGGAGATAGGCAAGTCTAAAGTGACCGCGCAGTTGAACGTCAATAATCTGTTGGATAAGACGATTTACGAAACATCGGCATTTAACAGCTATTTGACTCAGCCGGGCGCGCCGCGCAATTTCATGGGCTCGATCCGCGTGGAGTTCTGACGCCGGATGGCTCGGTAATCCTATCAAGCCGATCATGGTGAGCCAGTTCAAACCATGATCGGCTTGGTTTCAAGGTAAAGGTATTTGGCTTGGAGAAATTCCGATTAACGCCTTGCCGGTCTAACTCGTAGCGCGTGAGGAATTTTGGCCGGGAAACGTCTTATCCAAATGAAACACATAAAAACAAGGGTTGGTGAGCTTGGATACAAAGCCCTGACTCTTCAAATTCTCAACTCAAATCTGTTACTGCGATGAATGTAACCAATCCTCAATCCGGCCTTATCGTTCGCAGCGAACCAGAGCACCATTCGCTTGCCCGCCTCAAAGCCCGCCGCCAACGTTGGCTAACCGTGCATCTTTGGTTGGGGCTGACGCTTGGCTTGTTACTGTCTATTTACGGCATCACCGGCAGCGTCTTGGTGTTTTATCCCGAGATCGACGAATCGTTGCATCCCGAGATGTTGACGGTACAACCGCCGGAACATGCCGAGTATCGGCCCCTGGCTGAAATTTTCGCGGCCGGCAAAGCTGCCATGCCACCACAAGCCAAACACAACTTCGCCACGTATCCGCGTAACGAGTTTGCGAGCTTCAAGCTGCGCTTCGCGGTGGCGGATGCCAACGGTGCGGTGGAACGCTGGGAAGTAGGCGTTGATCCTTACACCGCGAAAGTCACCGGTAAACAGCTCCAGGAACGATCCGGCGATTGGTTGCCCAACACCTTCATCGGCCTAATGTTCAAGTTGCACTATGCCTTATTGTTGCCCAAAGACATCAGCACAGTAGTGGTCGGCCTGTCCGGCATATTATTGATCATCTCCACGCTGACCGGCCTAATCGTCTGGTGGCCGCTGACCAGCAAATGGCGGCAAGCACTGGTATTTAAAGCCGGTGCCGGCAAGGTGCGCTTCAATTACGACCTGCATAAAACCAGCGGCTTTTACACCGCGTTGGTGATGATTCCGGTGCTTTTTTCCGGGGTTTACATGGTGTTGCCGCATAACGTGGTGCCGGTGCTGGAATTGTTTTCGCCGGTGACTTACCGCTACTGGTTTCATTCCACGCCATCTACGCCGGATGCGCCGACCATCGGCATGGATCAAGCCGTGGCTATTGCATTGAAACAATACCCAACAGGCCGGCCACACTGGATTTACGGCGCGCCGAATCCCAGCCAGACTTACACTGTATGCCAGGACGGCGTCGATGCACCCGACAGTATCTTGCAACGCCGCTGCACGGTAATCGACCGTTACAGCGGCAAGATTCTGGACTTGGACGATCCCAGCCTGCCGACCGCCACGGCCGGCGAAATCTTCACCCATTGGCAATGGCCGCTGCATTCCGGCCAGGCCTTCGGCATGACCGGGCGGATTTTGGTGTTTATCACCGGACTGGCCTGCCCGGTGCTATTCGTCACCGGGGTGATTCGCTGGCGGCAAAAATCCAGGACCAAGCAAGTACGGAAGGGCTGATTCCGATCCGTTATCAGGTGCCGAAACGAGTGGTCAATATTTTCGACCGACACGAGGTGCCTGAATTTGCCGCTCCGCAAGGCGTGCTTAGAAGCAGGATGCGCAATTTAAAAGTGCGTGATATGCCGCACTTTGCTCGTCGCGCTTTCGAGGGTTTTGGCATCAATCCCGCCGACTGACGGATCAAGCGCCGTACAACACTGACTTCCCAGGTTAGTGGCTTAAAAGTTGCTGCAGCGGAAGACGTTTCATTGCCGACTATGTGTTCATGGATGCAATTACCGATTCCGATTTACTGGCCAGCTTTCTGCTCTATCAGAAGGAGCTCCAGCAATTTTTGACGCATAAGGTCAATTGCGCGGAAACCGCGGCCGATTTGATTCAGGAAACCTATCTGCGCATCGCCCGCTATTCCGCCGACGGCGAGATCGTCAACCAGCGGGCGTTTGTGTTCCGCATCGCCGACAATCTGGCCCTGGACCATTTGCGCAGCCGGGCCAGACACGAGCAACGCGACGGCGGCTTGGTCGAGGAAGACCTCGTTTGCAGACAACCGCAACCGGACAGCATGCTGGAGGGGCAGCAACAAATGGAATTGTTCGAAAAACTCATCTACGAACTGCCGCCGCAATGCCGCAAGGTGTTCTTGTCGTGCCGAGTGGAAGGCAAGCGTTATTCCGAAATCGCCGCCGAGCTGGGCATATCGATACGTACCGTGGAGGCCCATATGTACAAGGCCTTGAAGCATTTGAAAGACCGCATCGATTTCCTTTGATGCGCCGTGCGTTCGTATCATGCAACTTAACCCCGTTCTAAAATCGTGGCATCATGCCTGCCTCGGCTCAACGCTTCGCGCTCCCAACCATGTCCGATAAGCTCCAATCCGCGTCTTCCGATTTGCTCTCGGACCAGGCACTCGCCTGGTTTGCCCGCTTGCAAGCGGATGACGTCAGCGACGATGTGCGCCGCCAATTTGAAATTTGGTACCACGCCGATCCTCGGCACGCCGAAGCCTACGATAAATCCCGCAAGCTATGGAGCCTGCTGCAACAGCCGGCGGAGCGGGTTCAACAACGCCTGCAAGCGGATGCCGCCCAATTTAAAACCGAGACTTTTTCCACCGGAAGGGCGCTGGGTGTGGGGCGCTTACAATCGTCGGCGAGCGGCCGAAACCTGCTGCGTTTTGCTTCAGCCTGCCTGGGGCTGTTGTTGCTGGTGGCCGGCTGGCGCTTACCGGAGCACTGGCAAAACTGGCGCAGCGATTACCATACCGCAGCCGGTCAGCAACTCAGTATCGAATTGGAAGACGGCTCTCGGCTGACTTTGAACACCGATACGGCACTGGCGGTCCGTTACAGCGACAACTTGCGGGAGATCGAATTGTTGCGCGGCGAAGCCTATTTCGAAGTCGCGCCTAATAAGCAACGGCCGTTCGTCGTCGACGGCGGTCAGGCGACCGCGCGCGCCGTCGGTACCGCCTACAGCGTTCGTAAACAAGCCGACGAGTTGCGCGTCGTTGTTAGCGAAGGCACCGTAGAAGTTGACGCCGATAGTGCTAAGGCGTTGGTGCACGCCGCCGAGCAAGCCGAATACCGGCAAGGCCGGCTGCAAGCCGTTGCTCGGCTCGACAACGACGATGCATTGGCCTGGCGACGACGCCAAACTGTGTTTCACCGCCAACCTTTGACGCAAGTATTGGAAGAAATTAACCGCTATCGCAGCGGCCGGATTGTCGCGGTCAATCCGCGGTTGGCCGAGCGGGTGGTCAACGGTGTCTTCAACAACGCCGACCCCGATGCTGTGCTGGCCGCGCTGACCACCACGCTGCAAGCCAAGGCCTTGCGGATGCCGGGCGATTGGGTGTTGTTGTATTGACGTAATAGATGGGCGCGCCTTGCGCCGTTAGCCAACGAATATAAAAATATTTTTCTCGGCACTAAGGGTAAGCCCGAACCCGCGTCGTCTTTGTCGGTAACACCTGCCATCGACAAAGGAGATAGACGCATGAAATACCCCGCACACACTTGCCGTGCCCCACTCTACGTAGCACTTGCTGCCGGCCTATTGACGCCTACTGTTATCCTGTCTGCCGAGCAAACCGCGCAAACCTTTGATATTCGCTCCCAAGCGCTGTCCTCCGCGCTGATCCGGTTTTCCGCACTCACCGGCTTGCAAGTGCTGTATGAAGGCGACATTGCCGAGCGCATCACCGCGCCGGAATTAATCGGCCGTTATACGCCGGAACAGGCTCTGCGGAACTTGCTGCGCGGCTCCGGGCTGCAGTACCGGTTCAGCAACGGCAATACCGTCACCTTGGAAAAGGCGGCGGCGGTGGAACCGCAGTCCGCCGCCGGTACGACAACCTTGCCGACGATGACGGTGACGGGTAAAGCCTTAGCAAGCGAAAGCCCAAGCCTGACTACGCCATCGCTCCAAGAATCGCAAATCAAACTGAATCGCGTGGCGGGCGGTACGTCGGTGATCGACGGCAAGCGGATCGAAGAAGGCGCGCCCTTGTCGGTCAGCGATGCCTTGGCGACGGCGCCGGGCGTTTATGTGGGCGACATTAGTGCCGGCGCGACCGGTGGATCGCGCATCTCCATCCGCGGTTCGGACGGCAATTCCGATATTTCGCCGATTCGCGGAATAAAATTTCTGCGCAACGGCATGCCGTTTACTCACGCCAACGGGACGTTCGATGTCGAGGCGCTCAATCTTTATGCTATCGAGCATATCGAAGTCTATCGCGGTGCCAATGCCTTGGAATACGGCGGCAGCAATTTGGGCGGCGCCATCAACTACATCACGCCGACCGGGTATACCGCCAATGGGTTGAAAATCGGCATCGTCGGCGGCACCAACGATTATTACCGACCTTATTTCAGCGGCGGTAAAGCGTTTGAAAACGGATTGGATGTTTTCGGCACGTTTTCCTACGTCAATACCGATACGACCCGGGAAAACAATCATCAAGAGCAGTTTTTAGGCCATGGCAATGTCGGCTACCGCTGGAACGAAAATCACGAAACCCGTTTGTATTTCGATGCGCAAAACCATAATTTCTTGTGGCCGGCAACGCTGAGCAAGCGACAAATCGACCAAAATCCCCAGCAAAACCCCAACGATTGGTCCTTACCTAACAGCTTTTCATCTTACCGCTTCGATCTAAAGCATTCGGTAAAATTGCATGGCGGCGATCGACTCGATGTCGGCACTTATTACTCGATCAATAACTATCGTTACGACTATACCGATAGCGGCAATCACGACCAGTGGCAGGATGTCGGCTTTAACTGGCGGCATGAGATCAACGGCCAGTTATTGGGTTTAAATAACCGGGTAGTTTGGGGCGGTCTGACCCAATGGCAATTTATCAACGATAAAAACTACGGCATCGTCGGCAGACAGCTTGGGCCGTTGTTGACGGCGGAGCGTGACCGCTGGCTGAATGTCGAAGCGTTTATGGAAGATCAATTGAGTTTGACCGACAGGTTTACCTTGATTGCCGGCATTCAATTGAATTATCGCGATGTGAATTACGAACGGTACGAAGGTTATGTGGCTAGTGCCGCCAGACCCAGCAACCAAGCCAATCAAGATTTCTTCACGGCTAACCCCAAGCTGGGCTTTACTTGGCAAGCCACCGACGAAGCACAGATTTACGGCAATGTCAGCCGTAGCGCTGAACCGCCAAAAATGGCCGATCTTGCCAACATTTATCTCCAACCCAAACGAAATCTGCAAACTGCCAGCACCGTGGAAATTGGCACGCGCGGGCAAGCCCAGCGCTTGAAATGGGACTTGGCTTTTTATCAGTCCTGGGTTAACAACGAGTACTTGATTGTTTCCAATCCCAGAAATCCAACGGCCTTTTCCTCCACCAACGCCGATAGCACGACCTTGCATCGTGGTGTCGAACTCGGCTTGGAAACCACTTTACCGCTAAATCTGGCGGCGTCGGGCGATAACTTACGGCTCAGCGGCAACTACACCTGGAATGACTTTACGTTTGACAGCGACCCCGCGCTTCGCAATAACCGCTTGCCCGGCATTCCCGAACACAATGCTTTCGTCGAAGCGCTGTACCAGCATCCCAGCGGCTTTTACATCGGCCCCAATGCCCGCATCGTCAGTTCCAATTATGCGGACTTCGCCAACACCCTGGCCGCCAAACCTTATGCGCTGTTGGGCGCACGCATGGGTTGGGATGACGGCAAACATTGGAAGTTGTTCGTCGATGGCCGAAATTTGACCGACGAGCATTATGCGTCGTCGGTGTGGGTTCTAGGCAATGCGAATGGTGCCGATTTGGACCAGTTCAATCCCGGCGCGACCCGCTCGGTATTCGGTGGCGTGGAATACCGGTTTTAAGCACTGGCGGGTTGTCAATTAGTAGGCCTAAACGTGCCGGGGCATACCGCTCCGGCCCGAAATGACGGTGGGAATGGCACTTAGTTCCCGCCAAACCCGGTCGATACGATGCGGATTTCCTACGCCTAAACGTCTTATGCAAGAAAGGCAGCCAGCGCTTGATCCGGACAAGAGCAGTATCTGGTTCCCTGGCTTCTTTTTCGAATATTGACGATAACCGTACTCCCATCATGAACAGTAATCTCTATCAACCTGACACGCTTATCCAATCCAAGCCGCAAAACCGAGAGTTGTCTCGCCTGAAAGCCCGCCGCCAACGCTGGCTGACCGTTCATTTATGGTTGGGTCTGACGCTGGGTTTGCTCCTGTCGATTTACGGCATCACCGGCAGCATCCTGGTGTTTCATGCCGAAATCGACGAATGGTTGCATCCCGAGATGTTGACGGTGCAGCCACTGGCGCATGCCGAATATCGACCCTTGGCGGAAATTTTCGCAGCCGGCAAGCAGGCGATGCCGCCAGCCGCGAAGCATACCTTCGCCACTTATCCGCGCAACGAATTCGCGGCCTTCAAACTGCGGTACGCGGTTGCTGGTGCTGACGGCTCGCTGGAAAACTGGGAAGTTGCCGTTGACCCGTATACGACTAATATCACGGGTAAGCAACTCAAGAGGCGCTCCAGCAACTGGCTGCCCAGCACTTTTATCGGCTTGATGTTTGAATTGCATTTCGCCTTGTTGATTCCGGGAGAACTCAGCGAGCCGATAGTCGGTATGTCCGCCGCGTTATTAATTATTTCGACCTTGACCGGCCTGGTCGTCTGGTGGCCGTTGACCGGACATTGGCGCAACGCCTTGACCTTTAAAGCCAAGGCCGGCAAGGTGCGCTTCAATTACGATCTGCATAAAACCAGCGGATTTTACACCGCCTTGGTGATGGTGCCGGTGCTGTTCTCAGGGATTTACATGGTGCTGCCGCATAACGTGGTGCCGGTGCTGGAACTGTTCTCGCCGGTGACTTACCGCTACTGGTTTCAATCCAAACCGCCTTATCCAAATGCACCGGCCATCGGCATGGACGAGGCGGTGGCGATTGCCTTTAAGCAGTATCCGCAAGGCCGTCCGCACTGGATTTATGGGGCTGCGGAACCGACTAAAACCTATACGGTGTGCCAGGACGGCGTCGATGCGCCAGGCAGCATTTTGCAGCGCCGCTGCACGGTGATCGACCGTTACAGCGGCAAGATTCTGGACCTGGACGACCCCAGCCTGCCGACTGCTACCGCCTGTGAAATCTTCACCCACTGGCAATGGCCCTTGCACTCCGGCCAGGCCTTCGGCATGACCGGGCGGATTTTGGTGTTTATCACCGGTCTGGCCTGTCCGGTTCTATTCGTCACCGGCGTGATCCGCTGGCGGCAAAAGCGTAGAGCCGGCCAAAATAACCGCAAAAATTTTGCCGTGTGATATGCCGCGACTTTTTCAAAAACTGCGGCATATCACACAGCGCTCAATCAGTGGGTATAACCAAGCACCGACGCAAGCTAGCGTAGCGGTCGGCGCAAACCGCTACCTCAGATCGTTTTCAGCGTCATGGCCTGAACATTGCTGGTTTCGCGCCAGCTGTCCCTCCGCAAACAATCGCCAATGCCCAAAGACCTTTCCGGATTTCTGCACACGCTGTTTCTGCAACACGCGCACGAAATCGGCAGCTTTTTACGCGGCCGTTGGCCGCGAGAGCCCGATGTAAGCGACATTGTGCAGGAGACTTTTCTGCGCTTATCGCAATATCCCGATCCGCAAACCATTCAAAACCCCCGGGCGTTTTTATTTCAGACCGCCGCCAATCTAACGGTTGACCGGCATCGCCGCCGCGCAACGCGCGCACGCTTCGATGAAGCCGACGCAGACATCGAGCATGTTGCCGACCAAAGCCTTTCGCCCGAGCATTATTGGCAAACTCATCAGCAATTGGAGAAATTCTCCAGCTGGTTGGACGAACTGCCGGAATTGCGCCGCCACGCCTTTGTGTTATACCGCATAGAAGGCTGTTCCCATGCCGAAATCGCCAAGCGCCTGGGCATTTCGGTACGTTGCTCCGAGCGTTACGTGATGCTGGCAATGCAGCACATCAGCGCCAAGCTCAGCGAAGAACCGGAGCACGCTTGGCGGTAATTGCCGTCTAGCCCGTCTATGCCTATGTCCGGTAAACTGCTGCCCCACTCAATTGAACAGAAGACCAGCGTGACCAGCATTCAATCTTGCAGCCAAGCGACCCGCGAGCAAGCGATAAGCTGGTTGCTGCGTCTGCGCGATGCGCCCGGCAACCCGCAAATCCGCCAGGAATTTGCTGATTGGCTGGCAGCCGATCCACTGCATGGGCAGGCTTACCAACAGGTTGAAGCGCAATGGGCCTGGATGGAACCCTTCAAACAACAGGCCTTCCTGGCGCGCAACCAGGCCTTGCGTTACCGGCCGCCTACTCGCAAGCCGGTTTGGCTGCGTTGGGCAAGCTATAGCGCTGCCGCGATTGTCTTGCTGGGCGTCGGCCTGGCGTTATTCTCGCCGCAAGGTTGGTACGGATTCCCCCATAGCTATGGCACCGGCAAGGGCCAAAGACAGACCGTGACGCTAGCAGACGGCTCCAGCCTGGAACTCAACACCGACACCGAGGTGCGAGTGCATTTCAACCGTCGTCAGCGCCATGTCGATCTGGTGCGCGGCGAGGCTTTTTTTAACGTGACTCACGATGCCGAAAGGCCATTCACCGTGCATGTTGGCAATGTCAGCGTGCGCGACATCGGTACGGCATTCGATGTCTACAAACAATCCGACCGGGTCAGCGTCGCTGTGCAGGACGGTTTGGTGGAAATGACCGGCCAAGGCAGCAGCCGCGAATTGCACGCCGGTCAGCAGTTGGCGTATAGCCATGACCAGCGCTTCGTCGAAGCCTTGCAATCCGACATCGCCACCGTAACCGCCTGGCGGCAGGGCCAGCTGATTTTTCGCGGCCGGCCTCTTGGCGAAGCGCTGGCGGAAATCGGCCGTTATCACGACGTACAAATCCGCCTGCCCGATCCTAAACTGGCCGAACTGCGCGTCAACGGCAGCTTCCGCACCGAGCAACTGGACAATATGCTGAACGCGGTTGCCATGTTATTGCCGGTCAAAGTCAAACATGTCGGCGAGCGCGAAATCGTGCTGGAAGCGGCATCATCGCGCAGGGCGAATGATTGACTCGGGGTTTGAAAACTGTTCGCCTTTATGCAGCTTGGCTACATACCCGTTTAAGACGTGACCCAACGGGCGTTGACAACACCAGCCCCGAGCACAGCCAAAGCGCCTAGCCCAAACGGGAATAGCTGCCATACCTAAGGCCGACTCAATCATTCGCCCTTAACGCCGGTCGTCACAAAATAAACTATCGTTTTGCTGGCGGCTTTTTTGATCGACTGCGTCTATGCCCATGACACCTTAACCAATGGAGACATGGAGCATGACATTGACGATAAAACGCCTGGCGACCGCAATCGCGCTGATCTCGGCGCAAGCCTACGCCGAGGACGACAAACGCCATTTCGATATTCCCGCCCAAAGTTTGGCCTCCGCGCTTCAACAACTGGCAAATCAATCCGGCAGAGCGATGCTGTATGCCGAACAATCCGCCGCCGGCAAGACCAGCCCGGCGCTGCGAGGCGAATTTAGCGTCGAGGAAGCGGTCCGTCAGTTAATAAACGGCAGCGGCTTGACTTATAGTATTGGCGCAGATGGTACTGTGACGTTGAAACCAGCATCCTCCGGCAGCGATGCGACAACGTTAGGCGCTGTGTTAGTCAAAGGCACGAGTGACCCGAGCGATCCTTACAACAAGGATTACTCAGTCTCCAACGCCGTGACCGGGACCAAAACCGATACGCCGCTGTTCGATACCCCGATTTCAGTACAAGTGCTACCCAAAGCCGTCATCGACGACCAGCAAGCCATCGGTCTGGAAAACGCCCTGAAAAACGTCAGCGGCGTTGCGAAAGGCTGGGGCTTCGGCAACGACAAAGACGAAAATCTCTATATTCGCGGTTTCGCCAACACCAATAATATTTATCGTGACGGCGTTTTAACTCCCAACACGCCTATTTCACTGGCTAACGCCGAACGCATTGAGGTGCTTAAAGGGCCTTCGGCCATGTTGTACGGCCGCGCCCAACCGGGCGGTCTGGTCAATATCGTCACCAAACGGCCCCGTACCGATGCTTATTATTCGCTTCAACAGCAATTTGGTTCCTTCGATACTTACCGCACCCTGCTGGATGCCACCAATAAAATCACCGCAGACGGTGCATTGGCCTATCGTCTGAATTACGAGCATTTGGACAGCGCGACGTTTAGGGACAATCATCCGGTCACCCGCGACTTTGTAGCGCCCAGCCTAAGCTGGAACATTACCGACCATACCCGGCTGGATCTGGATTTTATGTATCAGAACGTTAAAGACGTCGCCGATTCCGGCATCCCTTACAGCTTGCAGCAGTCGGGAGCAATCCCCGGCAAAATTCCATTTCACTTTTCCGGCAACGAACCGACCGACTTTGCCGACAAAGAGGCTTATACCGGCGGCTTAACCCTGACCCACGAGTTTAATCAAGACTGGAAAGTGCGGGCAAAATATTCAACCCATAACCAAACGTTTTTAACCGCGCAGACTTCTTCGAATGAAAATACCGATCTTTTGGGAAATTTGGCTAGAGGGTTTATCAAAACCAGCGACGATTTTCAAAATCACTATGGCACCGTGGATATAACCGGTCACTTCGAGACGGGAGCGTTGAAACATGCTGTTTTGCTGGGTGCGGATTACTACCATTCCAAAAACAGAAATCTGTTTAGCGCTTATGCGACCGCTCCCCATATCAATATCTTCAACCCGCAATACGGATATACCGAGTTGCTGGACCTGCCGCTAGGAGGACAGAACGATACTGTCAATGAGTGGTACGGCATTTACGTTCAAGACCAAATTTCGTTATGGAATCAATGGCATTTATTGCTGGGCGGACGCTTCGATAATGCCATGCACAGCAATTACGATGCGCAAGGCGTTTCCACTAATCACACCGACGACGACAACTTTAGTCCGCGCATAGGCTTGTTGTACCAACCCGTGCCGTGGCTGGGTGCTTACGTCAATTACGTTAATGGCTTCAACGCCTTTAATGCCGGACGGCCTATCGACGGTTCCGCCTTCGCCCCGGAAAAATCCAAGGAAATGGAGTTTGGCTTGAAAGGCGAATGGTTGGATGGACAATTGCGCGCCAATCTGGCGTTCTTCGAATTGACCAAAAGCAATATCAAATCGCAACTGCCGGCCCCTAACAACAGCTTTTACGCCACAATCGGCGCGGCACGCAGTCGAGGCATCGAGTTCGACTTGCAAGGGCAGTTGACCGATTACTGGAACATCATTGGCACTTATACCTACATCGGCGCAGTTGTCACCAGCGGCAACGAGTCTCCGTTCAGCGGCGTGGGCAAAGCCGGCAATCGCCTGGAGAATATCCCCAGAAATACCGCCAGTTTATGGTCCACCTATGATTTTTCAGGTCTGGGGGCACAGGGCTTCAGCGCCGGGGCAGGTGTATACGTGGTTGACAAGCGCTCAGGGGATGTCGATAACAGCTTCGAAATACCCGGCTATACCCGCGTCGATACGATGTTGAAGTACCAGCACAAAGCCGGACCTTCCCGTATAACCTGGCAATTCAACATAGAAAATCTTTTGAATAAGGAATACATCGCATCCAGCAACGGTTACGGTAATTTTATTTACCAAACCATGCCTGGTGCGCCCCGGACTTTCTTGGGCTCGGTAAAGGTGGAGTTTTAGTCACATAGGCCGGGTTACGCTCTATCGCGCTAACCCGACTTACGTTTATGACGCCCACACCGACGACGGATCAACCCTTTTCTTGCCTGAATTCGTTCATATCACGGTTATCGACTCGGTCGTAAATGTCTTCCACGTTTAAGGTCAAACCTATGGATTCGAAAGTCACCGCATCGCCCAAAAAATAATATTCCGACAGCCAGTGCTTGTTCCGGCGCAACACCTGCACCGAAACGATGTCCTGTTCTATCAACACATACTCCTGCAAGGACGGCAAATTGATGTAGCGCAGCAGTTTGGTGGTGGTGTCGGTTTTGCGGGTCGAGCGCGACAGTACTTCGACGATGATGACCGGCGAAGTGGAAAAAACATCGTCGCCGGCCATTTTGCTGCAATCCACCAGTACATCGGGATAAACGTAATCCTTACCCATCCGCACTTTAATGTCGGCCATGAACGTTGCACAGGGCGTGCCTTTCAAATGGTTTCGGAACTCGCCCAAAATATTGGCCGAGATACAGTTGTGGTTATAGCCGGCCCCGGCCATCGCATAAATCCGGCCGTCGATATATTCGCGCTTAACGTCGGAATGGATCTCCGTGGTCAGATACTCCTCTTCGCTCAGATAAAAACTGTCTTGCTCTTGCTGTAACGCCATGACTCGCTCCCAACTATGCTTGCGTTGCTTGAAGATATTGTTAGGGACCTGGCCTGGGAATACAAGGGGGAATTCTCGACTAACGGCAGCAGGATTGCTCAGGTTTGAGCATGCCGCGCTCGGCAATTGCCCCTGAAATTGATAATGCGGAAAAAGCCTGTGTGATTTGGCGTATCTAAAAGCCATTTTGCGTGATCTAACGCACCCGGTTCCACAAAAACTCCCGCCGCCCAAACACAAGCAACCACCGTTACGGGTAACTCAAGCTACTGTTTGCAAACGGTTTAATCGCAGCCAAAACCTGTCTATCGATTTGAATCCGGCCGGATGGAATGTTTTTTGCGAGGTATTCCGTTCGATCAACCCCACCAAACCGGAATTGGTCCGGCTGCCATGCCGTTAAGTCCAGCCCAGCTTGGTAGTTTGCCTAACCGTTATCTTTTTCGTCACCGAGTCTTGTTAGTGCCAAAATCCAAACCATCGCTGTTTGATCGGCTATTTCAGCGGCATAGCCAGGAACTCCGGGTGTTTGCCGGCCTGCGTAGCGGCAATGAGTTTGCCGACGATTTGGTACAGGAAGCGTATTTGCGGCTGATGCAGCACCCCGAACCGGAGTCAATCGATAATGCCAGAGCCTTTCTATATCGAACGATCGCCAATCTCAGCGTCGATCAACATCGCCGGCAAAACGTCCGCGACCGTTTTCATGCCGAAATCAACGGCGACGACCAGGTACTGCATGCCATACCGACTCCCGAGCCATTACCGGAAGATAAATTAGCCTCGCAGCAGGAGTTGCATGCCTTAAACAGCATTTTGCAGGAATTGCCGGAGGCAACCCGCAACGTTTTCGTGCTTTACCGGCTGGAAGGATTGTCACACAAGGAAATTGGCCGGCGACTGGGCGTTTCCGAACGTAATTCCGTGCGTTTGCTCGGGATCGCCGCGCAACACGTTCTGCTGCGCTTTGCTTCGTTGGATGACTAAGCGCATGGGCGGGGCAGCGGTTTTTCTCACCGCTTCATTTGCCGGATTTTAAATGTTGGGCGGCTACGTGATAATGCTCGGCAAGCGCAACCTAATGTCCTCTGTTTAACATGCCCAACATCCAGACCTCAACCGTTTTGCAGCAACAAGCCATAGAGTGGATTCTGCGGCTGGATTCGGCTACCTGCACGCCTGCAGATCGCCAGGCCTTCGCAGAGTGGCTGGCGCTAGGCGAAGACCGGCGACGCATTTATCAGCAGTTGGCCAGCCGTTGGAACAAACTGGATCGCTATAAGGGCCGGGATTTTCCGGTGCGTCGGCAAGCGCTGAGCTACCGGGCACCTCACAAGCGAACGCGCCGCCTTAGCACGCTGGCGTTAGCCGCTTCGCTGCTATTGGGCTTGGGCATAGCGACTTTTTCCGAGTACGGCTGGTACGGCTACCCTCGCCACTATGCAACCGAGCGCGGCAGCCGCCAAACCGTACACCTGGCCGACGGCTCGCGTTTGGAACTGAGCGGCGATACCGAGCTGACTCTGCGAGTCAACCGTTGGCGGCGCTCGGTTGAATTGATTAAGGGCGAGGCATTTTTTAGTGTGGCCCACAACCCGCAACAGCCGTTTGAGGTGCAGGCCGGCCATGGCAGTATCGTTGATATTGGCACCGAGTTTGACGTGCGCTTGCAAAATCGGCAGGTCGCTGTCGCGGTGCTGGAAGGCGCGGTAAAGATTGTGACGAGCGGCAGCCGGGAAATCAGCGCCAATCAAGTACTCGCTTACGATCAGCGCGGCGACTTTCTGGAAAGCCAAGACAAACCGGCCACTATCACAGCCTGGCTACGCGGCCAACTGGTGTTCGAAAACCGGCGGCTGGATGAGGTATTAAGCGAACTGGAACGCTTTCACGACACGCGCTTGACCCTGGCCGACCCGAGCCTGGCCAAGCTAAGGGTCAGCGGCACCTTCCATATCGGTAATCTCGACGGCGCGCTGAATGTGATCGCGATGACGCTGCCGGTCAATATTCAGCGGCCTTCGCCGGGACAGGTAATATTGGCCGGACGCTGAGGCCGCCAAGACCGCACAGCGCGTCTTCCCCTCCAATAATTTTTGGCGTCTTTTTCGGCTTGGTGCGTTTCATTCTGGAAACCCAAGCAAAAGGAGAAGATGGATGAAGTTTTTAATACAACCGGCGTTGCTCGGCGCCTTATTGGCCACTGCCTGCGAAGTGCGGGCAACCGAAACCACCTACAGCTTTGATATCCCGGCCCAGGAACTGGCGGCGGCGTTGCCAAAACTGGCGGCGCAATCCGGCGTACAAATTTTTTACGCTCACGATAGTGTGGCAGGCCGCAATGGACCGGCGTTACGAGGCACGATGACGCTAAACGAAGCACTCAGTAAACTGCTGTCGGCCAGCGGCCTGAGTTTTGCGATTGCCGGTGACGGTTCGGTATCGATCAAGGCGGCGGGCAAGGACGCGACGATGTTACAACCGGTGAATGTTATCGGTCAGACGGTTTACAACGCCACCGATCCCTACAATACCGATTACAACCGCCCCAATGCCACGACGGCCACCAAGACCGATACCCCGATCATGCAGACGCCGGTTTCGATTCAGGTAGTGCCTAAAGCCGTGCTGGCGGACAAACAATCCATGACCTTGCCCGACGCAGTAAACGGCCATGTCAGCGGCGTATTGGGCCGCACGGGCGGGGGATTTTTGTACGACAACTTCATCATTCGCGGCCTTGCCGGTTCCGGTTTTGGCGATGCCTACCGCAATGGCTTGTTCAATCGCCAAGACATTTACGATATTGCCAATATCGAGCAGGTGGAGATATTAAAAGGCCCGGCCGCAGTGCTTTACGGGCGGATCGAGCCCGGCGGCCTGGTGAATTATGTGACCAAGAAACCGCTGGATACTGCTTACTATTCTCTGCAACAACAGTTCGGCTCTTACGATCAATATCGCACCTTGGTCGATGCCACCGGACCAATTAATGACGACAAGACGCTGCTTTATCGATTCAATGGCTCTTACACGGATAATCAGTCGTTCCGGGATTTTGTCGGCAACGAGCGCGTGTTTGTGGCACCGGTCGTTACCTGGCGGCCGAATGAAAAGTTCGAAAGTAATCTCGAGCTTGAATACAAGCATGACAACTTTAACGCGGATTTCGGCATTCCCGCGATTGGCAACCGCCCGGCAGCCATTCCCTTCGACCGCAGCCTAAAAGATGGCTTTCAGCGCCAAACCGTGGAAAGTACGCTGGTGGGCTACGACTGGACTTACCACTTTAACGACGATTGGAAAATCACCCAGCGTTATCTGTTTAAGGATTGGTCGCTAAGCGGTCCGGCCATTTTCAACGGTGGCTTACAGGCTAACAACCGCATTCTGAATCGTTCCGCCTCCGTGGGTGTACAAGATGTAAGGACCCATTCCGGCAACATCGATTTGAACGGTAAATTCGAACTCCTGGGCAGCAAGCACAATCTGTTGGTTGGCGTCGACGGCTTTCACGCCACGACCGAGGCGCCATCGGCAAACGGCTCGGCTGCTTCTATCGACATATATAATCCGGTTTATGGGCAAGTAAACTTTGCCGCCTTGTCGACCTACAACAGATTCTTTTATCGCGAGGAATCGTGGGTGGGCGCATACGCCCAGGACCAGATAACGCTATTTGATAAGCTGCACATTTTGTTGGGAGGCCGCTACGACAACGTCACCACCGGCGCTATCGCTTCGACGGCCTCCCTGGATGCGGCCAAAGCCGGACGGATAGAGCGGGAAGACAACGCTTTTAGCCCGAGAGCCGGTATTCTTTACCAAGTCCAGGATTGGCTGTCGATTTACGGCAGTTACACTAAATCTTTCAGCGGCAACAATGGCGTGAGCGTCGGCGGCACCAGTTTTGAGCCGCAGATTGGTAAGCAATATGAAATCGGCATCAAGACAGAGTCGCATGACAAGCGCTTTTCATCGACCCTGGCGTTTTTTCATTTAACCAAGAGCAATCTGCTAACCGACGATCCTAACGAAGCCAATCCCGACTACCAGATTCTGGCCGGCAAAATCCGCAGTAAAGGTATTGAATTGGATCTGGCCGGGCAAATTACCGAGCAACTGCATTTGTTGGGGACGTATGCCTATACCCAGGTTAATTATGTGCAAAGCTTCAGCGGACTAAAAGGCAATCGCTTGGAGAATGTACCCGAGCACCAGGGCAGCCTGTGGGGTACCTGGCAGTTTACCGATACTTTTAAAGCGGGCTTAGGTGCCGTTGCCGTTGGTAGCCGGCCATGCGATACCGCCAATACCTGCTCGTTGCCCGGCTACGCTCGCGTGGATGCGATGGCGGCGTATAGCCCTCGCATTGGTCAACACAAGCTGACTTTGCAGTTGAACATCAATAATGTTTTGGATAAGGATTACTACGCAAATACGTCGGGTGGACGCCACACCAGCATTCCAGGTTCACCCATCAGCGTATTGGGTTCGTTGAAATATGAGTTCTAAAAGCCGCTAAGGATAAGGATGGACGGAAAACTCCGCGCATCCACCGCCCCAAACCGTTTGGGCTGAGGGCGGGGTTAGTAATCGGCGACAAATGGGGCTATTTGTTAAGCAGGACCGGCTGCACTTCCTTGATGATCACCGGCGACATGGAAAAAAACATCGTCGCCAGCCGGTTTTCTGCAACCCAGGGATAAACATCATTACCCATCCGCACGTTGCCCCCGACCACAAAAGCGGGCCATTTTTGCGCAATGCGGCACTGTTATTCAAAAAATCAAGCGCATGGGCAACATTTGAGACGCGCTGAAACCTTGTCGCTGGTAAAAGCGCTGAGCTTGCAGATTATCGGCGTCGGTCAACAAGCTGAGCCGGCGACAGCCATTTTGGCGGGCAAACGCGACCGCGTGTTCCAACAACCGGCTACCAAGACCTAGGCCGCGAACCTCGCTTGACACGACCATATCTTCCAGCCAGGCCACCCTTTCGCCCAGCGCGGTGGAGACTGCGTAAAGCAGATTCACCATACCGACAATTTGGCATTCATGCCGCGCCACCAGAATATGGCCGATGTTTGGGTCGGCAATGATGCTCGCCAAGCCTCGATGCTGAGCGGCATAATCGGGCTGGAACTCGGCTTCTTGACTGAATAATTCGCCTAGTAGCTGACAAAGCGCCGGGATGTCGGCCGCATTGGCTAAGCTTATTTCCATCCCCGTCTCCGGCTAAGCATTAAAAGCGTTGTGTAACACCCGATTTCGGCGCAAGGTAAAGATTGGCTCGGCATTGAGCAAAGCGCTGGGCAACTTAATCCTTAACAGCTTCAACCTGGATGAGCACCTTGACCTCATCGCCGACTGCCGGCACATATTTGTCGATACCAAACTCCGAGCGTTTTATCGTGCCGACCGCATCGGCGCCACAGGTGTACTTTAATCTGATGACATTCATCCCGCAGTAAAAGTGCTCAACGTCCAAATGTACCGGCTTGCTGATGCCGTGCAAGGTCAAAATGCCATCCGCACCGACCAATTTTTCGCCTTGAAAACTGAGCGTGTCAGATTTAAAGGCCATCAGCGGATATTGCCCGCTATCGAAAAACTCCTTGCCACGCAAATGCTCTTCCAACTCCTTCAAACCGGTACTGATAGACGCGGTGTTGACGCTGATGTCTATGCTGCCTTTACCCGCTGCGGTATCCAGCGTCACTTTGCCGCTGGTTTCGTTAAAACGGCCGCGTTGCGTGGAAAAACCCAAATGGCTGATTTCAAAGCTGGGGAAGGTGTGATGGCTATCGATGGTATAGCTATCGGCGGCCAACACGCTAAAACTCATCAGGCCGGCAGCGGTTATGGAGCAAAGTTTTCGAATCATGACTATGTCCTTTGTGGGTTAAAAAAACGAGCGACACTGCATTATTGCAGAGACTTTGTGATAATAGATCAGCTTAACTCTATCACTCTGGCCATTTGCCGCTCTCATGCAACGAATCTATTACTATTACGCGGCCTTGATGGGCTTCTTCGGCCTGTTTTTGTTAATGATGGCTTGGCATACGCTATTGTCACCATCGAACAAGTTGCCCACTGCATTGCTGTTGTTAATCTCGGCCGGACCGCTATTGCTGCCGTTTAAAGGTTTATTAAACCGCAACCTGAAAAGCTGCACCTGGATGTGTTATTTGAGCCTACCGTATTTCGCGCATGGCGCCGCTGAAGCCTATGTCAATCAAATAGAACGGCCTTATGCGCTGCTGGAAGTGTTGTTCAGCCTGCTGCTGTGCTTCGGCGCCGGCCTGTATGTCTACAAAGCGGAAAAAGCCTGAGCACCGGCGGCATGCAAGTCCCGTTACAATTCGAGTTTCAGAACGATCAGACCTTTGCCAGTTTTTTTCCCGGCAATAACGCCGAAATCGTCACGCAATTAAAGGCCCTGGCAGAGAACGGCCAGGAACAGCAAATTTTTATCTGGGGCGATGCCGGCAGCGGGAAAAGCCACTTGTTGCAGGCCTGTTGCCAGCAAGCCAAACTGGCGGGTAAAGACCCGTTCTATCTGGCTTTTGACATCGACCATTTGCCGGCACCGACCTTGTTGGACGGCCTGGAAGATCTGGAATTGGTCTGTTTCGACAATATGCAAGCGCTGGCCGGCCACCTCGACTGGGAACACGCGCTGTTTGCTTTTTATAATACGCATCGGCAGAACAATCATAAATTGCTGCTGGCTGCCGATTGCCCGCCAAAGTTTTTGGGCTTTGACTTACCCGACCTGAAAACCCGGATGGCTTGGGGACTGACCTTAAAAATCCAGCCTTTGCGCGACGATCAATTAATCGAGGCACTGACTTATAAAGCCCATTTTTTGGGCTTCGACATTCCGCCGGCAGTGGGGCGGTTTTTATTGAATCATTATGTTCACGATTTAGCAGCGCTATGGTTACTTCTGGAAAAAATCGACCGCGCTACCTTGGCCGCGCAACGCAAGCTAACTATCCCGTTTTTAAAGCAAATTCTGGCTGACGAAACATGAGTAGCAAAGTATTGATCGTAGGTGCCGGCGCTATCGGCGGCTTTTACGGTGGCCTGCTGGCTAAGGTTGGCGCAGAGGTCTCGGTGGTGTGCCGCTCCGATTATCACATCGTCAAACAACAGGGTTACCGTATAAAAAGCCATGACTTGGGTTGCTGGCAATTCATGCCTAGTCAGGTATTGCGCAATGCCGCCGATTACGATGGTCAAGCCGATTACCTGATTTTATGCAGCAAGGTAACCCCGGATATCGACCGGGTGGCACTGCTTCGCGATGCGGTAGCTCCACACACGGCGATTGTGCTGATCCAAAACGGTGTCGAGATTGAACAGGAGCTGCAACAAGCTTTCCCGGACAATCTGTTAATCAGCGGCTTGGCATTTATTTGCTGTAACCGGCTGGCTCCCGGCGAGATTAGCCACTTGGCTTACGGCAAGTTGATTCTGGGTAATCTGTCAGATAGCCACGAACCTAAAACATCGCATTTGCGCGATTTGTTCCTACAAGCCGGCATCGAATGCGCGATTAGTGAAGATATTGTCGCCAGCCGCTGGCAAAAATGCGTGTGGAATGCGCCGTTTAATCCGCTATCGGTACTGTCCGGCGGATTGGCAACTCAGGCGATATTGCAGAATCAGGAAAATTTTGTGCGCCGCGTTATGCAGGAAGTCTGCAGTATTGCCGCGGCTTGCGGCCATCCGCTCCCGACCGATATTGTCGAAAAACACATTGCTCTGACCTGTGATATGCCACCCTATAAAACCAGCATGCTGCTGGACTTCGAACGCGGACAGACCATGGAAACCGAAGCCATTCTCGGCAACGCGGTGCGCGCCGCCCAGCGGCAAGGTTTAGACTGTCCTTGCCTGCAGTCGCTTTATGTATTGATGCAACTCCGGGAGCTGCAAATCCGTTCTAATAGCCTTCTTAGCTAATTCACACAATTGACATTCTGCTTTTTGTTATTTTTCGGTTAGAATGTGAAGATTTTCATTGACCCTGTCTTTGAAGAAGCCGTGTGAATTTCGCCTCAGACCTTGCAAAGCGAAGACCGGCCGCATACTTCGCTAGACTAGCAGCTATGTGATCCACAACCAACCGTGGCAATGGTGCTGGGGTTTAAAAGTTTTTATGTCCATTTTTAGAGTATAACCATGACTGATCTATCGCTTTACAGAAACATCGG
>Ga0123397_131300_pt1 | contig 38670 bp, 39 predicted proteins | sample T10HLNH4metaT_FD_89925 | JGI IMG/M metagenome (GOLD analysis project Ga0123397, IMG submission 89925) | Methane-oxidizing artificial microbial communities from Washington, USA to study methane cycling - T10-HLNH4 metaT (Metagenome... ... | reverse complement strand
TGTGTAATTCGCGCGTTCAATCAATGAACGCACGATGCTCGACGAACAGACCCGATACCGCCTGCTGAAATTGCTGGAAGCGAAGCCCGAACTGTCGCAACGACAGCTCGCGCAGGCGCTGGGTGTGAGCGTCGGTAAGGTCAATTTCTGCTTGAACGCGCTGATCGAGCGTGGCCTGGTCAAGGCACGCAACTTCCGCAACAGCCGCAACAAGCTCGCCTACATGTATTTCCTGACACCTGCCGGCTTCGAGGAGAAGGCGCGGGTGTCGCTGCGCTACCTCAAGCAGAAACTGCAGGAGTACGAAACGCTGCGATCCGAAATCGAGGAGCTACAGGTCGAGGCCCGCCGCATGAGCGCGCAGGTGGGCGAGATTCCGTCGGAAGAGAGTCGGCAATGAGCAGCGCCGCGTCCCGGTTTGCGTTGGCGCGAAAGCTGTTCGCGGTGCTCGACCCCGACCAGCGACGGTCGGCGGGAGGCCTGTTCCTGCTCATGCTCGTCGGCATGGCTTTCGAAACACTGGGCGTCGGGCTGGTGGTGCCGGCGATGGCGGTGTTGATGCAGGATGATCCAGCCTCCCGCAGCCCTCATGTGGCCAGCGTGCTCCGGCTGCTCGGCGAACCGCCGCAGGCGGTGCTGGTGGCCTGGGCGGTATCGGCGCTCGCGCTGGTCTATCTGGTCAAGAACGCCTTCCTCGCCTTTCTCGCTTGGCGCCAGTCTGCCTTTGCGTTCGCAGCACAGGCGCGGGTGGCACACAAGCTGTTTGCCCGCTATCTGGCCGAACCCTACATTTTTCATGTGCAGCACAACTCGGCGCAGTTGATCCGCAACGTCACTACAGAAGCGACGCTGTTCGGCAGTCATGCACTGCTGCCGGGGATGCTGCTGGTTGCCGAAGCGTGCGTGCTGGTCGGTATTGGCACCCTGTTGCTACTGTTTGAGCCGGTGGGCGCGCTCGTCGTCGGCGGGGTGGTCGGCGGTTCGGCCTGGGCGTTCAACCGTTTCACCCGCTCGCGCGTGGCGCGCTGGGGGCGACTGCGCCAGCACCATGAAGGGCTCAAGCTGCAGCAGATCCAGCAGGGGTTGGGCGGGGTGAAGGATGTACGCGTATTCGGGCGCGAGGCTGCCTTTCTCGCCGCATTCGATCAACACAATGACGCGGTCGCCAAGGTGGGCGGACGGCAGTCCGGGCTGCAGCAGATGCCGCGTCTATGGTTGGAGCTGTTGGCGGTCGGCGGCCTGGCTCTGCTGGTTCTCAGTATGGTCTGGCGCGAGCGCGCACTGGCAGATGTCGTGCCGGTCGTTGGTCTGTTCGCGGCGGCTGCCTTCAGACTGATGCCTTCGATGAACCGGGTACTGACCGCGCTACACGGCCTGCGGTATGGCCTGCCGGTAATCGACATGCTGCATGCCGAACTCACCCGACCGCAGGGTGTGGAGGACGCAGGCATCGCCTCTGCCGCCCGCGCTCCGTTCAATCGCGGCATTCGCATAGATGCGCTGAGCTATCGCTATCCGGGAGCCTTGACCCCAGCGCTCGACCGGCTGTCGCTGGACATCCATGCTGGCGAAACACTGGGCATCGTCGGCAGCAGCGGTTCCGGCAAGAGCACGCTGGTGGATCTGCTGCTTGGCCTGCTCAATCCGGATGTGGGGCGTATCGAGGCAGATGGCCGCGACATCCGCGATGACTTGCGCGGCTGGCGAAGCCAGATCGGGTATGTTCCCCAATCCATCTACCTCACAGACGACTCGCTGCGTCGAAACGTGGCTTTCGGCGTTCCGGACGCGCAGATCGACGATGCCGCGGTGGCTCGCGCGTTGGCCTTCGCCCAGCTCGACGCCTTCGTCGCGACTCAGCCCGAAGGTGTCCACACCTTCGTCGGCGAGCGCGGCGTGCGTCTGTCAGGCGGCCAGCGTCAGCGCATTGGCATCGCCCGTGCGCTATACCACGATCCCCCCATCCTGGTGCTGGACGAAGCTACCAGTGCGCTCGACGTGGCGACCGAAGCCGAAGTGATGAAGGCGGTCGACGCGTTGCAGGGACGCAAGACCATTGTCATCGTGGCTCACAGGCTCAGTACTGTGGAACGGTGCGACCGGCTGTGCCACCTGGAATCGGGCCGGGTGGTGCAGATCGGTTCGCCGGCCGAAGTGCTCGATCAACTTGTCAGGACGGCGGAAGCCGCCGTCCCTTCCATGGAATGAACCCATGCTGACCAACGCATCCATCCTCGTGACCGGCGGGACCGGCTCTTTCGCTCACACCTTCGTACCGATGACGCTGGCGCGCTACAACCCGCGACGTCTGGTCATCTTCTCGCGTGACGAAATGAAACAGTGGGAGATGGCCAAGCTCTATGGCGACGATCCCCGGGTGCGCTTCTTCATCGGTGACGTGCGCGACAAGGATCGCCTCTCCCGTGCGCTGCACGGGGTCGATTACGTCGTGCACGCCGCGGCCACCAAGATAGTGCCGACCGCCGAGTACAACCCCTTCGAGTGCGTCAAGACCAATGTGATCGGCGCGATGAACCTGATCGACGCCTGCATCGACCAGAACGTGAAGCGGGTGGTGGCGCTGTCCACCGACAAGGCGAGCAGCCCGGCAAATCTTTATGGCGCGACCAAGCTTGCGTCGGACAAGCTGTTCGTGGCCGGCAACTCGTATGCCGGTGGCAACGATACCCGCTTCGCGGTGGTGCGCTATGGCAACGTGATGGGTTCGCGCGGATCGGTCATTCCCTATTTCCTGTCGATCGCTGACAAGGGCGTGCTGCCGATCACCGATCCACGCATGACGCGCTTCATGATCACGCTCGAGCAGGGTGTGGATCTGGTCTGGCATGCCTTTGATGACATGGTGGGTGGCGAGATCTACGTGAAGAAGATTCCGTCGATGAACATCACCGATATCGCGCGCGCAGTGGCGCCCGACGCGCGGCACGATATCGTGGGCATCCGTCCGGGCGAGAAGCTGCACGAACAGATGATCGGCCCCGAGGATGCGCCGCACACCTACGAGTACGGCGATCACTACAAGATCCTGCCGGCCATCCACAAGTGGAGCGAAGACCCGGGCCGCATCAATGACGGCGTGAAGGTGGCGCCAGATTTCACCTATTCCTCCGACAATAACCGCGAATGGATGAGCGTCGAGGCGCTACGCGCGTGGATCGATGCCAACCGCGACAAGGTGGGTCGCATATGAGTGGCTTCATCCCCTACGGCCGGCAGCAGATCAGTGAGGAGGACATCGAGGCGGTCGTGCGCGTGCTGCGTTCCGACTACCTCACACAGGGGCCGGCGGTGCCCGCTTTCGAACAGGCGGTGGCGCGCTACTGCGGTGCTGCTCACGCCGTAGCGATGAACAGCGCCACCTCGGCGCTGCACGTGGCTTGCCTCGCGCTGGACGTAGGCCCCGGCGACCGGGTGTGGACCAGCCCGGTCACCTTCGTCGCCAGTGCCAACTGCGCGCTGTACTGCGGGGCCACGGTGGATTTCGTCGATGTCGATCCGGCCACTGGCAACATGTGTGCCGAACATCTGGCGGAGCGCCTGGCGCGGGCGGAGCGGGAGGGTACCTTGCCCAAGGTGGTGATTCCGGTGCACTTGTGCGGCCGCTCCTGCGACATGAAGACGATCCGCGCGCTGAGCCGTCGCTACGGGTTTGCGGTGATTGAGGACGCTTCGCATGCCATCGGGGCGCGCTATGACGGTGCGCCGGTGGGTGACGGCCGCTACAGCGACATTGCGGTGTTCAGCTTTCATCCGGTCAAGATCATCACGACCGCCGAAGGTGGCATGGCGCTGACGCAGGACGTCGCACTGGCCCGCCGCATGGAGCGCCTGCGCAGCCATGGCATCACGCGCGACCCGGCGGACATGACCCACGCCCCGGATGGCCCTTGGTACTACCAGCAGATCGATCTAGGCTTCAACTACCGCATGACCGACATGCAGGCTGCGCTCGGCCTGAGCCAGATGAACCGACTCGACGCTTTCGTAGACCAGCGCCACCGGGTGGCCGCGCGCTATGCCGAAGCGCTCGCGGCGCTTCCTCTGAGCCTGCCGCCGGCCGAACTGGATGGGCGTTCCGCGCTGCATCTCTATGTGGTGCAGGTGGGTGCCGGTCATGACCGACGCACCGTATTCGAGGCGCTGCGCGCGCGCGACATCGGTGCGAACGTGCACTACATACCGGTTCATCTGCAGCCCTACTACGCAGGCCTGGGCTTTCGGCCCGGCCACTGCCCGGGCGCGGAGCGGTATTACGCCGGCGCCATAAGCCTGCCCATGCATCCGGGCCTGTCCGACGCAGATCAGGATCGCGTGATCGGCGCTCTCCGGGACGCGCTCGCGTGACCGACCGTCATGCCCGGATCGGCCTCGGCACCGTGCAGTGGGGCGTGGACTACGGCGTGGCCAATCGCGACGGCCGCACGCCGCCGACTGAGGTCGGGCGCATCCTCGCCGCCGGCCGGGTGGCCGGTCTGCGTGTGCTCGATACCGCAGCCCTGTACGGAGAGGCGGAGTCGGTACTCGGTGAGCAAGATCTGACTGGCCTGCAGGTGGTGACGAAGACGCCGCGATACGCGCATGCGCCGATCACGGCCGCTGACGCGGACGACCTGAAGGCGACGCTGGAACGCTCACTGACGCGGCTGCGCCTGCCCGCGGTGCATGGCCTGCTCGCCCACCACGCCGACGATCTGCTGGCGCCGGGCGGCGAACGGCTGATCGATGCGCTGCGCGCGTTGCGCGACCAGGGCAAGGTCGAGCGCATCGGCGTATCGATCTATGACGGAGCCCAGCTGGACGCGATACTTGCGCGCTTCACGCCGGATCTGGTTCAGCTGCCGCTCAACGTGTTCGACCAGCGGCTGATCGTCGATGGGTCGCTGGCGCGGCTGGCGGCGCTCGGCGTTGAAATTCACGTGCGCTCGGTCTTCCTGCAGGGTCTGCTGCTGATGTCGCCGGATAGCGCGCCCGCCTACTTCGATCCCTGGCGCGAACGGCTCCATGCCTGGCATGCCGCCTGCGCAGAGCGCAAGGTCTTGCCGCAGCAGGCCGCACTGGCCTTCGTGTGCGACCTGCCTGAGGTCAGTTGCTGCCTGATCGGCGTACAGAACGTCTCCCAGCTCGACGAGGCGCTGATCGGGCTGGACGCGGTGCTGCCATTCGATGCCGCACCCTTCGCATGCAGTGACCCGGCGCTGCTCAATCCGGTTAACTGGAGGCTGTCATGAGCACGGCACTGCGTCTTGGCGTGATCGGACTTTCGTCCGGCAACGGTCATCCCTACTCGTGGTCGGCCATCTTCAACGGCTATGACGCAGCGGCCATGGAGCACTGCGGCTTTCCGGTCATTCCGCGCTATCTCGAAAAGCAGCGCTTTCCGGACGACGCGATCGCCGGTGCCCGGGTGACCCATGTGTGGACCCAAGACGTCGCGATCTCGCGGCATGTGGCTCAAGCGGCATGCATCGAGCACGTGGCCGACCGCTGCACCGATCTGATCGGACAGGTGGACGCGGTGCTGCTGGCGCGAGACGACGCCGATACCCACCTCGCGTTCGCGCGACCCTTTCTCGAGGCGGGTGTGCCGATCTACGTCGACAAGCCGCTCGCGCTGTCGCGTGTCGATGCGGAAACCCTGATCGGCCTGCAGCGTTTCCCCGGCCAGCTGTTCTCGTGCTCCGCGCTGCGCTATGCGCCGGAACTGAGCCTGACCTTGGCCCAGTGCGAGGCGGTTGGGCCGCTGCGCGCTGTTGCAGCGACCGTGCCCAAGGACTGGGACAAGTACGCGGTCCATGTGATCGAGCCACTGCTGCAGCTGCTGCCCGATCGCGGTACGGTCGTACGCAGCCAGCGCTGGTCGGTTGCCGATCGCGTCACGCTGCAGGTCGAGTTCGCCTCCGGCATCGAAGCGCAGATATCCACTCTGGGCTCGGCCGGTGCGCCGCTGGGCCTCAGGGTGTTCGGTGCCGCCGGCTGGTGCGACCTGCAATTCGCCGACACCTTCCGCGCCTTCCGCGCGGCGCTGCAGGATTTCGTCGATGGCGTGCGCGCCCGCGACGTGCGCATCCGGCCGGACGCCATGCTGGAGGTGGTGGATCTGATAGAACTCGGGAGGCGTGCATGAGCCGTTCCATTCTCATTACTGGCGCCACCGGCAAGATAGGCCGCGTGCTGGCGCGCCATTTCCTGACGGTCGGTGATACGGTGATCGCCGCCGGCCGCTCGTTCGACGCGCTGGCCGAGCTGGCCATCGACCTGTCCGGCAATGGCGGTACCCTGCACACGCTGTGCGCCGACCTGATGGCGCCGGGCGCCGCAGCCACGGTGGTCGACGGTCTGCGGCAGATCGGCTGCATGCCGGACGGCCTGGTCAACAATGCACGCAATGTGTCCTTCCTGCGTACCGGCGTGGACGGCCGGGTCGCGCGCCAGGATTTTCTCGACGAGTTCGCGCTCGACGTGGTGACGCCGTATGAACTGGTGATGGCACTGGCTGACGCGCCGGACTCCAGGCTGCGTGCGGTGGTGAACATCGGGTCGCAGTACGGTACGGTCGCGCCCAATCTGCGTCTATACGCCGATCCAGTCCGGCAGTCGCCGCTGCAGTATGGCGTGGCCAAGGCGGCGCTGGCGCATCTGACCAAGGAACTGGCGGTGCGACTGGCCGAGCGCGGCATCCGCGTGAACTGCGTGGCCTTCGGTGGCGTGGAAGGGCGGGTGGACGAGGCCTTCAAGCAGCGCTACGCCGCGCTGTGCCCGATCGGCCGCATGCTGGGCGAGCATGAACTGGCCGGGCCGGTAGACCTGCTGTTGTCCGATGCCGCGTCTGCGGTCACCGGCCACGTCATGATGGCCGACGGCGGCTGGAGCGTCTGGTGAGCCGTCGCATCGCCATCATCCTGGCACGCGGAGGCTCGAAGCGGCTGCCGCGCAAGAACGTGCTGCCGCTTGGTGGCAGGCCCATGCTGGCGTGGTCGGTCGGCGCTGCGCTAGACGCCGGCTGCTTTGACCGGGTGCTGGTGTCCACCGACGATGCTGGGATCGCTGAAGTTGCGCGTGAGGCGGGTGCCGAGGTGCCCTTCCTGCGTGAAGCGGCGGCCGACGATCAGGCCTCTTCAAGCGAGGCAACCCTGGTTGCACTGCGCCAGGCTGAAACGCACTGGAATGAGCGTTACGACACGGTGGCGCAGCTGATGGCCAACTGCCCGCTGCGCAATGCCCGGGACATCCGCGATGCGATGACCGCTTTCGAGAGTGGTACGGCACCGGCCCAGATCAGCGCCTTCCGCTTCGGCTGGATGAATCCGTGGTGGGCCGCTCGCCTGCAGGCCGACGGACAGCCCGACTGGTTGTTTCCGGAGGCACGCACCGCGCGCTCGCAGGATCTGCCGCCGCTTTACTGCCCGAGCGGTGCGCTGTGGCTGGCAGAACGCGATGCCTTTCTGGAGGGAGGCAGCTTTTACCTGCCCGGCCATACGCTGCATCCGATGGACTGGATGTCAGCGATGGACATCGACGATGACGCCGATCTCGCCATGGCCGAGGTCTGTGTGGCACTCCGTCTGCGAGCTGAGGGCGCCGCATGAGAGTAGCCATCCGCACCGATGCGTCGCCGCAGATCGGCACCGGCCATCTTGCGCGCTGCCAGACGCTGGCCGACGCGCTCGCGCTGCGCGGTGCGCAGGTCCGCTTCGTCTGCCGCCACCTCACCGAAGGTGCAGCAGGGCGTTTGCAGGCTGCAGGGCACGCGGTGACCCGGATCGACGGGGCGGGCGAGCCGGACGGCCTGCCCCATGCGGGCTGGCTGGGCGGTGCTCAGGCGGAAGATGCGGCCCGCACCCGCGCCGCGCTGGCCGGTTTCGCGGCTGACTGGCTCATCGTCGACCACTACGCGCTGGATGTACGCTGGGAGCGTGTGCTGCGCGAGCGGGTGCGTCGCATCATGGTGATCGATGATCTGGCGGACCGTGATCACGAGTGTGACCTGCTGCTGGACCAGAATCTGTATGCCGACACGGCGGTGCGCTATGCGCAGCGCGTTCCCGCCGCTGCCCGGCGGCTTCTCGGTCCGCGTTACGCGCTGCTGCGGCCGGAGTTCACGTCCGTGCGTGGCCGCCGTCGCGACGGCGGGGTGCGCAGGGTGCTGGTGTTCTTCGGCGGTGTCGATGCGGCCAACCAGACAGGCCGGGTGATTGCGCTGCTGCCGCGCGTGCTGTCCGCGCAGGTGGCGGTCGATGTGGTGATCGGCGCCGCGCACCCGCATCGTGCCGACATCGAGGCGGCCTGCGCGCAGGCCGGCTACTGCTGTCATGTGCAGACTGCTCGCATGGCCGAGCTGATGGCGGCGGCCGATCTGGCCATCGGCGCCGGCGGCACCGCAGTCTGGGAGCGCGCCTGCGCCGGGCTGCCGGCGCTGGTGTGGCCGGTGGCCGACAATCAGCATGAGCAGGTCGCAACCGCCGCTGACGCAGGGGTGCTGCACGCGCCGCTTCAGGTGGGCCATGACGATGAGGCGCTGCTGCGACAGATTGTGGCGCTGTGCGAAAGCCCGCACCTGCTGCGGGCGCTGTCCGCCGCAGGTGCGGCGACGGTCGATGGAGCCGGTGCTGCCCGGGTCTGCCGGGCGTTGGGCTGCACTGGCGTCACGATACGTCCGGCCGTCGCGGCAGACGGTGACAACCTCTTTGCATGGCGCAATCGCGAGGCGGTGCGCCGGGTGTCGCGCAACCGGGACCCGATTCCGCGCCCCGCACACGATGCCTGGCTGGCCGATACGCTGGGACGCGCGGACCGCCGGCTGCTGGTGGGCGAGCGCAACGGTCAGGCGCTGGGCGTAGTGCGCTTCGATCTGGTCGGCGACGAGGCCGAGGTGTCGATCTATCTCGCTCCGGGCGAACATGGCACGGGGGCCGGCAGCGAGCTGCTCGCCGCCGCCGAACGCTGGCTGGTGCTCGAACGGCCGGCCGGTGTGTGTAAGATTCGCGCCGAAGTGGCCGGCGACAATGCGCCGTCCCGCCACATGTTCCTGTCTGCCGGCTACCTTCCCGATGCCGCGCGCTTCTTCAAGCGGATCCTTCCAGATGACTGAAGCCTTCCACATTGCCGGCCGTCCGATCGGCGCCGGCGCCCCCCCCTTCGTGATTGCCGAGATGTCCGGCAATCACAATCAGTCGCTCGAGCGGGCGCTGGCCATCGTCGATGCTGCCGCCAAGTCGGGTGCCCATGCGCTGAAGATCCAGACCTACACGCCGGACACCATGACGCTGGATCTGGACGAACGCGAGTTCCATATCGCGGATCCGGACAGCCTGTGGGCCGGCACCTCTCTCTACAAGCTTTACGGCGAGGCCTACACGCCTTGGGACTGGCACGCGCCGATCTTCGAGCGCGCGCGCGCGCTGGGCATGATTCCGTTCAGCACGCCCTTCGATGACAGCGCGGTCGATTTTCTCGAATCGCTGGATGTGCCCTGCTACAAGATCGCGTCGTTCGAGAACACTGATCTGCCGCTGATTCGCCGCGTTGCGGCTACCGGCAAGCCGCTCATCATTTCCACCGGCATGGCCACGCTGGCCGAGCTGGACGAAACCGTGCGCGCCGCACGCGAAGCCGGCTGCCGTCATCTGGTGCTGCTCAAGTGCACCAGCACCTACCCGGCCACACCGGCCAACACCCATATCCGCACCATTCCGCACCTGCGCGAAATGTTCGGCTGCGAGGTGGGGCTGTCCGACCACACCATGGGTGTGGGCGTGTCGGTGGCCAGCGTCGCGCTGGGCGCCACCGTGATCGAAAAGCATTTCACGCTGGACCGCAGCGAAGGCGGCGTGGACGCCACCTTCTCGATGGAACCGCACGAAATGGCGCAACTGGTGGTGGAAACCGAGCGCGCCTGGCAGGCGCTTGGCGAGGTCCGTTACGGGCCGACAGAAGCCGAGCGCAAGTCGCTGCAGTTCAGGCGCTCGCTCTATGTCACCGCAGATCTGGCGCCAGGTGACGTGCTGAGCCACGACAACGTGCGCGCGATCCGGCCTGGTCTGGGGCTGGCGCCGGGATTCATCGACGCGGTGATGGGGCGCACCGTCGCCCGCGCAGTCGTACGTGGCACGCCGCTGTCCTGGGATCTGCTCAAGTGAACATTCGCCCCCTTCAAATCTGACCGATGCTCGAGCCCCATGTTTTCTCTTGACCAGCAGGCCACCGACACCGCCGCCTCCGAACTGCGCGCGCTGCTCGCCGGCATGCGCGATGCCTTCGCGCGTGGCGAGAACGCAATGGAATACGCGCGCCGCGCACTCGGACGCAACGACAATCTTTCCGCCGCGACGCTGATTGCCTACGACCTGCAGGCCGGCGCCTACGTGCGTCACGCGCTGTCCGACCCCGCGGGCAAACAGCGCTGGTGCGCTCAGCTCGCCGGGCTGGTCGCGCCTCATCTGCCGGTCGGCGGCTCGGTGATGGAGGTCGGGTCGGGTGAAGCCACCACGCTGGCCGGTCTGCTCGAAACACTGCCGCAGCGGCCGGCGGCTGCGCTCGGGTTCGACATCAGCTGGTCGCGCTGCGCGCACGGCCGCGGCTGGCTGCGGCAGAAGGCGCAGCAGGCGGAGCTGTTCGTGGCCGACCTGTTCCACATTCCGCTGGCCGACGCCAGCGTGGATGTGGTCTATACCTCGCACTCGCTGGAGCCGAACGGGGGCCGCGAACGGGCCGCGCTGCAGGAACTGCTGCGGGTAGCCCGACGCGCGGTGGTGCTGGTCGAACCGATCTACGAACTGGCCGGCCCGGAGGCGCGCGAACGCATGGCGCATCACGGCTATGTGCGCAATCTGAAGGCGACCGCCGAGGCGCTGGGCTGTACGGTCGCCGACCATCGGTTGCTCGATTTCTATGTGAATCCGCTGAACCCGAGCGGCGTCGTGAGCATCGTGAAGACGGACGCCGGTGAACCGGCTCGTCCCGCCTGGCGCTGTCCGCTTACCCATGCGCCGCTGATGCGTTCGGAGAGTGCCTTTTCGTCGCCCGACACCGGCCTGGTCTATCCGGTGCTCGACGGCATTCCGCTGCTGTGCCGCGACCACGCAGTGCTGGCCTCGGCCTACGGAGCTTGCATCGAATCATGACTTTCGTGTTCTCTGCTCGACCGCTTCGGTCCAGGTCACAGTCGCATGTCGATCCGGCGTCGGATCGTCTGCGCGTGAGGAATATCGTATGAGTTTCAGCAGTCAGGGCTGGCCACAATGATTCCGGTCGATGCGATGGCGGCGCGCGTCTTGACAGAAGGCTATTCCGACGACGAACTTTTGCAACTGAGCCGACTACGGCGTCGTACGGAAGCAGGTTTCGCGCCTTGGGCAAGCTGGGAGGTGGAGAACTCCAGTTTCGGCAAGACGCTGCGTGACTGGGCCAGTTATCCGTCCTGGCTTCCCATGTGTGCCGTGTCTGATCATGGCGTTCACTGGGGCGCGCGATGCTGGCCTAACGAGATCGAGTCGCCTTACCGGCTGTTCCTCAGCTGGAACGCCAAGAAGGCGCGTCTGATGGCAGAGCGGCATGGCAAGGAAGCGCTGCACATTCCGCACCCGTGGGCCGCGTATCGCAGCGCGCGCGGCATCGAGCCCGACGCCGATCGCCACGGCACCGTTGTGTTCTTCAGTCACTCGAACGACAACACGACGCCGATGTTCGACTCACTCGATGCATACATGCAAAGCTTGAAGAATCTTCCCGAGAGCTTTCATCCGGTGGTTATTTGCCTCTCGTTCCATGATGTACTTAAAGGGATGCATCGGACGCTTCGTCGCTACGGTCTGTCCATCGTCACCGCCGGGACCACCAACGCTCAGTGTTTCGTGGATAGGTTCTATGGGATTGCTCGGCGTTTCCGGTACGCCTGTTCGCCGACCATCGGGTCGCACAGTTTCTACCTCGTGGAGGCGGGGGTGCCGTTCTTCCTTTACGGACCTGCTCCCACCTATGTGATCAAGGGGTCGCGGTCGGTACGAGATGGGGTTCAGGACTTGAGGGATTACGGAGATGAGGAGGACATCGAGCGTTTCTTGGCCTTGCGCCAGCTCTTCTCGGAGCCGGTCGACAGAGTGTTGCCTGCGCAGATGGATGCTGTCCGAACCTACCTTGGGCTTGATTCGGGTGCAGGTGCAGGCCATCTGAGGGCGGCCTTGTGGCGGTCGCTGACCACCAATCTCCCGCGTGTCGGACAGTTATACGGCACCAAGGCGTGGCGCGTGCTGCGTGTCCTGAGGGCTGCCGCCAGAACGTGATCCGCCCATGATGAACAAGACCCTTTCCAAGGCGCGCATGCTGATCGAACTGCAGCCCCGGGTGAGCCGCTTCCGCGTGCCCGAGCTGCTGGCTTTCCCGGTGGATCAGCTCGCGCAGATGCCCGGGGCCGAACTGTGTGCAGCCATCTCGGCGCATTTCGGTTCGACCACGCTCATCGTGCGTTCTTCGGCCGGTGATGAGGACGGGGTGCTGGCTTCGAAGGCCGGTGCCTATGACTCTGTGCTGGGTGTCCGTGCGGATGATGGTGTCGCGCTGCTGGCGGCTGCACGTACCGTGATGGACAGCTACGCGCGTGACCGACGCACCGCCTCGCGTGACGAGGTGATCTTCCAGACCCTGATCGAGCACCCGGCCATGAGCGGCGTGGTATTCACCCACGACCTCAATACCGGTGCGCCGTACTACGTCATCAACTACGACGACGTTTCCGGGCTGACCAATACGGTCACCTCGGGCGGCGGTGAGTATGCCAATCGCACGCTCTGCATTCACCGCGGGGCGGCGGACGCGATCCGGTCGGAACGCTTCCAGCGGCTGATTGCCGCGGTGCAGGAGCTGGAACAGCTGCTGGGCAGCCAGTTCCTCGACATCGAGTTCGCGCTCGATGAGGCACTGCAGCCCTATCTGCTTCAGGTGCGTGCGATCACCACCCAGCCGAACTGGAATCGGGCCGTGGCCCGGCGCATCGATGCCGAGCTGCGCGGCATACAGACCTTCGTCCGCGAGCGTCTGCGCCCGGCGCACGGCGTGTTCGGTCACACCACGGTGCTTGGCCAGATGCCGGACTGGAATCCAGCGGAAATGATCGGCCGTGCGCCGCGTGCGCTGTCGCTGTCGCTTTACCGCACGCTGATCACCGACCATGCCTGGCGACGCGCCCGCGCGAGCATGGGGTATGCCACGCCGTCCGGTCAGGCCCTGATGGTGTCGCTGGCCGGTCAGCCCTTCATCGATACCCGGCTCAGTTTTCATTCCTACTTGCCGGCGGATCTGCCAGCGGCGGTCGCCGGCAAGCTGGTCGATGCCTGGGTGGCACGACTGCGCGCGCATCCGGAGCTGCACGACAAGATTGAGTTCGAGGTGGCCATCACCACCTTTAGTTTCGATGTGGACGACAAGCTCGACACGCTGGTGGGTGATGCGCTGTCGGCAGATGAACGCGAGCTGTTCCGCGACGCGCTACGCAGGCTCACGCTGCCGCTGCTGCGCGGCGAAGGCGAGGGGGCGATCAGCGCAGCTCTGGCGCGGGTGGAGGTGCTGGCTGCGCAACGGCTACCTGCCGCCGACAGCGGTCTGTGCGCGCTGCTGCCGATGATCGAGGACTGCACCCGGCTGGGCACCGAGCCGTTCGCGGTGCTAGCGCGCCACGGCTTTATCGCGCGCACGCTGCTGCTCTCGCTGGTAGCGCGTGGCGCGCTGTCCGCCGATGACGTGGCACGTTTCCAGGCCGGCGTGCGTACCGTGGCGAGCGACCTGGTCGACGACATGCGACGGCTTCAGACCGGCGTGCTGGCGCGCGAGGCTTTCATGCAGCGCTATGGCCACCTGCGTCCGGGTACTTACGACATCCTGTCGCCGCGCTATGACCAGATGCAGGACTTCGCCACCTCCGGTGGTGCGGCGCCCGGCGCGCCGACGACTCATCCGCCGGCCTTCGTGCCGGATCCCCGGCAGCGCGCCGCCATCGAGGCTCTGCTGCGGGAAGAGGCGCTGGCGGGTGTGGATTGTGACCGTCTGCTGGCGTATTGCGCCGCTGCGATCGCCGGCCGTGAGTACGGCAAGTTCGTGTTCACCCGTTCGATCAGCGCCATGCTTGAACTGATCGCCGACTTCGGCGAGCGCCACGGCCTGAGCCGCGAGGAAATGTCGCATGTGCCGGTCAGCCCGCTGCTCGATGTCGCGCTGTGCAGCGCCGACGTCTCGGTCGAGGAACGTCTGCGCGCGATTGCCGAGCGCGAGGCCGAACGCCATGCGCTCACTTCGGCGATCCGGCTGCCACAGGTGCTGTTCGACGAGGCCGGCGTACATGTCGTGCCCTTCCAGGTCAGCCAGCCGAATTTCATCACCGGCCTCAAGGTGACCGCGGATCTGGTGTGCCTCGATGCACGTCAGGTCGCACCGGCGCTGGATGGTTGCATCGTACTGATCGAGAACGCCGATCCGGGCTACGACTGGATATTCGCGCAGCGTATTGCCGGTCTGGTCACCAAGTATGGCGGCGCTAATTCGCACATGGCGATACGCTGCGCCGAGTTCGGCATTCCGGCCGCCATCGGCTGCGGTGAGCAGCGCTTCGAGGCCTTTCTGCAGGCCCGCCGGCTCAGTCTCGACTGCTCCGCCGGCCTGATCACTCCCTTGCACTGATTGGATTGGATAGAAAAATGGTGGTCTGGATCATCGGCTTATCGGGCTCAGGCAAGACGACGCTTGCCGGACAGGTAACCGCTCGCCTGCGCGACGCCGGACGCTCGGTCGTCATGCTCGATGGCGATATCGTGCGCGAACTGTTCAAGAACGACGTCGATCATTCGATTGAAGGTCGGCGTCGCAATGCAGAACGGCTCTCGAGACTTACCAAGTTCATTTCGGATCAGGAAGTTGATGTGGTGGCTGCTGTTCTGTCCATCTTTCCCGATTGGCGCGAATGGAATCGTCAAAATGTACACGGATACCGCGAGGTGTATCTGAGAGCATCGATGGAAACGCTGTTGCGCCGCGAGACGAAAGGTCTTTACGCACGTGCATTGCGCGGTGAGATAAACAACGTCGTGGGGGTGGATATTCCATTCCCTGAGCCGGAGAATCCAGATCTGGTGCTCGATAACAATATTGATCGAACCGATTTCAGTGAAATGGTTTCCTCGGTCGTAAGTCTTGCCATGCAGGAGCGGGGCAGTCGAAAAGCATGACGATATTCGCAGTCCTTGCGGTACTGCTTCTGATCGAGGTGGCGCTCATTTTCTGCGTGCGTCTGCAGCGCAGCGTGTTCCCCTGGTTGATCACGGAACGCGATGAAAAGCCATTTCTTTCGCCAGAGGCGGTATGCAACTTCATCGACAAGAGCCATGATGCTGAACTCGGGTGGGTCAGGCGTCCGGGGTCCCACGGAATCGAACGTGGCCAGTATGGAACGGTGGAATATCACATCGATGGATATGGCGCCCGCATGCTGGCGGGCAATCCTCCTCCGAGGGTGGCCGCCTTTGGTGACTCTTATGTTTTCTGCCGCCAGGTAGAAGACAACGAGACGTGGGAGGCGCAGTGGTCGAATGCGCGAGGGATTGGGGTTCTGAACTTTGGCGTGGGCAATTACGGAGCGGATCAGGCCCTGATCAGGTATGAACGGACATCGCTTCCGTCGACGGTGACTCACGTCATTCTTGGTTTCGTGCCCGAGACCATCTGCCGCATTCAGTCCAGCTGGAAACACTATCTCGAGTTTGGCAACATCCTTGCGTTCAAACCGAGGTTCCGTCTCGATGAGGCTGGCCGGCTGCAGCGTATCGAGAACGTGATGCGCACAGCCGACGATTTCGCAAAGTTGGACAATTACCTGCCGGAACTGAGGCAAACCGATGGTTTCTACAGGAGGAAATTTCGCTCCGTGCAGTTCAGGCTGCCATACACCTTGAGTTTTCTGCGGCACCCGCTCCGTAACGCAATGCTCATGTCGGCAGTAGCCGCCCGGGCGTTTGCACGAACGATTGGTACAGCTCATCCCTGGATCGAGGGCCTGCCGTTCAGCATCGTCATGCGCCAAAATATACGAGATGCTCACGCGATGTACCGCGACACAGATGCGACGGCCCTGCTGGAGGCGATACTGAGACGCTTTGTAGATGAGGCCCGGCGCCGCGGCCATCGGCCCCTCGTCGTCGTAATGCCGCAATTGCTCGACTTGCGAATGGGCGGTCGGAAGCCGGTTTACAGCCCCTTCTTTGAGGAGATCGCTCGTACGCTTCCGTTACTCGATCTGACTTCGGAACTGCAAGCGACGAACTTCGAGGCGTGCTATGTGAATGATCAGTATGGCGGGCATTTCTCTGTGCGCGGCAACCAATTGGTTGCCTCCGTGCTTTCGCGCCGCCTGGCGGCCGACCTCGACACTATTTAAGACGGACGGATAAAAATTTCATGAGAGTTACCTATCGCCATGCCAACAACAAGGAATACTGGACCCGTCGTTGGGGCGATATTCCTGCCGATGTTCCGATGCAGAACAGAACCGTCTATCCGCTCAAATATGCGGAACAGACGGTGACGGCAAATGACGGCGCAATTCTTGAGGCCGGTTGTGGCGCCGGGCGCATCCTGCGCTATTACCACGAGAGCGGATACGACATTACCGGTATTGATTTCATTGACGTGGCAGTCGAGAAACTGCGCGCCGTCGATCCGACACTCAAGGTTGAAACGGGTGACATCACGCAGCTGCGTTTCGCGGACGCCTCATTTCGATATCTTTTGGCGTTCGGGCTATATCACAATCTGGAACACGGTCTGGCTGAGGCAGTGGGCGAAACAGCTCGTGTGCTGCAGAGTGGGGGGCGTGTCTGTGCTTCGTTTCGTGCGGACAATATACAGACTCGACTGACGGACTGGCTGACCGAACGACGTGCACGCAAGAGCGGCAAGACGATGGGCAAAGCATTTCACAAGATGAACCTGACCCGGCGCGAATTTGCCGCCTTGTTCGAGCGTGCAGGTTTCGTGGTCGAGTCGGTGTCTCCGGTCGAGAATATGCCGATCCTGTACAAGTTCGCTTTCTTCCGCGCACGCACGCACAAGGTGTTCGATGAGAACCGTGCTCGTGCCGAGGGTTACCGCCTGTCCGGTCTGGGGCAGTTGCTGCAGGATGCGCTGATGCGCTTCCTGCCAGACCAGTTCTGCAACATCTATGTTCTGATCGCACACAAGCCATGAAACTGCGCGATCGAGCGCAGGTAACCTTCATTGCTGTCAGCCAGCGCAGTGACAACATAGAGTCGCGCGCCGAGACGCGCGATGCGCTCGACCAGCGGCTCATCGGCTGGGTGCGCGCGCTCGGTGCTCTGCCCCTGCCGGTGCCGAATGCGCTGGGCGATGAACTGGCGGTCTGGCTGAAGACGCTGTCGCCAGAGGCGGTACTGCTGTCAGGCGGCAACGACATCGGCGGCTGCCCTGAACGCGATCGCACCGAAACCGAGCTGCTGGATTATGCGGAGCGTGCAGGACTGCCGGTGCTGGGCATCTGCCGTGGCATGCAGATGCTGGCGCACCATGCGGGCGGCATCCTGCTGCCGGTATCTAGCCACGCCGGCACGCGCCACCCGTTGCTGGGTGACGCGGTGGCGTCTGGCGAAATGCCCGCCGAGGTGAACAGCTTCCACAACTGGGGACTGGCCGCCTGTCCTCAGGACTATGCAGTGCTGGCCACCGCGCCGGATGGCAGCATCGAAGCGATGCGCCACGGCAAGCGCCGGTGGGAAGGATGGATGTGGCATCCGGAGCGTGAAGCGCCCTTCGGTGAAACCGAACTGGCGCGCGCGCGACAACTGCTGATTGGAGATTGAGAAATGAAAGCGCTGATACTGGCAGCGGGTGAGGGTACTCGGCTGCGCCCCTACACGCTTGATCGCCCCAAATGTCTGGTCGAGGTCGAGGGTGTAAGCCTGCTTGATCGCCAGTTGGCGGTGCTGCGCAGCGAGGGCGTTGCTGACATTGCGCTGATCGGCGGCTACCGCAGCGACATGCTCAAGCGTCAGGGCCTTGGTCTGGAGTTGAATCCGCGTTATGCAGAGACCAATATGGTATGGACGCTGTTCAGTGCAGAGAAATTGCTGCAGGGCGAGCTGGTGCTGGCCTACGGCGATATTGTCTATTCGCGCGAAGTCCTGCGTGGGCTGCTGGCGTCGACAGCGGATATCGCAGTCACCATCGATCTCGACTGGGAGCAGTACTGGCGGGCACGCAACGAGAATCCGCTGGAGGATGCCGAGACCTTGCGGATGGATGAAACTGGCCACATCCTGGAGATCGGCCAGAAGCCGGTGTCGCTCGAACAGATACAGGGTCAGTACATGGGCCTGATGAAGTTCTCGCCACGCGGCCTCGAAATCCTGCGCGACACTTTTCACCGTGCTCTCGCGGCGGGTTCGTTACGCGGGAAGTCGCCAGAGAAGGCTTACATGACCGATCTGCTGCAGCTCATGATCGATGAGGGCAATGCTCTGTCGGCGGTAAAGGTGCAGGGCGGTTGGGTCGAGGTCGACACGGTGAGCGACCTGGAGTCTGCAGTCACCCGGCAACGACTAGCGGCGATCGCTTCGGCGCTTTGAGGCCATATGGTGTCCTTCCTAAGTCGCGTGTTCTCTGATCGCTATGTCAATGAAGCCGCCATCGGCTCGAATCTGCTCTTGCTGGCGATGTACAGATTTGCCTATCCCTTTTCTGTGCTGCTCATAGGGCTGAGGTTGAGCCCGAACTTCATTACGACCTTATCTCTTCTATGTGCCCTGCTTGCTGCACTGGCCCTTGCGCTTGCCGAAGGTACCGTTATTTTTGCTGCGTTCTGGGGGCTTACAGTGCTGCTGGACTTTTGCGATGGCACTGTCGCGCGCATGACCGGCAGGGTCAGGCGTACGGCCTTCCGCTACGATCACTTCAGCGACCTGATCAAGATCTTTCTCGTCATCCTCGGCGGAGGATTTCGCTATGACAACACAGCGATTTGGTGTGTGTGTCTGGCTGCCAGTTTCTGCTTCATGTTCTACATCGTGATCAATCATGATCTTGGCGGTATCCGCCAGCGCTTGATCGATACGGCGGAAGGGCGGGCTCCATCTCGAGTGGCCGTATCGCAGCGCAGATCGGCAACAATCATGCAAGTGCTCGTAGCTGCACTCCTGACCATCAACGGCCACACGATGCTGGTCTTCTTCCTTCTGGGGTTCGGCGAGGTCGAGGCGATGCTCGGATTGACCTATTTTCTTGCGCTCTCGGCGCTTCGCGCCGCGCGTTGCATCCATATCATGATCGGCTTGCCGAAATAGGCGATCGACGGCGCTTTGTACTCTCCTCGTTCAACGATGTCCGATCACAGCCCTCCGCTGATATCCGTCTGCATTCCGACATACAACGGTCATCCGTACATCGAAACGCTGATCGCCGAACTGTTGCGTTCATCGCGCAGCGATTTCGAGATCGTGGTGTCGGATGACTGCTCGACCGATGAAACATGGGATTTCGTCGTTCGGGTTAGCCAGTCCGATCACCGTCTCCGGTGCTTTCGCAACGAGAGCAATCTCGGCATGGACCGCAATTTCGCGGCCTGCGTGGCGCGCGCGCGCGGGCGCTTCGTGTGGCTGACCGGTCAGGACGACCGCCTGTTTCACGAGGGGCTCGATGCGATTGCGGCGATGATCCTGGCGCGTCCGGAACTCGATTTCCTGCACCTGAACTACACGCGGGTCGAAGAGGCCAAGAGCGACGGCGCCTCCATCCGGCCGGTAGCGGGCGATCAGCATGAGTTCGGCGTCGGGATAGACAGCTTTCTGGCCCGAACCGGCGGATGGCTGCCCACCTTTCTTCCGCTGTTCGTGATGAAGAGGGTGCTGTGGGAGGGCGTGGACATCAGTCACTATTTCGGCACGTATTTCTGTCAGGTGGGGGCCTTCGTCGAATCCTCGCGCGCGATCCGCTGGTGCCACCTGGACGGCAACTACGTGGTCGGACTGACGCCGGTCGATGGCTGGCAGTTCAAGCCGCTGTCCTATGCTCGCATCGTTTTCGGAAACTACGTCATGCTGGACCGTGTCGAGCGACGTTGCGACTGGCTGGGGCCCGCGTTCATCCGGACGCAGTATTGGAAGATCTACGACCAGCTCGTGTATGCGCTCATCATGCTGAGTGCTTGCCGACTCAGCGTGGATGCCCCTCTGCTGGAGGGCATGAAGCAGGCGGCCAGTCGTGTGCCGTATGTGAACCTGACGCTCAGGCTGATGCTGCACATGCCTGCGCCACTCGGAAGGCTTGCAGTCGTTCTGATCAAGGCGCGCCGGGTGGTCCGCCGATTTAAGTCGGGAATGCAATCAAAGTTAAGTACGCGTTCCGCTTCTCAGGGTGCGGGGTCGAGCTGATGTGCGGCATTCTCGGTTGGGTCACCACGCGATCAACGGACGGGCGGGCACGCTTCGTCAGGGCGCTTGACACCCTGCGGCACCGCGGCCCGGACGACGGCGACATCTTTGCCGCGGACGGCATCCTGCTCGGGCATCGCCGGCTCTCCATCATCGATCTGAGCAGCGCGGGGCGCCAGCCCATGAAAGATCCCGCTCTCGGCAACGTGATCACCTTCAACGGCGAGATCTACAACTACCTCGAGTTGCGTGCCGAGCTGGAGACGCTCGGGCACGTGTTCCGGACTGCCACCGACACCGAGGTACTCCTCCATGCTTTCCGTGCATGGGGCGCTCAGGCGCTCAACCGGCTGAACGGCATGTGGGCGTTCGCGATCTGGCAGCCGGCGACCCGCACCCTGTTCATGGCGCGGGACCGTTTCGGCGTGAAGCCTTTCTATTACGCCATCACCGCTGAGGGGCTGGCCTTCGCGTCCGAACCGAAGGCGCTTCTGCAGCTGTCGCCAGAGCTGCGGCGAGCCGATGATGCGACCGTCTTCCGGTTTCTGTCGGCAGGCGAACTGCACGCCGGTGAAGACACCTTCTATGAAGCGGTGAAAGCGTTGCCCGCGGGCTGTTACGCCGAGTTCGGTCCGGATGCAGGAGCACCGAAGATCAGCCGCTACTGGGATTACCCTGCACCGGCGTCCGTCGCGCAGGACCCGGATGAGGCCGCCCGCGAGTTTGCGTGCCTGCTGGATGATGCGGTCCGGCTGCGCACCCGCAGCGATGTCAAGGTGGGACTGACGCTGTCGGGCGGGCTCGATTCGACCGCCATCCTTGCATCGGCACAGCGTCTGTCTCCGCAAGGCCTGCAGTGCTTCACTTCGGTCTATGGCGGAAACGAGAGAGGCGAGGCCCGATGGGCCGCTGCCGCGGCCCGTCCCTACGGAAGCGTACCGCTTGAGGTCGAAGCGCCGAAGCAGTCCTGGCTGGACACGCTGCTGGATATCGCGTGGCACATGGATAGTCCGGGCTATTCTCCGGCGGTCTATCCGTTGTGGCACCTGATGAAAACCGCGCGCCAGCAGGGCGTGTACGTGCTACTCGAGGGGCAGGGGGCGGATGAGGCGCTGGGCGGCTACCCGCAGTACGCGGCGCTTTCTGTGCTGCAGCAACTGCGCGGCATGCGTGGGTTCGCCGACTTTGGAGCGCTGGTTCGTACCCTCAGGACGTCCGCGCAGACCTTTTCGGCGCCCGTGCTGTTCAGGTGGCTGCTGCGCGAGCTCTTCCCGGTGCTGATCTCGGCAAACCGCGGGCTCGTCGGCGCGGCGTCAGTGCTCGATCCGGCCTTCCGCGCATCCATGCAGGGCCGCGCCGCTGCAGCGCATCCGGCGGGCAGCCGGATGGCGGGCCATGATCTGCTGACTGCACGGTTGCTCCAGGACCATTCGAGAAATATCCTTCCGGCGCTGCTGCAGTATGGTGACGCGGTCAGCATGGCGCATGGCGTCGAATCCCGTCTGCCTTTCATGGATTACCGCTTGGTCGAGTGGCTGTTTGCCCGCGACGCGACGTTCAAGATCGCGGATGGCCGCACCAAGTGGCTGCTCAGACGCTATCTGATGCAGGCGGGGCAGCAGGACATCGCCGCCCGCAGGGACAAGCAGGGCTATCCCACGCCGGTGGAGCGGTGGATGGCGGAAGACAACGGGCGCTTCGTGCGCGATCTGCTGCTGGTGCCTGACGCCTGCATACGCCGATACTGCGACAGCGCGGCACTTGCACGCCTGATCGACCGGCACACCTCGGGCCGCAAGGGCAGTGGCAATCATGTGTATCGACTGGTGAGTACCGAACTATGGATGCGCCGCTGCCTCTCCCAACCGTGAGTAGCCGCGCCCCGATCGCGCTCTTCGTCTACAACCGTCCGGAGCATACGCGCCGTACCGTCGAGGCGCTGGCCGCGAACGAGGGGGCCGCTGCGTCTCCGCTGTTCATCTTTTCCGATGCCCCGCGCACGCCTGCCGCCGCGCCGCTCGTGGATCAGGTGCGCGCGTATGTGCGCACGGTCACCGGATTTGCGCAGGTGACCGTGGTCGAGCGCAGCGCCAACATGGGCCTTGCCCGGTCCATCATCGAGGGCGTCAGCGATCTGACCGGACGCTTCGGCCGGGCCATCGTGCTGGAAGATGATCTGGCTACCGCGCCCGGTTTCTTGTCCTTCATGAATGACGCGCTCGATGCCTATGCCAATGACCCGCGGGTGCTGAGCGTGTGCGGCTACATGTATCCGGTGGTGTTCGATACGCCGGCCGACACGCTGTTTCTGCGCGCACCGCACAGCTGGGGTTGGGCTACCTGGAAAGACCGCTGGTCACTGTTCCGGCCGGATGGCGCTACGCTCCTGCAGGAACTCGAGGCGCGACGGCTGCTGCATGCGTTCGACTCCAATGGCCCACACGATTACACGCGCATGCTCAAGGATCAGGTTGCCGGCCGCAACGACTCATGGTTTGTCCGCTGGTATGCGGCTTCGTTGCTTGCCGATCGGGTGTCTCTTTATCCGGCTCGGTCTCTGGTCAGCAACATCGGCATTGACGGCACCGGAGTCCATTGTGCGGACTGGCGCTTTGATCCGTTCAAGGTCAGTTTGTGTGATAAGGCCGTGCGCGTCGTTGCCCAGGAGGCTGCCATCAACGAACGCCTCGAAGTCGCGCTTGCGCGCTACTACAGGAAGGTGGGCTTGCTCCGCTACGTGAACTTCGCATACCGGCTATTGGACCGAATGTTGCCCGTACCGGGCAGGTCTGAGGTCAGGCGATGAACTGTGGAGGCCGGTCGCAATGAAACGTGCTCTGGATCTGACCGATTGGGTGTTGCGCAGACGGCTCGTATTGGCGCGACGGCTACCCTGTTTTTCGGCATCGATGATGACATTGGTCGATCGAAGCACCTCCTTTGGAGGCTACAACCGACTTACCCCGGGGACGATGATTTTCGGAGCGCGGGTCGGGCGCGGCACCTATGTTGGCGGCGCGCGCTTGCAGAACTGCACCGTCGGGGCATTCTGCAGCGTCGGCGCGCGCACCCGTATAGGAGCGCTCGGGCGGCATCCGACGCGGTGGCTGTCGACGCATCCCGCCTTCTTCTCGCCGCTCGGACAGGCCGGGTTCACGTTTGTCGATCGACCTCACTTCGATGAGCTTGCGCCGGTGATGGTCGGTAACGATGTGTGGATCGGCGCCGGCGCGATGATCCTCGATGGCGTGACGGTCGGCGATGGCGCCATCGTGGCGGCAGGGGCGGTGGTGACGACCGATGTGCAGCCCTATGCCGTGGTCGGCGGCGTACCTGCGCGGTTCATACGTTCAAGATTCGACGAACCGTCGATTAGCGTATTGCTCGATATGCGCTGGTGGGACTGGAGCATCGACAAGATCCGCGCCGCGGCGGATCTGTTCAGGCAGTCCGGCGACAGTGCAGTACGCGACCTGCTCGCGTTCGACCGTACTTACGCGGCGGGACCGGAGAGCGGCCACCCCGACGCCGGCCACATACTGCATCGAGAACCATGAAGATTTCCATCGTCACCGTCTGCTATAACTCCGCCGCCACGCTGGCTGACACCCTCGCTTCGGTCGCCTCGCAGGATTACCCGGATGTCGAACACATCGTGATCGACGGCGGGTCCACCGATGGCACTCGTGAACTGGTCGAGCGCGAGGGCGGCCATGTGAAGGTGTTCGTGTCCGAACCCGACAAGGGCATCTACGACGCGATGAACAAGGGACTGGCGCACGCCAGCGGAGAGCTGGTTGGATTTCTGAATTCGGACGACGTCTATACGCACAGCGGGGTGCTTTCCCGCATCGCCGGCGTGATGGCGGACCCCGCACTCGACGCCTGCTACGCCAACCTGTATTTCGTCGATCCGATGAGACTGGACGTGGTGCGACGCGTCTGGCGCTCGCGCGACTACGAACCCGGCCTGTGCGCACGCCGCGGCTGGATGCCGGCGCATCCGACGTTCTATGCCCGCCGTGCGCTGTACTTGAAGCATGGTGGCTTCAACCTCGATTACTCGTTGCAATCGGATTTCGACATGGCTCTGCGCCTGCTCGACATCCATGGAATACGTACCCGCTTCGTACCGGAGTTCTGGGTCCGCATGCGCATGGGGGGAGCAAGCAATGCCAGTGTGCGCAATGTGCTTCGCGGCAACCTGGAAGCCTGGCGAGCCGTCCGGGCGCATAACATTCCTGTTCCGCCCTGGTTCATTCTGGTGAAACTGGCCAGCCGGCTCGGCCAGTTCGGCAAGCGCTCGCTCGATCTGGGATGAGGGTACTGCTCACAGGCGCCAGCGGCTTCGTCGGCCGAGCGACGGAATCGGCGCTCGCCGCGAGCGGCCACGCCGTGCGCCGCGTGCTGCGCCAGGCCGGCGAGGGCGACGTTTTCCGCGTCGACAGCATCGACGGCAGCACCGACTGGCGGGGAGCGTTCGACGGGGTCGATGCGGTGGTGCACCTTGCTGCGCGCGTTCACAAGATGGCCGACACCGAAGTCGATCCGCTAGCGGCCTTTCGCGCAGTCAATACGATCGGCAGTGAGACGCTGGCGCGAGCGGCGGCAGCGGCGGGCGTCAGGCGTTTCGTGTTCGTCAGCTCGGTCAAGGCGGTCGGCGAAGCGAGTGCGCCGGGGCAACGCCTGGACGAGCGCACGCTGCCGCAGCCGGTCGACCCTTACGGCGTGTCCAAGCTGGAGGCGGAGCAGGCCTTGCAGCGGGCGGCCGACGAAACTGGGCTGGAGCTGGTCATCGTGCGTCCGCCGCTGGTCTACGGGCCGGGTGTCGGCGCAAATTTTCGCGCCCTAATGCGCGCAGTGGAGAACGGCTGGCCGCTGCCGCTCGGCTGCGTTGAAAATCGCCGCAGTCTCGTTTCGGTCGCCAATCTGGCCGACGCGCTGCGCATGTGCGTCGAACATCCGGCGGCAGCGGGTCGCATTTATTTTGTGACCGATGGCGAGGATGTGAGTACTCCGGAACTGTGCCGACGCATCGGCCGGGCCTCGGGGCGCCCAGCCCGCGTATTGCCGGTGCCGGTTGCGCTGCTCGCGCTGGTCGGCAGATTGACCGGTCGTTCCGCCGCGGTGCAGCGGCTGACCAGCTCCCTGGAGCTGGACAGCGGCCTCATCCGGCGTGAACTGGACTGGCGTCCGCCGCAGACGCTCGACCAGGCGCTGGCGCTTACCCTTGCTGCGGAGCGTGCATCGTGACCCTGCCGCTCTGGCTGCTGCCGGTCGTGTCCGCGCTGCTCTCCGCAGGGGTGCTCGCCTGGTTGCTGGGAGCCGGCCGCGAACGCATGGCCGTCGATCTGCCCAACGAGCGCTCCCTGCACACCCGACCGGTGCCGCGCAGCGGCGGTCTGGCCGTGATGGCCGGCATACTGAGCGCGCTGTTGCTGAGCGAACTGCCCGAGCGCTGGGTCCTGCTTCCCGCACTTGCTGTGCTGGTCGGCATTTCGCTGCTCGACGATTTCCGCAACCTGTCCGCCTTCCTGCGTTTCGCGATACACGGGCTGGTGGCGGCAACGTTCGCCTTCCTGCTGTTGCCGGAACGCCTGGGCTGGCCAGTTGCCGTGTTCGCCGTACCGGTCATTGTGTGGATGACCAATCTGTTCAATTTCATGGACGGTTCGGACGGGCTGGCAGGCGGCATGGCGGCCATCGGGTTCGCCACGCTGGCGGCGGCCGCCACGATCGCCGGCGACGCTGTGATGGCAGCCTTTTGTCTCGCCATCGTTGCGGCCAGTCTTGTGTTCTTGCGCGCGAACTGGCATCCGGCGCGCATCTTCATGGGTGACGGCGGCTCGGTGCCGCTGGGCTTCGCGGCTGCCGCGCTTGGCCTGATCGGCGTTTCACGCGGCATCTGGCCGGCCTGGTTGCCGGTACTGGCATTTTCGATGTTCATCGTCGACGCGACGGTCACGCTGGCGCATCGGGGCCTGCGCGGCGAGAAGGTCTGGCAGGCGCATCGCACGCACTATTACCAGCGCATGGTGCGCCTGGGCCTGGGGCATGCGCGCACTGCCAAGCTGTGTTACGTTGCCATGGCTGGCAGCGGCTTCAGTGCGTTGCTGGGCATGGTGCTGTTTCCGCGCTTCGGTGGGGGCTTGCTTGCTTGCTGGCTGGTCATATACGCCGTTGCAGCACGCCAGATTGATCTGCAGTGGCAGCGCTTTGCAGCAAAGAATCCGGAGTCCGCCCGCTGACATGCGTTTTTCCCGTTCCGCCCTCGTCTTCCTGAGCGATGTGTCGCTCGCCATGCTGGCATGGTGGGGTGCCTTCCTGCTGCGCTTCAACTTCGCGATACCCCCTCTCTTTGTCGACAGCATGCTTTACGCGATGCCCTTCATCGTCGTGGTGCAGGCCGTTGTATTCCGCATGTTCGGCCTCTACCAAGGCATCTGGCGCTTCGCCAGCCTGCCTGACCTGCAGCGGCTGGTGCGGGCGATAGGGGCGGTCGCCGTGCTGGGGCCGGTTGTTGTCTGGCTGCTGCAGGGCAAGGGAATAGTGCCGCGCTCAGTCTACGTGCTGGATCCGATACTGCTGCTGATGTTGATGGGGGGCGGCCGCTTCGCCTACCGCGCTTGGCGCGAGCATCGCGAGTTCGGATCGCTGCTGGCCAAGGGTAAACCGGTGTTTATCCTCGGTGCCGGCGAGGCCGCCGCCAGTCTGCTGCGTGAGCTGGGGCGCTCCGGCCAGTGGCGTGTGGTCGGCCTGCTCGACGACAACGCACGCAAGCACGATCGCACCCTGTACGGACTGCGGGTGCTTGGCGCGATCCGCGATCTCGAGCGCTTCGCACGCGAGTTGAAGGTGTCGCACGCCATCATCGCCATGCCCAACGCGTCGCACGAGGTGCGGCGCGAAGCGGCGAACGCCTGCGTGCGTGCCGGCGTGAAGCCGATGACGGTGCCGTCCTTTGACGACCTCATCAGTGGCAAGGTGGCGGTGGCGTCGGTGCGTGAGGTCGAGGTCGAGGATCTGCTCGGTCGCGATCCGGTCAAGATCGATGCGCCGCGGCTGCGTCAGCTCATCGAGGGACAGATGGTGATGGTCACCGGCGCTGGCGGTTCGATCGGTTCCGAGTTGTGTCGCCAGATCGCACGGTTCTCGCCGTCGGCCATCGTCGCCTTCGAGCGCAGCGAGTTCTTCCTGTACACGCTCGTTGAGGAATTCGCCGAGCTCTTTCCGCACGTGCGCATCGAGTCGGTGATCGGCGATGTGCGCGAGGAGGACCGTCTGCTCGCGGCGATGCAGCGCTTCCGGCCGGTGGTGGTGTTCCACGCGGCGGCCTACAAGCATGTGCCGCTGATGGAGGGCGTCAATGCGGCCGAGGCGATCCGCAACAATGTCGGCGGTACGCTGGCGGCGGCGCGGGCTGCGCAGGCGAGTGGTGTGCCGCGTTTCGTGCTGGTGTCGACCGACAAGGCGGTGAATCCGGTCAACGTGATGGGCGCGACCAAGCGTCTGGCCGAGATGGGCTGCCAGGCGCTGGCTGCGCGCGGCGGCGACACGCTGTTCAGCACGGTGCGTTTCGGCAACGTCCTGGGCAGCGCCGGCAGCGTCATTCCGAAGTTCCAGGAACAGATCGCCCGCGGCGGTCCGGTCACGGTCACTCACCCGGACATCATCCGTTACTTCATGTCCATCCCCGAGGCGGCGCAGCTGGTGCTGCAGGCGGCGCTGATGGGTGAGGGTGGGGAGATTTTCGTGCTCGACATGGGCGAACCGGTGCGCATCGCCGACCTGGCGCGCGACATGATCCGCCTGTCCGGCGCGTCGGAATCCGAGGTGAAGATCGAATTCACCGGCCTGCGCCCGGGCGAGAAGTTGTACGAGGAGCTGCTGGCCAGCGACGAGACGACGCGCCCCACCCATCACCCCAAGGTGCGCATCGCACGTGCCCGGGCGATCGACGACGCGCTGTGGCTGGGTCGCCTCGAGCGCTGGCTGACCGGTCCCTTGCCGGCCGAGCCCGCCGCCGTCCGCGCCGAGCTGGCGCAGTGGGTGCCGGAGTATGTTCCGCAGGGCGATGGCCCGGCGCCGTCGCCGGCTCCGTCCGGTGAGGTTCGCAGCGGAACCGGCACATGAGCACCTGGGCGATCGGCGATCTGCAGGGTTGTTTCGATCCACTCGAAGCGCTGCTCGAGCGCTGCGGCTTCGATCGCCGTCGTGACCGGCTGTGGTTCGTCGGCGATCTGGTCAATCGCGGCCCGAAATCGCTGGAAACCCTGCGCTTCGTGCGCGACCTCGGCGACGCTGCGGTGACCGTGCTCGGCAACCACGACCTGTCGCTGTTGATGATCGCCGCCGGTCACGGCAAGCAGCACCGGCTGGATACCTTCCACCACGTGCTCCACGCGCCGGACCGCGACGAGCTGCTGGCCTGGTTGCGCGAGCGGCCGATGATGCACGTCGAGGGCGAATTCGCGATGGTGCATGCGGGCCTGCTGCCGCAGTGGGACGTGGTGCAGGCGATGCTGCTGGCGCGCGAGGTCGAGGACGCGCTGCGCGGGCCGCAGCACGACGAGTTCATGCATCGCATGTGGGGCAGCGAACCGGCGGCCTGGAGCGACACGCTGACCGGCTGGGACCGCCTGCGCGTCATCGTCAATGCGCTGACCCGCATGCGCTTCTGTACGCCGGCCGGGCATATGGAGTTCTTCAGCAAGGGGTCGCCGGAGGAGCCTCCACCCGGACATCTGCCGTGGTTCGACGTCGAGGCCGCGCGCTGGCGCACGCACACCGTGGTGTGCGGTCACTGGTCGGCGCTGGGCTATCGTCGCGCTGCCAATCTGATCGCGCTGGACTCGGGTTGCCTGTGGGGCGGCGAGCTCACCGCGGTGCGGCTGGAAGACCACGCCGTGGTGCAGGTGCCTTGCGAGCGCTGCGCTCGCTTCTGATCTGCGCGGTCGGCCGTGCCGGTATCCCGGTTCAAGCCGGTTGCAGCGCTTAGAATGCCGCCAAGGGAGAATTCAAACGATGATCGGCCTGTTTCTGATTACGCACAGCAGCTACGGCGAGTCGCTGATCCAGTGCGCCTGCCACGTGCTCAACACACGGCCGGAGCAGATCGCGCAGCTCGGCGTGTCCGGGCAGGACGATCCGCTGGACCTGCTGCCGCTGGCGCGGCGGATGATGTCCGTCGTCGACAGCGGTGAAGGTGTGCTGCTGCTGACCGACATCTTCGGTGCCACGCCGTCCAATCTGGCACTCAAGCTGTGCGTGCCGGACAAGGTCGAGGCGGTGTCCGGCGTCAATCTTCCCATGCTGCTGCGCACGCTGACCTATCGCGAGCGCGAAACGCTGCATGGGCTGGTCAACAAGGCGGTCAGCGGTGGCCGCGACGGAGTGATGGCGATGAAGGTGGGGCGCGATGCCAAGACGTGAGATCGAAATCACCAACAAGCTGGGCCTGCACGCGCGCGCCTCGGCCAAGCTGACCCAGATCGCGAGCCGCCACGGCTGCGAGGTCTGGCTGGAGCGCAACGGTCGCCGCATCAATGCGAAGAGCATCATGGGCGTCATGATGCTGGCGGCCGCCAAAGGCTCGGTCATCATCATCGAGACCGAAGGCGCCGACGCCGACGCTGCCATGACTGCACTGGTCGCGCTGATCGAGGACAAGTTCGGCGAGGGCGAGTAAGTGACCTTCACGCTGCACGGTCTCGCCGTTTCCGGCGGCATCGCGATCGGCCATGCCTATCTGGTGTCGCACGCGACGCTCGAGGTGGCCCACTATTCGCTGCCGCCGCGCAAGGTCGATGACGAAGTCGTCCGGCTCGGCCGCGCCTTCGACGCCGTGCGTGGCGAACTGGCCGAGCTGCGCAGCGGCCTGCTGAACGACGGTACCGAGGCGCGCGGCGAACTGCTCGCTTTCGTCGACCTGCACAGCATGATCCTCGACGATCCGCTGCTGCTCGACGAGGCCGGCGAGTACATCCGCAGCCGTCGCTGCAATGCCGAGTGGGCGATCAAGCGGCAGATGGACCGGCTGGTCGAGCAGTTCGAACAGATCGACGACGCCTACCTGCGCAGCCGCAGCGCCGACGTGGTGCAGGTGGTCGAGCGCGTGATCAAGGCGCTGGCCGGCAAGCGCAATCGCGTCAGTACCCGCCGTCGCGACACCGACAGCATCGTTGTCGCACACGATCTGTCGCCAGCCGACACCATACAGTTCAAGGCGCAGCGCATCGCCGCCTTCGTGACCGACCTCGGCGGTGCCACCTCGCACACCGCCATCGTCGCCCGCAGCCTGGCGATCCCGGCGCTGGTCGGCATGCATCAGGCGCGCCGGCTGATCCAGGACGACGACATGCTCATCGTCGATGGTGTGCGCGGCGTGCTCATCATCAATCCGGACGAGCGCATCCTCGACGAGTACCGGCTGCGCGCGCGCGAGATCGAGATCGAGCGCTCGAAGCTGAAGCGACTCACCGGCGCCGTCGCCACCACGCTGGACGGTGAGGCGGTACAGCTGTTCGCCAACATCGAGCTGCCGCAGGACGTCGAACAGGTGCGCGAAGTCGAGGCCGACGGCATCGGTCTGTTCCGCACCGAGTTCATGTTCCTGAACCGCGACGACCTGCCGGACGAGGACGAGCAGTTCGAGGCCTACCGCAGCGTGGTGCAGGCGATGAAGGGCAAGCCGGTCACCATGCGCACGCTGGACATCGGCGCCGACAAGGCGCTGCGCGGCGCCGAGCGCAGCGAAGCCAACCCGGCGCTCGGTCTGCGCGCGATCCGCTACTGCCTGGCCGAGCCGCGCATGTTCGTCACCCAGCTGCGCGCCATCCTGCGCGCCGCGCACTACGGCAAGGTGCGCATCATGCTGCCCATGGTGGCCTTCCAGCACGAGATCGAATCGGCGCTGGCGATGATCGCGCTGGCCAAGCAGCAGCTGCGCGAGGCGAACCGCAGGTACGACGACCGGGTCGAGATCGGCGCCATGGTCGAGATTCCGGCTGCGGCGCTGGCGCTCGGAACGCTGATGAACCACTTCAGCTTCCTGTCCATCGGCACCAATGACCTGATCCAGTACACGCTGGCGATCGACCGTGCCGACGAGGCAGTGGCGCATCTCTACGACCCGCTGCATCCGGCCGTGCTGCGGCTGGTGCAGCAGGTGATCGCGCAGGCCAAGCGCGCCGGCATGCCGGTAGCGGTGTGCGGAGAGATGGCCGGCGAGCCGCAGTTCGCGCGCCTGCTGCTCGGTATGGGTCTGCGCCAGTTCTCGATGCATCCGTCGCAGCTGCTGGAAGTGAAGCGCGAAGTACTGCGCTGCGACTGCGGCGATATCGCGCCGCGCGTGATCAAGCTGCTGCGCTCCGACGACCCGATCCGCATCCGCGAGCAACTCGAGCGCATCAACGCCGGCAGCGGCATCGTGCAGTGAGCAACATGCGCATCCTGGGCATAGACCCTGGCCTGCGCATCACCGGCTTCGGCGTACTCGAAGCCGAGGGCGCAAAGCTGCGTTACGTCGCCAGCGGCCGCATCACCTCGAACGAGCGCGAGCCGCTGCCGTCGCGCATTGCCACGCTGTTCGCCGGCATACGCGAAGTGGTCGATACCTGGCAGCCGACGCACGCGGCGGTGGAAATCGTCTTCGTGAACGTGAATCCACAATCGACGCTGCTGCTCGGTCAGGCGCGCGGTGCCGCGCTGTCGGCGTTGACCGCCACCGGCCTGCCGGTAGCCGAGTACACCGCGCTGCAGGTGAAGCAGGCCGTGGTCGGCCACGGCAAGGCGAACAAGGAACAGGTGCAGTACATGGTGGCCCGCCTGCTGGCGCTGGCCGCGGCCCCCGGCACCGACGCTGCCGACGCGCTGGCCTGCGCCATCTGCCACGCCCACGCGGCGCGCGGCATGGGCGCCATCGGCGGCCCCGGCGCCCGCCGGCGCGGCGGGCGTATCATCGCGCGTCGTCCGGCCTGATCGCATCCGTCGCGGCCAGCGCCTTCAGTCTCCCGGAGTTTTCATGATCGGTCGCCTCACCGGCTCGCTGCTGGAAAAGAATCCGCCGCGCATCCTGCTCGACGTGCAGGGCGTGGGCTATGAAGTCGATGTGCCGATGAGCACCTTCTACAACCTGCCCGCCATCGGCGAGCGGGTGACGCTGCACACGCATTTCGTCGTGCGCGAGGACGGGCATTTCCTGTTCGGCTTCGGCGCGCCGGCCGAGCTCGCGGCCTTTCGCCAGCTGGTGAAGATCAGCGGCATCGGCCCGCGCATGGCGCTGGCCGTGCTGTCCGGCATGTCGGTCGACGAACTGGCGCGCGTGGTGGCGATGCAGGAGGCGGGCCGGCTGACCAAGATCCCGGGCATCGGCAAGAAGACGGCCGAGCGTTTGCTGCTCGAACTGCGTGACAAGCTGATGCCGACCGTGTCGCTGGCTGCTGCGGTGGCGCCCGATGCCGGCGCCGACATCCTGAACGCGCTGATGGCGCTCGGTTACAGCGATCGCGAGGCGCAGGCGGCGCTGAAGACCTTGCCGGAAGGCGTCAGCGTGTCCGATGGCATCCGCCAGGCCCTGAAGGCGCTTTCGAAGGCCTGATACGGCAGGGACGCACCCTGTGGGAGCGGCCTTGGCCGCGACGCGGCAGTGGCGGGCCGCCCGCTTCGATCCGGGCTGCTATCGCGAGCAAGCTCGCTCCCGTTGGGAAACGCCGGCTCCGATGGTGGGTCGGGCGCGTTCTTCCGAACCGGAACTCAGAACTCAAGCGTGTCGGCGAACTTCAGCGCCGACAGCTGGGCGCGATTGACGGCGTCGGCGCTCAGGCCGAGTGCGTGCGTCAGTTCCGACAATGCATCGGCCGACGCATCCTCGCAGGCGCGGGCCAGTTTCAGGAACGGTGTGTAGGCGCCGTCCTGACCGAGCAGCGCGTCGCTGATGCGGTCCGGCAGCGACATTTCTTCGAGCACCTTGTCCATCGGCGCGCCGAGCAGACGGTCGAGCAGCGAGAAGGCGCCGGTGATGAATAGGTTGTCGTGCTCCTCGCGCGGGAAGAACTCGGCGCCCAGCACCTCCATCAGCCGGCCGCGGGCGATCGCCGCCTGCATCAGCGCCGGCGCCGACGGATCCTTGCCGGCGGTTACCAGCAGCAGCGACAGCCACTTGTTCAGCTTTTCGTAGCCGAGGATGACGACGGCGTGGCGGAAGGACTGCACCTGACACATCAGGCCGAAACCGGCCGAGTTGATGTAGCGCAGCAGCTTGAAGGACAGCGCCACGTCCTGCTTCATCGCGTCCTCGATCTGCTTGGGGTCGGCGTTGCGGCGGACCAGATTCAGCACGCGCACGATCTGCGCATGCGCCGGTGCGAGCTTCTTCGCCGTGGTCTGGCCGGCCTTGAAGAACCAGCCGGCGGCGCCGCCGTAACCGGCCTTGATCGCGGCATCGAACGCAGCGGGTTCATCGATGCCGGTGGCGATCAGGATGCCCGGCACGCGGATCGTGACCGGCTGCACGCGCGCGTCGGCCATCACGAAGCGGAAGGCGAGGCCGGCCGGTATTTCGGTACCGGCCTTGTAATCGGACAACACCAGCGGCAGCCCTGACTGGGCCAGCTGCGACACCGCCTGCGCGGTCACCGGGTCGGCCAGCGACGGCGCGGCGACCTCGAGCATGGCGCCCTCGGGCGCGATCCAGTCGGCCAGCGTGGCGTCCGGCCGGCAACCGGCGAGGCCGACGAAGACCGGGCGCGCCAGCGGCCAGTCATCGCCGATCGATTCGAGCGCGGCCACCGCGGTCGCGCAGTCCGGTGCGTGCACGCGCAGCCGTGTGGCAGTGATCGCCCGCTGCTTGTTGACCACCGGTTCCCGGGTGAAGAAAACGTCCTGGTCCATTGCGTCGATTAGGTCGAATAGGTGAAGGAGTCGGCGTGAAAATGCTCTATCGGCAGCCCGCACTGGCGGGTGAAGTCCTCCTTCGCCGCATCGATCATCGCCGGGCCGCCACAGGCATAGACCTGGTGACCCGACAGGTCGGGCAGATCGGCCATGACGACCTGGTGGACGAAGCCGGTGCGGCCGTCCCATGCGTCGCCAGCGGCCGGCTCCGACAGTACCGGCACGTAGCGGAAGCCGGGCAGGGCGCCGACCCAGCTCTGCGCGAGATCGTGCATGTAGAGGTCCTGTTTCGTGCGCGCACCCCAGTACAGCGTGATCGGCTGCGTGTAACCGATCTTGATCGCATGTTCGATCACCGCCTTGATCGGCGCGAAACCGGTGCCGCCGGCCACCATCACCACCGGGCGCTCGACGTCCTCGCGCAGGAAGAAGCTGCCGTGCGGGCCTTCGAAACGCAGGATGTCGCGTTCCTTCATTGCGCCGAACACGTGGCCGGTGAAATGACCGCCCGGCACTTCGCGGATGTGCAGCGTGATGAACTCATCGTCGTGCGGCGCATTGGCGATCGAGAAGCTGCGACGCTTTCCCTCCTTCAGCAGGAAGTCGATGTACTGGCCGGCCAGGAACTGCAGGCGCTCGTTGGCCGGCAGCTTCAGCTTGAGCAGCATCACGTCGGGCGCAAGTTTCTGCATCTCCTGCACGCGGGTGGGCAGGGTGCGCACCGCGATGTCCTTCAGGCCGCCGACCTCGCGGCATTCGAGCACCAGATCGGAACAGGCCTTCGCGACGCAGAACAGCGCATAGCCCTGGGTCTTCTCCTGCTCGGTCAGCTTGGCGGCCTGATACTGGCCGTAATCGACGGTGCCGGACAGTATCTTGCCCTTGCACGAGCCGCAGGCGCCGTTGCGGCAGCCATACGGAAGGTTGAAGCCTGCGGCGAGGGCGGCGTCGAGCAGGCGGGTTTCGGAATCGGTAGCGAACTGGTGCTGGCTGGGCTGGAGCGTGACCTGATAGGACATGGCTGCGTGAGACAATCCGGTAATGAAGATGACGAGCAGACCGCGACGCACTGCCCCTGGAAACTGGTGCGGCGCCCGGTCAAGACTGCTGATTGTAGGCTGTGGCGACGTTGCGCGTCGCGCCCTGCCTTGGCTTGCCCGCCGGATACGGGTGCTGGCGCTGGTGCGCAGCGATGTCGCTGCGGCCGACCTGCGCCCGCTGGGCGTGCGCTGCGTACGGGCCGACCTCGACCAGCGGCGCAGCCTGCGTCGCGTCGCTGCGCTTGCCCGCTGGGTGTGGCATTTCGCGCCGCCGCCGAATTCCGGCGCGGCGACCGACCCGCGCAGCCGGGCGCTGGTCGATGTGCTGGCGCGTGCCGGTCGCGTGCGCCGGCTCTGTTACATCAGCACCAGTGGCGTGTACGGCGACTGCGGCGGTGCCCTCGTGCCGGAGAGCCGGCCGTTGCGGCCGGCGAGCGCGCGTGGCAAGCGACGGGTCGACGCCGAGCGCGCAGTGCGCACGCTGGCTCGGCGCGGCGTCGCCGTGTCCATCCTGCGCGCGCCCGGCATCTACGGCCCGGACCGCCTGCCGCTCGAACGTCTGCAGCGCGGTGACCCGGTGCTGCAGGCCGACGACGACGTGCACACCAATCACATCGATGCCGAAGATCTCGCCCGCCTGGCCTGGGCCGCGCTGCACCGCGCACGCGGCGGCCGCACCTACAACGCCAGCGACGACACCCGGCTCAAGATGGCCGACTATTTCGACCGCGTCGCCGATGCCTTTGCGCTGCCGCGCCCGCCGCGCGTCGCACGTGCAGAGGCGGCGCAGAAGCTGTCGCCGATGACGCTTTCCTTCATGGGTGAGTCGCGCGTGCTCGACAACCGCCGCATGAAGCGCGAACTGCGCGTCCGGCTGTCGCGGCCCGATGTCGACGCCGTGCTCGCCGCCGCACTGAATTCTCCTTCCACGACCTCCTGACCCTGTCGACCATGCAAAGCAGTTACCTCTGGGCCAAGGCCCTGCACATCGTTTTCGTCACCAGCTGGTTCGCCGGCCTGTTCTATCTGCCACGCCTCTTCGTCAACCTGGCCATGCTCGGGCCGGAGGAGGGCGCCGTGCGCGACCGCCTGCTGCTGATGTCGCGCAAGCTGCTGCGTTTCATGGGCCCGCTGGCCGGGCTGGCGGTTGGCTTCGGCCTCTGGCTTTGGCTGGGCGAGGGCATTTCCGGCGGCTGGATGCACGCCAAGCTCACGCTGGTGCTGCTGCTGGTCGGCTACCACCATTACTGCGCCCGGCTGCTGCGCGACTTCGAAGCGGGCCGCAACACGCGCAGCCACGTCTGGTACCGATGGTTCAACGAAGCGCCGGTGCTGGTGCTGTTCGTGGTCGTCATCCTCGTCGTGCTGAAGCCTTTCTGAGCCATGAATACTCCGAATTCCGCCAGACCCGGCGTGCGCGCCGTTCGCCGCGTCGTCCGCGAAGAGCCTGAAGTGCAGTCGGGCCAGTATTTCTTCTCGCCCTGTCCGCGTGGCCTCGAGCCCGTGCTGGCCGACGAGCTGACGCGGCTCGGTGCGGCCGACGTCAAGGTCGTGCCGGGTGGTGTCGGTTTCACCGGCGACTGGAAGCTGGCCTACACCGTCAACCTGGAAAGCCGCATCGCCACCCGTGTGCTGTGGCGCGTCGGCCAGGGGCCGTACCGCAAGGAAGACGACATCTTCAAGCTCGCCTACGGTCTGCCCTGGGAGCGCTGGTTCAGCCCCAAGCGCACGCTGCGCGTCTACACGACCGCAGTGCGCTCGCCGCTGAAGAGCGTCGATTTCGTGACGCTGCGGGTGAAGGACGCGATCTGCGACCGCATGCGCGAACAGACCCGGCAGCGGCCCAGCATCGACACCGCCAATCCGGACGTGCGCGCCCACGTCTTCCTGACCGACCGCGAAGCCACGCTCTACCTCGACACCTCGGGTGAGCCGCTGTACAAGCGCGGCTTCAAGGTGGCCGCGGTCGAGGCGCCGATCAAGGAAAACCTCGCCGCCGGCATCATCATGCTGTCCGGCTGGGACAAGGTGGAACCCTTCTTCGACCCGATGTGCGGCAGCGGCACCTTCCTGATCGAAGCCGCGCAGATGGCGCTCGACATCGCGCCCGGCCTCGGCCGCAGCTTCGCCTTCGAAAAGCTCACGCCGTTCAGCGCCGCCGTATGGACGACGATACGTGAGGCCGCCGCCGCGCGCGCCCAGCCGCCACGCGAGCTGCCCATATTCGGCTCCGACATTTCCGGCCGCGAGCTGGCGCGCACCAAGGAAAACCTTCAGGCGGCGAAGCTGCCCTGGGTGGTGAAGGTGGAAGGGGCGGACGTGCTGGACCGCGAACCGCCGGCCGACCACGGCGTGATGGTGACCAACCCGCCCTACGGCGTGCGGCTGGAAGACAAACCGGCACTGGACGCCTTCTATCCGAAGCTGGGCGACCTGCTGAAGCAGCGCTACGCGGGCTGGCGCTGCCACTTCATCACCGCCGATCCGGATTTCCCGAAGCTGATCAAGCTGAAGGCGAGCCGGCGCACGCCGCTGTTCAATGGCGCGCTCGAATGCCGGCTGTTCGAGTACCGCATGGTCGAGGGCAGCCTGCGCACGCGTCGCACCGGCACCGACGACGAACCGGGCAGCGCCGGGCCGGTCTGACCGGCAAGCGGCGCATTTGCGCCGATCCGGAGGAGACGTCATGAACCGCATGCTGTGCGCGCTGCTCGGTGCGCTCACGCTGTCCGCCGGCGCAAATGCCGGACAGGAGTCGGCGAACACGCAGGACTGGATCGTCGCCGGCCGCCTCGGCCTGATGCAGTTCATCGTCGTGCCCGAAGCGTCGGCGCGCGACCGCGCCTACTACAGCCGCGTGATCGAACAGAGCTGCGACAAGGAAGAAACCTGCTTCCTGCGCTTCTTCACCAACAGCAGCGGTGCGGCGCCGGTCGTGCCGCTGCCCGACGCCATCCTGGCCGAGCCGACCGCGATGTTCCAGCGCTCGATCAAGCAGGCGCGCGAACAGTTCCAGTGGAGCTGCCGGCTCGGGCTGGCTGAGGCGAACTGCTTCTGAACGGGTCGGTCTTTCGTGCGCGAAGCGATAGTTTTTGCGCCGCAGCACGCCCTTGATGCACGTCAATTCCCTGCCCGTTGTGGGGGATTAGCGTGGCGACATGAGATGCCGCAACGGTTTCACGAGAGCCGTCACGGCACCAGACGCCTATATTCATCAGGGAGAAAGACCATGAACACCTTCCGTTACGCAGTTGCAGCAGGCGCCTTGTCGCTCGCGCTGGGCAGCAGCCCGGCGATGG
>Ga0123397_134620_pt1 | contig 39248 bp, 42 predicted proteins | sample T10HLNH4metaT_FD_89925 | JGI IMG/M metagenome (GOLD analysis project Ga0123397, IMG submission 89925) | Methane-oxidizing artificial microbial communities from Washington, USA to study methane cycling - T10-HLNH4 metaT (Metagenome... ... | reverse complement strand
CGTGACCACACCGAAACGGCGCAATACCTCCTTCGCCTGATACTCATGGATCTTCATGCGTATTCCTCGCCTTGTTGTCTGCACAGGATGGTGAAACGCCCGCTTCGGGTTGTAGCCCTCACGGATCTTGTCAGGCCCCGGAACGCTGGTCAGCGGCCGGTACCGGCCGCCGGGCGCGCAGAGCCCGATGGCGTAATCCATAATTATACGCGCGCTTCGCTGCACCGCAGCGAACGGCAGGATAAGAAATCCTCACTCCAGCGAGGGGCCTATCATCAGATCGAGCCTGCCCACGCCGGCGACTGACGCTTCGATCCGGTCGCCCGGCTGCAGAGCGGAAACCCCGGCCGGCGTACCGGTGAACAGCAGGTCGCCGGCCTTCAGCTCGACCAGTGCCGACAGCCGGACCAGCAGCGCCTCCACATCGAGAATCATGTCCGACAGGTCGCCCTGCTGCCTCAGCCGGCCATTCACCGCCAGTTCGATGCGGCCGCTGCGCGGATGGCCGCACTCCGCCGCCGGCACCAGCGCCGACACCGGCGCGCTGAAATCGAAGCCCTTGCCCATGTCCCAGGGCTGGCCCTTGTCACGCGCGGCGCGCTGCAGATCACGGCGGGTCAGATCGAGCCCGACGCCGTAGCCGTATATGCAGGCACGCGCGCGCGCTGCGTCGAGATTGCGCCCGCCGTCATGCAGCGCCACCACCAGTTCCACTTCGTGCTGAAGGTCGGTGGTCTGCGACGGATAGGGCACGCTGTCCGGCAGTGCCACCGCCGCATACGCCGGCTTGGAAAAGAAGAAGGGCTGTTCCAGCGCCGGGTCGTGGCCCATCTCTCGCGCGTGGTCGGCGTAGTTGCGGCCGACGCAGTAGATGCGGCGTACCGGAAAAAGGGCGTGCTCTCCGCGGATCGGCAGATGCACCGGGGAAAGTTCGAAAAGTGTCGCCGGCATGCGGCCTCCGGTCAGGGTTGTGCGATACACAATTTTGCCTGTTCCCGGATCGCCTTGTCTGAAGCGGCTCCCGAAAGCGTGCGCCACTAAAGTAAAGTTTCCCCTTCGCAGGCCGAAAGAACCCACAATCGGGTATCGCCTCTTGCTCACCGGCTGGGAGTTTCATCAATTGCACATGTCAGGCACCGCGCACGCACGAACGCATGGACGATCGCGTTCCCGCATGCGTCCGACGCTGCTCGCCGCCGCCTTGTTCGCCATCGGTCTGCAGGTCACTGACGCGCAGGCGCTCGGGCTCGGCGGCCTGCGGGTGCGGTCGGCACTGGGCGAGCCTTTCCGTGCAGAGGTGGCACTGATCGGCAGCGGCGAGAGCACGCCCGCAAGCACCTGCTTCTCGATCGAAACGCCGCCTTCGATGAGCGCGGACGATCTGCCGTGGCTGGGCAGTGGCCGCATGCGCATCCAGGGCCGGACACTCCATATCAGCAGCAGCGCACCAATCAATGAACCGGTACTGATGGTCGGCGTACGGGTGGGCTGCGGCTTCGAGGTGTCCCGTGACTACACGGTGCTGATGCAGCCCATGGGCGCAGCGCCGGAAGACGCGCCGGTCGCATCCGCCGCACCGGCTGCGCCGGCCGCCACCGCAGCCGACAGCGCAGTACCTGCCCCCGCCCGCACGCGGCGCGCAGACAGCGCATCCCGCGCCTCCGAAGGCGCCGCCGCGCCCGTCGACGCCGCCGCAGAACCGGCGCGAGCTGCCCCCCGCAAGGCAAAAGCGAAGCGCGCGGAAGGCAGCGGTGACCGTCTGTTCGTGGCACCGGGGCTGGAAGGCGGTGCCCTGAAAATGTCCGGCGGCATGGCCAGCCGGCCGGAAGCGACCGAAGCGCAGCGGGAGGCGCTGCGCAGCGAACAGAAACTGCTGGCTGCGCTGGACGAACAGATCGCGACCCATCTGGCGATCGCGGACAAGGTGAAGCACCTTGAAGCCCGGCTGGCCGAGCTGCAGAAACAGCTCGACCGCAGCGGGGCTGCACTCGATGCGGCGCGCGCCCCTGCGCTGGCCGCACCGCCCGCGACGCCCTTGTCAAATCCTGCCGTCGCACCGGCTCCGTCGGTTCAGGCAGAGACCCGCCCAGCCGTCACACCGCCGGTCGAGGCCGAACGCAGCGACGGGCCGTCCGGCGACGTGCCCTCCGCCTCCCCGCAGGAACAGCTTCCGGCGCCGGTGGCACAGGCAGACGTGCCGCCGCCCGCCCCCGGTCTGACCAACGAACCGGTCAAGGTGGTGACCAAGCTGCCGCCGGATGCGGCCGCCGAAGACCCGGCCGCCGAGCTGCCGGGCGTGGACTGGATGGTGGCCGGTCTCGGTCTGGCCGCCGCCGGTGCGGTACTGGGCGGCAGCTGGCTGTGGCGCCGCCGCGCGGCCCGGATCGCCGCAGCCCGCGCCCGCCGGGAGCAGGAACTGGCCGCCAGCCTCGCCAATCGCCCGTCGCCACGTCGCCGCGACGACCGCGCGGCCGACAGCGAATACGCGCACGGAGACGGCTTCCGCCCGGGCGACACGCAACCGGCGCAGTCCGCGGTGTCCGCATCGCCGGCCCCTGCCGTGGCCATGACAGCCTCCTTCGAAGGCCGGCCCCAGTCTCCAACCTATTCGCTCACGCCGCCGGTCCCGCAGGTACAGGAAGTGGCCTCCATCGATTTCTTCCCGGGCGAGGCGCCAGCCGAGCACATGGAAGACATGGAAATCGCCGCATCGCCGGCGGCCACGGAGGCGGACGAGCCGGGCAAACCGTCAGCGGCCGTTCCCGATCTGGAGTTTTCGACCTCGTCGATCGCCAGCGTCGATTTCGAACTCGGCAATGACGCGGAGACGCCCGCCGTCGCACCGGCCCGACTGGATCTGGAATTCGACTCGTTCAGCGGCAGCACCAGTTCGAACGGTCTGTCGGCCACCCAGGCCGAAGCCTTTTCGACCCAGGGACCGCGGCTGGTCAGCAGCCAGCCCAGCGTCCCGGCGACGACCGGCATGGCGATCGACCAGAGCGCCCATCCGGCCAACGAGGAAGCCGCCCCTTCGCACGAGCACGTGCTGGAACTGGCCGAAATCATGATGTCCTTCGGCCGGGCCGAAGGCGCCGCGCAGACGCTGTCGGACTTCCTGCGCGACTACCCCAAGGAATCGCTGGTCCCCTGGCTGAAGCTGCTCGATCTGTATCACAAGGGCGGCCGCCGGGGCGAATACGACGACCTGGCCCCCAAGCTGAACCGCGCTTTCAATGTGAAAGTGCCGCAGTGGGAAGAGTTCACCGGTCCGCTCACCTCGGAATCGGTGGAGCAGTTCGCTCACATCATGGCCCGGGTCAATGCGACCTGGCCGGGTCAGGACTGTCTGGACTACCTGACCGAGCTGCTGCGCGACAACCGGGCGGGCACCCGCATCGGCTTTCCGCTCGGCGTGATCGACGACATCCTGCTGCTCAAGAGCATGCTGGAGTGGCTGATCGCCAACCCGCCGATGACCAATACCAGCGCCTCCCGCCTCGCCCAGCTCTGACCCTGTCCGGCCGCTCAGGCCGGGTTGTCGATATCGACGAAGTCCACCTGCAGGCCGAAGTGCGCAGCGATGTGCGCGCCCAGCGCCCGCACGCCATAGCGCTCGGTCGCATGATGGCCGGCCGCGATGTAGGGCACGCCGCTCTCGCGCGCCAGATGCGTGGTCTGCTCCGAAATTTCGCCGGACAGATACAGATCCACCCCTTCGGCGATCGCCTGCTCGAAATAGCCTTGGGCACCGCCGGTACACCAGGCGACACGGCGTACGCTGCGGCAGGCATCACCGACCAGCAGCGGCGCGCGCCCCAGCGCTTCACCCACCTGCTGCGCCAGTACCGACGCCGCCACCGGCTGCGCGGTTTCGCCCAGCCACAGCAGGCCCTGATCGCCGGCGACGCCGGTCGGTGTCAGACCGAGCACCCGGCCCAGCTGGGCGTTGTTGCCCAGTTCGGCGTGGGCGTCCAGCGGCAGGTGGTAGGCGAACAGATTGATGTCGTGCGCCAGCAGCCGGGCCATGCGGGCCTTTTTCATGCCGGTGACGCGGCCGTCCTCGCCACGCCAGAACCAGCCGTGATGCACCAGCAGCGCCTGCGCGCCGCGCTCGATGGCGGCCTCGATCAGCGCCTGGCTGGCGGTCACGCCGCACACCACTTTCCGCACCTCGGGCGCGCCTTCCACTTGCAGGCCGTTTGGGCAATAATCCTTGAAGCGCGCGGCTTCCAGCAGGTCATCCAGATGTCGTTGCAGCTGCGTCCTGTCCATTCCCGACCACTTTTCCCCGTTCCGACTCCGAATTATGCAGCGTCTGTGGCTGGTCTTTGCTCAATCGGTCACTGCCGCGCTGGCCGTGCTGTTCGTCGTGGTCACACTCAAGCCGGACTGGCTGCCGGCGCGCAGCAGCCCCGCCCAGAACGGCGCCTCCCCACTGCCTTCCATCGAACACCTGCTGCCAGCCCAGCCGCCGGTCGCCACCCGGGTCGAAGCGGCCAAGGTGGTGAGCTATTCGGATGCCGCGCAGAAGGCACTGCCGTCCGTGGTGCACGTGTTCACCACCAAGGCGGTGCGCACGCCGCAGCACCCGCTGATGAACGATCCGGTATTCCGCCATTTCTTCGGCGACCGCCTGGGCAGCCAGCCGCAGCGCCAGATGGGCCTGGGTTCAGGCGTCATCGTCAGCGAGGACGGCGTGGTGCTGACCAATAACCATGTGGTGGAAGCGGCGGACGAGATCGAGGTATCGCTGAACGACGGCGGCAAGTATCCGGCAGTGCTGATCGGCAGCGATCCGGAATCCGATCTGGCGGTGCTGCGGGTGAAAGCGCCGGGCAAGCTGCCGGCGGTCAGCTTCGCCAGCAGCGACAGCCTGCAGATCGGTGACGTGGTGCTGGCCATCGGCAACCCCTTCGACGTCGGCCAGACCGTCACCATGGGCATCGTGTCGGCGCTGGGCCGTTCGCAGTTGGGCATCAACACCTTCGAGAACTTCATCCAGACCGACGCGGCCATCAATCCGGGCAATTCGGGCGGCGCGCTGGTCGATGCGAACGGCAATCTGGTCGGCATCAACACCGCCATCTATTCGCGCAGCGGCGGTTCGCTGGGCATCGGTTTCGCGATCCCGGCCAGCACCGCGCGCAGCGTGATGGAACAGATCGTCGCCAGCGGCTCGGTGACCCGCGGCTGGGTCGGTGTCGAGGTGCAGGAACTGACGCCGGAACTGGCGGAAAGCTTCAAGTACCCGCTGACCGGCGGCGCGCTGATTGCCGGCGTGATGCGCGGCAGTCCGGCCGACCGTGGCGGCGTGCGCCCGGGCGACGTGCTGCTGGAAGTCGAAGGCCGCAAGGTGAAGGACGCGTCGGGCATGCTGCAGCTGATCGCGGCCCTGGTACCGGGTCAGCAGGCCACGCTGAAGGTGTACCGCAGCGGCGGTGAGCGGGATATCGCGGTGACCGTGGGCAAGCGTCCGATCAACGGCGTCGCAGCCAAGAACCGCGAATGAGCGGAAAGGTCAGCCCGAGGTAAGAACAAACCGGGCGTTCACGACTGCGAACGCCCCGCTCCTCGGATCGTTTTCAGACCGCGGTATCGGTGCGATCGCTCTCTTCGCGGGTCACCGGACCGCCGATGAAACGGGCGGCCAGAATGCCCAGTTCGTACAGCAGGCACAGCGGAATCGCCAGCATCAGCTGGGACACCACATCGGGCGGCGTGACCACCGCAGCCACCACGAAGGCGCCGACGATGACGTAGGGACGCGCCTCCTTCAGCTTTTCGATCGTCACCAGACCGAAGCGCACAAGCACGATCACCACCACCGGCACCTCGAAGGTGACGCCGAAGGCAGTGAACATCGTGAGCACGAAACTGAGGTACTGCTCGATGTCCGGCGCTGGCGTGATGCTCTTGGGCGCGAATTCGGCGATGAAGTGGAATACCACGCCGAACACGAAGGTGTAGCAGAACGCCATCCCGAGCACGAACAGGACGGTGCTGGCGATGATGAGCGGCAGGCCCAGCCGCTTTTCGTGCGCGTACAGCCCCGGCGCGACGAAAGCCCAGGCCTGGTAGAGCACGTAGGGCAGCGCGATCAGGAAGGCCACCATCATGGTCACCTTGATCGGCACGAAGAAAGGCGTCACCACACCTGTAGCGATCATCTTCGTGCCTTCCGGCAGCGCGATCATCAACGGGCGGGCCAGCAGGTCGTAGATGTCGGCCGCCCAGGGCATCAGGCAGATGAACACGATCACCACCGCCGCCACCGCGCGCAACAGGCGGTCACGCAGTTCGACCAGATGGGAAATGAAACTTTCGGTCTGCTCGCTCATGTCTTGTCGGCCGGAGTGGCCGGCGTTGCCGGGGTGGCTTCGGGCAGCGGAATGTCGAGGGACAGCTGGGCGGATTCAGGCTGCGGCCGGGCAGGTACTGCAGCTGCATCCTGCTGCGCTTCGGGTGTGGCGTGAGCAGCGTCCTGTCCGGCAGCCTGCTGCTCGATGGCCGCGTACTTCTCCTGCTCGGCCATCGCTGCCTTCATCTGGTCGCTCAGGCCATCCACTTCCTTGTTCGCGGTGGACACCGCCTCACTGGCCTGACGCTCGACGTCACGCACCTGCTGCTCGACCTGGGCCTGCAGCTTGCGCAGTTCCTCGAGCTGCATTTCACGTGAAATGTCCGCCTTCACATCGCTCACGTAGCGCTGCAGGCGGCCCAGCAGATGGCCGGCGGTACGCGCGACACGCGGCAGGCGCTCGGGGCCGAGCACCAGCAGCGCCACGACGCCGATTACGAAAAGTTCGGAAAAACCGATGTCGAACATGGGACGGGGGGCGTGATGTACAGGGCAGACCGAAGCCTGCCCTGTACGGACGGAATCGCGGCGCGGGCCGCGCAGATCGCGGCCCGTCCGGTCAGGACTTGACCTTCTCTTCGGCCTTCACGTCTATCGTGTGGCCAACACTCTGGGTGGGCTGGTCGGACGGAGCACCCGACTCGGCACCCTTCATGCCTTCCTTGAAACCCTTCACCGCGCCGCCGAGGTCGGAGCCGATGTTGCGCAGCTTCTTGGTGCCGAACACGAGAAGCACGATGACGAGCACGATGAGCCAGTGCGTGATGCTGAGCGAACCCATGGATTACCTCTCGGAAACGATCATGGGCGGCAGCGGGTGGTCACCGCCCAGAACATGCATGTGAAGATGATACACCTCCTGCCGACCCACCTTTCCGCAGTTGATGATGGTGCGGAAACCGTCGCCCGCTCCCGCTGCGCGGGCCAGTTCGCCGGCCTTCGCCAGCATGCGGCCGAGGATGACTTCATGGCTGCCGTCGGCATCGTAGAGCGTCGCGATGTGCGCCTTCGGAATGATGAGGAAGTGCACCGGCGCCTGCGGGTTGATGTCGTGGAAGGCGTAGATCAGGTCGTCCTCGTACAGCTTGCGCGACGGAATCTTGCCTTCGATGATCTTGCAGAAGATGCAGTTGGGGTCGTGCATGGTTTCAGTCTGTCCCTGAGCCCGAAAGTTTCAAATACGCGTATTACCGTATTGCGAGCGGACTTCAGCCGCCAGTGCGCGAACGCTTCTCGTCGATGCCGGAAATGCCCTCGCGGCGACGGAACTCGTGCAGCACGTCTTCCACCGTCAGGCCGTGATGGGCCAGCAGCACCATGGAGTGGAACCACAGGTCGCACACCTCGCGCACCACGTGGCCGACGTCGCCGTCCTTGGACGCCATGATGGTTTCAGCCGCCTCTTCCGCCACCTTCTTGCAGATCGCGTCGGTGCCCTTGTGGAACAGCGAGGACACGTAGCTCGACGACGGGTCGGCCCCCTTGCGCTCGGCAATGGTCTGCGCAACGCGGCGCAGCACTTCGATATCGATCATTTGTAGATGTCGTCCGGGTTCTTGATGACCGGGTCGACCTCGTCCCAGCGGCCATCGGTGAGCGAATGGAAGAAGCAGCTGTGACGGCCGGTATGGCAGGCGATGCCGCCTGTCTGTTCGACCTTGAGCAGCAGCACGTCGCGGTCGCAGTCGAGCCGGATGTCCAGCACCTTCTGCGTGTGGCCGGATTCCTCACCCTTGTGCCACAGCTTGCGGCGCGAGCGCGACCAGAACACCGCCTCGCGCAGTTCAGCGGTACGCGCCAGCGCGTCCCGGTTCATCCAGGCGAACATGAGCACGTCGCCGGTCGATGCCTCCTGCACGATGACCGGCAGCAGACCGTTGTCGTCCCAGGCGATGTCCTTGATCCAGTCCGGCATGCTCATCACAGACGGACCTCGATGCCGCGCGCCTTCATGCGCTCCTTGGCTTCGCGCACCGTGTGCTCGCCGAAGTGGAAGATGCTGGCCGCGAGCACCGCGTCGGCGCCGCCTTCGAGCACGCCGTCGGCCAGGTGATCGAGGTTGCCGACGCCACCCGACGCGATGACCGGAATCGGCACCGCGTCCGACACCGCGCGCGTGAGCGCAAGGTCGAAACCGCTCTTGGTGCCGTCGCGGTCCATGCTGGTGAGCAGGATTTCGCCGGCACCCAGCGCCGCCACCCGCTGCGCCCATTCGATGGCATCGAGACCGGTGGCCTTGCGGCCGCCGTGCGTGAACACCTCCCAGCGCGGCTGGCCGTCGCGGTCCTCGACCCGCTTCGCGTCGATCGCGACCACGATGGCCTGCGAACCGACCTTGCCGGACGCGCGGGCCACCAGTTCAGGATCGGTGATCGCGGCGGTGTTCATGCTCACCTTGTCGGCACCGGCGTTGAGCAGCCGGCGGACATCGTCCACGGTGCGTACGCCACCGCCGACGGTCAGCGGAATGAATACCTGTTCGGCCACCTGCTGCACCACGTGCAGGATGATGTCGCGCGCGTCGGAGCTGGCGGTGATGTCGAGAAAGGTCAGTTCGTCCGCGCCCTGCTCGTCGTAGCGGCGGGCGATCTCGACCGGGTCACCGGCGTCCTTCAGCGACACGAAATTGACGCCCTTGACCACGCGGCCGGCGTTGACGTCCAGACAGGGAATGATGCGCTTGGCTAGCATGTGTGTTCCGCGCCGAGCGCGAGCAAAAGTGAGGTCAGCCCTTGCCGTTGAGCCGGTCGGCTTCCGCCTGGGCCGCGGCGAAGTCCAGCGTGCCTTCGTAGATGGCGCGACCGGTGATGGCGCCGATCACGCCTTCGTCCTCGACTGCGCACAGGCCGCGGATATCTTCCATATTGGTGACGCCGCCGGAGGCGATGACCGGAATGCGCAGTGCCTGGGCCAGCTTGACCGTGGCATCGATGTTCACGCCGCTCAGCATGCCGTCGCGGCCGATGTCGGTATAGACGATGGCTTCGACGCCCTGGTCCTCGAACTTCTTGGCCAGGTCGATCACGTCGTGACCGGTCATCTTGGACCAGCCGTCGACCGCCACCTTGCCGTCCTTGGCATCGAGGCCGACGATGATGTGGCCGGGGAAGGCGCCACAGGCGTCATGCACGAAACCCGGGCTCTTGACCGCGGCGGTGCCGATGATGACGTAGCTGATGCCGTCGTCGAGATAGCGCTCGATGGTGTCGAGATCGCGGATGCCGCCGCCAAGCTGGATCGGGATTTCGTCGCCCAGCTCCTTCACGATGGCCTTGATCGCCGATTCGTTCTTCGGCTTGCCGGCGACGGCGCCGTTCAGATCCACCAGATGCAGGCGGCGGGCACCGGCGTCGAGCCAGTGGCGCGCCATGGCGGCCGGGTCTTCCGAAAATACGGTCACCACATCCATATCACCCTGCTTCAGGCGTACGCAGTGGCCGTCCTTGAGGTCGATGGCGGGAATGAGCAGCATGGCGCGAGTCGTGTCGTGTCAGGGGGTGGAGGAAAGGAAGGGCCGGACGACAGCGTCAGGCCCGCGGAATCAGGGCATCCAGCCGATGAAGTTGGAAAGCAGGCGCAGGCCAGCCTGCGCGCTCTTTTCCGGGTGGAACTGCACCGCAAAAATATTATCTCGGGCTACCGCACTGGTAAAGGTTGCGCCGTAAGCGGTTTCGCCCACGGCCAGCGTCGCATCGGCCGGACACACGTAGTAGCTGTGCACGAAGTAGAAGCGTTCGCCGTCAGCAATGCCGGCCCACATCGGGTGGGCGCGGGTCTGCTTCACGCCGTTCCAGCCCATGTGCGGCACCTTGAGCCGGCCACCGCTGGTCGGATCGACCGGATCGGCGAAGCGCTTCACCTCGCCCGCGAACAGGCCCAGTCCCGGCACGTCACCCTCTTCGCTGTGCTCGAACAGCATCTGCAGACCGATGCAGATGCCGAGGAAGGGCTTGCGGGCGGCCGCTTCCAGCACGACCGAGCGCAGGCCGCGCGCATCCAGCTCGCGGGTGCAGTCGGGCATGGCGCCCTGACCGGGGAATACGACGCGATCGGCAGCGGCGACCACCGAAGGGTCGCTGCTGACGATGACTTCGGCGTCGGGGGCCACGTGTTCGATCGCCTTGGCGACCGAACGCAGATTGCCCATGCCGTAGTCGATGATGGCAACGCGAGTCATGAGACGGCGAAAATCAGCGGTAGAGGATGAATCCGGAGCGGATCAGAGCGAACCCTTGGTCGACGGCATCTGGCCGGCCGCACGCTCGTCACGCTCGGTGGCGGCGCGCAGCGCGCGGGCAAAGGCCTTGAACACGGTTTCGCACTGGTGATGGGCGTTGATGCCACGCAGATTGTCGATGTGCAGCGTAACCAGCGCGTGATTGACGAAGCCCTGGAAGAACTCACGGGTGAGATCCACGTCGAAATCGCCGATGCGGGCACGCGTGAAATCGATGTTGTACTCCAGCCCCGGACGGCCTGACAGGTCGACGACGACGCGCGACAGCGCTTCGTCCAGCGGCACGTAGGCGTGGCCGTAGCGGCGCAGACCCTTCTTGTCGCCGATCGCCTTGGCGAAGGCCTGTCCGAGCGTGATGCCCACATCCTCGACCGTATGGTGCGCGTCGATGTGCAGGTCGCCCCGGGCGACCACATCGAGATCGATCAGGCCGTGACGGACGATCTGGTCCAGCATGTGATCGAGAAAGGGCACGCCGGTATCCAGCTTGCCCTGACCGGTACCGTCGAGATTGATGCGCACCGTGATCTGGGTTTCCAGGGTGTTGCGCGTGATGTCGGCTTGCCGCATGAAAGGGAACGAAGAAGATGCAGAAGGGTGATTCGGTGATCCGGCCCGGCCACGGACCGAAGCGGAGATGGCCGGATGATAACATCGACTTGCTGCGGCCATTGCCGGCCGGCGCTGACAGCGCACCGTTCCCCGAATCACCCTAGCCTGCCTTCCCGCACCGCCATGAGCCAGTTCTGGAGCCCCGTCGTCCACACCCTCTCGCCCTACACGCCGGGCGAGCAGCCGAAGATCGACGGTCTGATCAAGCTGAACACCAACGAGAACCCCTACCCGCCCAGCCCGCACGCGGTGGCGGCCATGCAGGCCGAACTGGGCGTGGATGGCGACCGGCTCAAGCTCTACCCGGAGCCGACCGGGCTGATGCTGCGCGAAGCGCTGGCCGACCATTTCGGCATCACGACCGACCGCGTGTTCGTCGGCAACAGTTCGGACGAAGTGCTGGCCCACACCTTCATCGGCCTGCTGAATCACGCGCGGCCGTTGCTGTTCCCGGACATCACCTACAGCTTCTACCCGGTGTATTGCGGGCTGTATGGCATCGCTTTCGAACGCGTGCCGCTGGACGATCGCTTCGCCATCCGCGTCGATGACTACATCGAGCGCCAGCCCGGCGCGGTCATCTTCCCCAATCCGAACGCGCCGACCGGCCGCCTGCTGCCGCTGGCCGACATCGCCCGCCTGGCCGCGGCGCTGCCGGATGCGCCGGTGGTGATCGACGAGGCCTACATCGATTTCGGCGGCGAGTCCGCGGTCGCGCTGATCGATGCCCATCCGAATGTGCTGGTCACGCAGACGCTGTCGAAGTCGCGCTCGCTGGCCGGCCTGCGGGTCGGCTTCGCGGTCGGCCAGCCGGCGCTGATCGAGGGTCTGAACCGGGTCAAGGACAGTTTCAATTCCTACCCGCTGGACAGGCTGGCGCTGGTGGGTGCCACCGCTGCGGTACGCGACCGCGAGTGGTTTGACCAGACCCGCCGCCGGGTGATGGCCAGCCGCGAACGGCTGGCCGGCGAACTGGCCGGCCTCGGCTTCGAGGTGCTGCCGTCGGCCGCCAACTTCCTGTTCGTGCGCCATCCGCGGCACGACGCGGCCGCGCTGTCCGCCGGGCTGCGCGAGCGGCGCATCCTGGTGCGCCACTTCCGCGCTCCGCGCATTGACCAGTTCCTGCGCATCACGGTGGGCACCAACCCGCAGTGCGACGCACTGGTCGAGGCATTGCAGGAACTGGTCTGACCCGCCCCGACTGACCGGGCGGCGTAACGCCACCCGGTCGTGGAGCGCTTCTTGCTGCGTCGGGTGCATCGTCATCCGTCCTCCGGCTCGCCATGTTCCGATCCCGCACCGCACTCCCCGCCCTGCTGGGCGCTCTCCTGCTGTCCGCCTGCACCAGCGTGTCCTTCAAGCAGGGCGCCGGCGGCAACGACTACAAGGCCGATGAACGCACCTGCCTCGGCACCACGACGGAGCGCACCGCCTTCCTGCAGTGCATGGAAGCGAAAGGCTGGTGGACCCGCTCGACCGAGGAACTGTCGCAGATCGCACTGGTGCCGGTCGAGGACAGCGACACGGCCGAAGCGGCGTCCACCGCCGCTGCCGCGATCCCGGCGGAGACTGCAGTGACTGCACCGGCAGCGCCCCTCGGCAGCGGCGCAGAAGCCCGTGCGCAGACGGTCGCCCCTGCGGCCGCCGCACCACGGGATCCGCTGTCGCGGGTCCGCATCGCGATGTGGTCGAAGATGGGCGCCGGTGCCGACGACCTGATCGCGGACCAGAAACGGTGTCTGGACACGCTGGGCGACGCCCACGCGCCGGACACAATGGCCGGCACCGTCAGCCGCGGTCTATACGACTGCCTCCGTCGCCAGGGCTGGACCGGACTCACGCTGCGCTGACCCGGAATATTCTATTTGAATAATCAGAACCACTGTCATACATTGACGGCGGGTGGCCTCGCACACATCACACAAACACGACACACATCGGCGCCGGAGACACACCACCCTCGCGGCCGTTCCGTCCGGAACGGCGCAACCCACACGAGGAGGTGTTCATGTTTTCAGCAAGAATCGTTTGCATCGCGTCGCTGTGCCTGGCCGCACCGGGCGCGCACGCGCTAGGGTCCGGCGACATCGCGTTCACCGCGTTCAACGCCGACGAGGACGGATGGGCCATCGTGGTCCTGACCGATCTGGCCGCCGGCAGCACGGTCTATTTCAGCGACAGCAACTGGAACGGCAGCGGCTTCGGCAGCGCGGAAGGCATGCACACCTGGACCACCGGCGCCTCGATCATCGCGGCCGGCACCGTGATCCGCTTCAGCGACATTGACCAGAGCGCGCGTTCGGTCAGCATCGGCAGCCTCAGCACGAGCGGAAACGCCGGGCTCAGCAGCAGCGGTGACACGCTGTTCGCCTATGTCGGCAGCAGCGTGTCCGCACCCCAGACCTTCCTCGCGGCGGTGTCGTCCGAAAGTGCCTCGGCGGCGGCCACCGCGCTGGCGAATGCCGGACTGAGTTCCGGCGTCAACGCGCTGATCCTGCCGGCCAGCACCGACTACGCCTACTACGTCGGGCCGCGCAGCGGTCAGGCTTCGATGGCGGGCTATCGCAGCGCACTGAACGATGCCGCGAACTGGTCGGCCGCGATCGACGGCAACCACGCCGACGCGATCCCGGACCCCACCGCCTTTTCGGTGGTCAGTACGGTGCCGGAAGCGTCGAGTGCGTGGATGCTGCTGGCCGGTCTGAGCGTGCTTGGCCTGCGTCGCAGAGTGCTGCCGGTTTAAGCGGTCGCCGCCACCGGGTGCTGCAGCGGTTCGATCAGCGCCCGGTAGGCGTGCCAGGTGGCATGACCCACCAGCGGCATCAGCACGATGAGACCCAGCATGAAGGTGGCGAAGCCGAGCACCGCGAAGCAGGCGATGATGGCCGCCCACAGCAGCAGCGGCGCAGGATTCCGCCCGAGCGAAATCAGGCTGGCCAGGATGGAAGTGACCGCGTCCTGCCGCCGGTCCAGCATCAGCGGGATGGCCACCACACTGGCACCGAACACCAGCGACGCGAAAATGAAGCCGACCACCGCGTACGCCAGCAGAAACTCGACGTTCTGCAGCGTGAGCACCTGTTCGAGGAAGTGATCCACCGACGGCATCTGGGTGGTGTAGAAGAGCGCGAACACCACCAGCGAGGCACGCGCCCACACCAGAAAGATGATGATGAGGATGACCGCGAACACGCCGATCGCGCCGGCGTTGTGACTGCCAGCGGTCAGCGAGTGCGCCAGCACCGGCGACTTTCCAGCCTCCCGCTGGCGCGACAGGTCATAAAGACCCAGCGACAGGAAGGGTCCGAGCAGCAGGAAGCCGCACACCAGCGCGGACGTGAGGTGATAGGCGTGGCGGAAAACCGTGGTGAGCACCAGCCCCATGAAAGCGAAACAGCTGCCGTAGAACAGGCTCCCGCCAGGATTGGCGCGCATGTCGCGGGCCGCGGCGGCCAGCCAGCCGAAACAGGCGAACACGCCGACTTCACGGACGACGGGAAACGGAAGGTCCAGCGCGTCGCTGCCTGCCTGGGGGACTTCCGGGTGCTCGGACTGCTGCATGCCTGCTCCTGATCGGTTCACACATCGCAACGACGTGTGCATGACCGGCGCTGGCCCACACACGACCCGGGCGCCACTGTACGCCGGGTCGGTGCGGTGTGGAAGTCAGTCCTTCAGACGCATTTCGGCCGAACGGGCGTGCGCCTGCAGCCCTTCGCCGTGGGCCAGCACCGAGGCGATGCGACCCAGCTTCTGCGCACCCTCTTCCGAAATGTCGAGGATGGAAGTGCGCTTCTGGAAGTCGTACACGCCCAAGGGGCTTGAAAAGCGCGCGCTGCGCATGGTCGGCAGCACGTGGTTCGGGCCGGCGCAGTAGTCGCCCAGCGCCTCGACCGAATAGTGACCGAGGAACATCGCACCGGCGTGGCGGATGCTCTCGACCAGCGCACGCGGGTCCTCGGTGCAGATTTCCAGGTGTTCGGGCGCGATCCGGTTGGCGATGTCGCAGGCTTCGGCCAGATCGCGCACCTTGATCAGCGCGCCGCGGTTGGCCAGCGAAATGGCGATGGTGTCGCGCCGCGGCATCTCGGCCAGCAGCCGGTCTATGGAGGCATGGACACGGTCGAGAAAGCCGGCGTCGGTACACAGCAGGATGGACTGCGCCAGTTCGTCGTGCTCGGCCTGGGCGAACAGGTCCATCGCCACCCAGTCCGGATTGCCGTGACCGTCGGAAATGACCAGCACCTCGGACGGACCGGCCACCATGTCGATACCGACGGTACCGAACACCCGCCGCTTGGCGCTGGCCACATAGGCGTTGCCCGGACCGACGATCTTGTCGACCTGCGGAATGGTCTGCGTGCCGTAGGCCAGCGCGGCCACCGCCTGTGCGCCGCCGATCGTGAACACGCGATCCACACCGGTGATGGCCGCTGCGGCCAGCACCAGCGGGTTGCGTTCGCCACCGGGCGTCGGCACCACCATGATCAGTTCCTTGACCCCGGCCACCTTGGCCGGAATCGCGTTCATCAGCACCGAACTGGGGTAGGAGGCCCGCCCGCCCGGCACATAGAGGCCGACGCGATCCAGCGGCGTCACCTTCTGGCCCAGCCGGGTACCGTCAGCTTCTGCGTACTCCCAGGAATCCTGCTTCTGGCGCTCGTGGTACAGGCGCACCCGGTCGGCCGCTTCAGCCAGCGCGGCGCGCTGCGCGTCGCTCAGGCTGGCGTAGGCGTCGTCCAGCACGCTGCGCGGCAGTTCCAGTTCCACCATGGACGCGCAGTCCATGCGGTCGAAGCGGCGGGTGCAGTCGATCACCGCGGCGTCGCCGCGCGCGCGCACGTCGCGCAGGATGTCGGCCACCGCGTGCTCGATCGCGTCGTCGGTGCTGCTCTCGAACGCGAGCAGCGCGTCCAGCGTCTGCAGGAAATCCGGGGCGCCGGAATCGAGCCGGCTGATCTTCGTGTTGCTCATTTCTTCACCGCACCTTCGATCGCTTCAAGAATCGGCTTGAGCAGATCGTGCTTCACCTTCAGCGCCGCCTGATTGATGACCAGACGCGAGCTGATGTCCATGATGTGTTCGACCTCGACCAGATTGTTCGCGCGCAGCGTGCCGCCGCTGCTCACCAGATCGACGATGGCATCCGCCAGACCGACCAGCGGCGCCAGTTCCATCGAGCCGTACAGCTTGATCAGATCGACGTGGACGCCCTTGGCGGCGAAATGTTCGCGCGCGGTGTGCACATACTTGGTCGCCACCTGCAGGCGCGCGCCACGGCGCACCGCCTGTTCGTAGTCGAAGCCCTTGGGCACCGCGACGCTCAGCCGGCAGCGTGCGATGTTCAGGTCGATGGGCTGGTACAGCCCGGCACCGCCATGTTCCAGCAGCACGTCCTTGCCGGCGATGCCCAGATCGGCGGCGCCGTACTGCACATAGGTCGGCGTATCGGACGCGCGCACGATGACCAGACGCACGTCCGGCCGGTTGGTGCCGATGATGAGCTTGCGCGACGACTCCGGGTCGTCGGTCGGCACGATGCCGGCCGCCGCCAGCAGCGGCAGCGTTTCTTCGAAGATGCGTCCCTTGGACAGCGCGAGGGTGATGCCTTGCACGGTGTGCCTTTCTCGGTGGCGTGCCTCAGGACACGCGGCGGACGGTGGCGCCGAGCGCGGTGAGCTTCTGCTCGATGCGTTCGTAGCCGCGGTCCAGATGATAGATGCGTTCGATCAGCGTTTCACCGCGGGCGACCAGACCGGCGATGATGAGGCCGGCGGAGGCGCGCAGGTCGGTCGCCATGACGGTGGCGCCGTCGAGGCGGGCGACGCCGGTCACCACCGCGGTGTTGCCGTCAATACGGATATCTGCGCCCAGGCGGGCCAGTTCAACCGCGTGCATGAAACGGTTCTCGAAAATCGTCTCGCGGATGACCGCGGTGCCTTCGGCCACGGTATTGACCGCCATGAACTGCGCCTGCATGTCGGTCGGGAAGGCCGGATACGGCGCGGTGCGGATCGACACCGCTTTCAGTTTTTCCGGCGCCTTCAGCACGATGGCTTCAAATGACGGGGACTTTTCGGTGCGGATGTCGCAGCCGGCGTCCATCAGCTTGTCGATCACCGCGTCAAGATAGCCAGCCGAGGTGCCGGTCAGGCGGATCTCACCACCGGTGACCGCGGCCGCGCACAGATAGGTACCGGTTTCGATGCGGTCCGGCATGATGCGGTGGGTGGCACCATGCAGACGGTCGACGCCCTGGATGCGGATCACGTCGGTGCCTGCACCGGAAATGCGCGCGCCCATGGCCACCAGACAGTTCGCCAGATCGACCACTTCCGGCTCACGCGCGGCGTTCTCGATCACGGTTTCACCGTCGGCCAGCACCGCCGCCATCATCAGGTTCTCGGTGCCGGTCACGGTCACCATGTCGGTGAACAGCCGGGCGCCCTTGAGCCGCGTGGTGCGCGCGACCACATAGCCGTGCTCGACCGAAATGTCGGCCCCCATCGCGGTCAGGCCCTTGATGTGCTGGTCCACCGGGCGCGCACCGATGGCGCAGCCGCCGGGCAGCGACACCCGCGCCTCGCCGCAGCGGGCGACCAGCGGACCGAGCACCAGGATGGACGCACGCATGGTTTTCACCATTTCGTACGGCGCCAGCGGATTGTTCAGGCCGGACGCATCCAGCGTGACGGTCGAACCCTCACGCTGCACCGCCACGCCCATCTGCGCGAGCAGCTTGAGCATGGTGCCGATGTCGTTCAGCTGCGGCACATTGGTCAGCGTGAGCGGCTCGCGGGTGAGCAGCGCGGCACACAGGATGGGGAGTGCAGCGTTCTTGGCGCCCGACATTTCGGCCTCGCCGCACAGGCGGTGGCCGCCTTCGATCAACAGCTTGTCCATGGCGCGCTCAGGCCTTCCACTCGTCCGGCGTGAGCGTCTTCATCGACAGCGCGTGGATTTCCTCCCGCATGCGGTCGCCCAGCGCGGCATACACCAGCTGGTGACGGCGCACGCTGCGCAGGCCTTCGAAGGCCTGCGCCACCACGAGGGCCTCGAAATGATGACCGTCACCGACGACCGTGCAGTGGGTGCAGTCTATGCCTGCGGTGATGGATGCCTGGATGCTTTCGGGAGTGACCATGTTCAACTTCTCAGTTTGTAGCCGCGCGCCAGCATGTTCAGCGTAATGCCCGCAAGCACCGCGAAACTGCCGCCCGCGACCAGGGCGCTGACCCACGGCGATACGTCCGACTGGCCGAAGAAGCCATAGCGGAAGCCGTCGATCATGTAAAAGAAAGGGTTCAGGTGCGACACCGCCAGCCAGAAGTCCGGCAGCGTATGAATGGAGTAGAACACGCCGGACAGGAAGGTGAGCGGCATCACGATGAAATTCTGGAAAGCCGCCAGCTGGTCGAACTTGTCCGCCCAGATGCCGGCGATGATGCCCAGGCTGGCGAGCAGCGCGCCACCGAGCACCGCGAACAGCAGGATCCAGCCCGGATGCGCGTAAGGCAGGTCGACGAAGAACAGTGTGACCGCCCATACGCCGGCGCCCACCACCAGCCCGCGGATGACCGCGGCCAGCACGTAAGCGGCAAAGAACTCGCGATAGGAGATCGGCGGCAGCAGCACGAACACGATGTTGCCGGTCACCTTGGACTGGATGAGCGAGGACGAGCTGTTGGCGAAGGCATTCTGCAGCAGGCTCATCATGACCAGGCCAGGCACCAGGAAGGCGGTGTAGCTGACACCGCCATAAACCTCCACGGTACGGTCGAGCACGTGCGAGAACACCAGCAGGTAGAGCAGCGCGGTCAGCACCGGTGCGCCGACGGTCTGGAAACCCACCTTCCAGAAACGCAGCAGTTCCTTGTACAGCAGGGTACGCAGCGCCGGACTCATCAGGCGGCCTCCTGCATCATGGCGATGAACACGTCTTCGAGCGCCGGCTTGGCCAGTTCGATGTCGTCGAACAGCACGCCCTCGGCGTGCAGACGGGCCAGACAGGCGGCGACCTCGTCCGCGCTGTCCACGGTGAGCGCGATGCGACCATCCGGCGTGGCCCGCGCGCGGGCGCGCAGTTCGGGCGGCAGCGCAGCGCCCTGACCCAGCCGCAGCCGCAGCGTCTGCTGCATGCGCCGGGCGAGCAGATCGGCGGTGCGTTCGAGCGCGATCACCCGGCCCTGCTTGAGCATGGCGATGCGGCCGCACAGGCTTTCCGCCTCTTCAAGATAGTGGGTGGTGAGCACGATGGTGTGGCCCTGGCGGTTCAGGTCACGCACGAAAGCCCACAGCCCCTGGCGCAGTTCCACATCCACGCCGGCGGTCGGTTCGTCCAGCACGATGACCGGCGGGCGGTGCACCAGCGCCTGCGCCACCAGCACCCGTCGCTTCATGCCGCCGGACAGCGCGCGCATATTGCTGTCGGCCTTGGCGGTCAGATCCAGACGGGCGAGGATTTCGTCTATCCAGTCGTCGTTACCGCGCAGGCCGTAGTAGCCGGACTGGATGCGCAGGGTTTCCCGCACCGTAAAGAAGGGGTCGAACACCAGTTCCTGCGGCACCACGCCCAGATTGCGGCGCGCGGCGCGGTAATCGGCCACCGTGTCGTGGCCCATCACGCGGATGCTGCCGGCGTCCGGCCGGCTCAGGCCGGCCATGGCCGAGATCAGCGTGGTCTTGCCGGCACCGTTCGGGCCCAGCAGGCCGAAGAATTCGCCAGGCGCCACCTGCAGCGACACGTGGTCCAGCGCCTGCAGCGAACCGAACCGCTTGCAGACGCCTTCGATCAGCAAGGCAGGGGAAGAATCAGCCATCGGAAAACTTCGGCGGCGGTCCGGCAGGCCGGACCGCCGCGGTCATGCATCAGGATGCGACGGACGCCTCGGCGTCCAGACCGCAGAAGGAGGACACCTCGTACAGACGGGCCAGACTGGTCAGCCCCGCCGGAGCGCCGGTAACCGGCAGCGGGCCGCCCGGCCCGACACTGGCACGTTCCCAGGCCAGCAGTACCGCGATGGCCGACGAATCGACGTCATTCACGCCGGACAGGTCGATCGAGCGTGCGGACTTCAGCAGCGCCAGCCCCTTGTCCCGCAGCGCACCGGCTTCGGGCAGGCGCATGGCGCCGCTCACCCGCAGGACGTCACCCTCCAGCGCAATCATTTGGCAGCGGCGGCAGACGGTGCCGGCGTCGGGGCGGTCGAACTGTTCTTGGCGCGCAGCGCCTTGACCAGGCCATCCACACCGCCCGCGCGGATTTCAGCGGCGAAGGTTTCGCGGTAGTTGGTCACCAGGCTCACGCCGGCCACCATCACGTCATACACCTTCCAGCCGTTGTCCTGCTTCTCGAGCGCGTAATCGAGCGGAATCGGGCGACCGTTGGGCTGATTGATCTGGGTGCGCACGGTCACGTCGGTGTCGGCAGCGCCCATCTTGAACGGCTTGTAGTCGATGGTCTGGCTCTTGTAGCTGGTCAGCGCGTTCGAATAGGTGCGCACCAGCAGGGTACGGAACTCGTCGGTCAGCTGCTTCTTCTGTTCCGGCGTAGTGGCGCGCCATTCCTTGCCCAGCGCCAGCGCGGTCATGCGGGTGAAGTTGAAATGCGGCAGCACGCGGGTTTCCACCAGTTCGGCGGTCTTGTTCGCGTCGCCTGCCTTGATGGCAGGATCGGTACGCAGCGTGGTGAGCACCTCTTCGGTCACGTCCTTCACCAGCACGTCAGGCGCCTTGACCGCCGTCGCCTGCGCGAAGGCGCTCGCCGTGAAGGCGATCAACAGAAACTGGACACAGCGCTTGAACATATGAACTCCCAGAAAAGAAAGAGGCCTGTCGGAACGCGACAGGCCGTGGCGACCGCTGCGCCCGGACACGTCCGGGCGGGAATCGATCACTCTGCAGCGGGGGCTGCAGCTTCAGCCGGCTCCGGCGTTTCCAGAGCCTTAACGTCCAGCATGTCCGACTGGCCGACAAGCAGCAGGTTCCAGGTCGATTCGACCGGTTCGTTGCTGGTCAGGCTGTCGGCCGGCAGCGACGGCAGCGCGGCATCGTCTGCCTGACGCGGCGGATTGCCGTCGTAGATGGCGCTGCGACGGTGCTGCAGATAGGCGTCGCGCACATAGGCGTACTTGTCGAGCGCGGCCGCTTCCAGCGCGTCTTCTGCCTTCAGCAGGTCGGCGCGGGTATCGATGGCACGCAGCGCGATGGCGGTGTTGCGGTAGCCGCGATGCGCGTCGGCGTCACGAACCGGGTCGGTGTAGATGTCGGCCGCCAGACCCACGGTATCGCGCACCGTGCGCGGACCGAGGATGGGCAGCACCACGTAGGCGCCGTCGCCCACGCCCCAGCGGCCCAGGGTCTGGCCGAAATCTTCTTCGTGCTTTTCCAGGCCCATCGGCGTCGCCACATCGAACAGGCCGAGAATACCGACCGTGGAGTTGATCAGCACACGACCGGCATCGGACAGCGCGTCACCCGGCTTGCCCTGCAGCAGATTGTTCACGCTGGTCCAGATGTCGGCCAGGTTGCCGAAGAAGTTCGACACGCCGGTCTGCACCGGCTGCGGGGTCACGTAGTTGTAGCCCTGAGCCACCGGCTTGATGACCGCCTTGTCCACCGTCTCGTTGAACGAGAACATGGCACGGTTGTAGCCCTCGATCGGATCCTTCGGGTTGCCCGAGGTCGCACAGCCGGCCAGCACGGTGGCGGCGGCGGTCGCGGCGAGCACCGCGCGGAGGTTCATGTTCGACTGCTTGTTGGTCTTGGTCATCTGTCGGGCTTTCCGGCTACGCACGCTATTCATCACTGCTCGGGGGCTTTCGGGCTCTCGGCAGCCTTGTTGAACATGAACTGGCTGATCAGCTTTTCCAGCACCACCGCAGACTGGGTCTTGGTGATGGTGGCATCCGGCTTCAGCATTTCGGTGTCACCACCGACCTCGAAACCGATGTACTGCTCACCCAGCAGGCCCGAGGTCAGAATGGTTGCGAAGGTGTCGCGCGGGAAACTGTAGCGCTTGTCCACGTCCATTTTGACCACGGCGACATACAGATTCGGGTCAAAGGTGATTTCCGTCACCCGTCCGACGACTACGCCCGAACTTTTGACGGGCGCACGCGGTTTCAAGCCACCGATGTTATCAAAGTTGGCCTGGAGCCTGTATGTCTCCCCGATGTTAGCGGACGCAAGGTTGCCCACCTTTAGTGCCAGAAACAACACTGCCGCGACGCCGACTGCGACGAAAACACCGACCCAAAGGTCGAGAACGGTACGGTTCATCCATTGCCCCTGAACATGAAGGAGGTGAGCACGAAGTCCAGCGCCAGAATGGCCAGCGCGGAATTGACGACGGTGCGGGTGATCGCCCGCGACACGCCCTCGGCGGTGGGCGCCGAGTCATAGCCTTCGAATACCGCGATCAGCGCGACGGCAAAGCCGAACACCACGCTCTTGATCACGCCATTCACGATGTCGTAGCGGAAATCGACCGATGCCTGCATCTGAGACCAGAAGGCACCGTCATCCACGCCGATGAACACGACACCGATGAACCAGGCGCCGAATACGCCCATGGTCGAGAACAGCGCGGCCAGCAGCGGCATCGAGATCACGCCGCCCCAGAAGCGCGGCGCCACCACGCGGGCGATCGGGTCGACCGCCATCATGTCCATGGCCTTGAGCTGTTCGGTGGTCTTCATCAGGCCGATCTCGGCGGTCAGTGCGGAGCCGGCCCGGCTCGCGAACAGCAGGCCGGCCACCACCGGGCCCAGTTCACGCACCAGCGACAGCGCCACCAGAATGCCCAGCGCTTCGCTCGAGCCGTAGCGCTGCAGCGTTTCGTAGCCCTGCAGGCCCAGCACAAGACCGACGAAGAAGCCGGACACCAGAATGATGATGAGCGACAGCACCCCGGTCGAGAAAACCTCCCGGATGGTCAGCTGGAAACGTGCGAACGAGGTGCCGGAGCGGGCCAGGATGGCCAGGAAGAAGCGGGTCGCGAAGCCGAGGCGCCAGATGCCATCGACCGTGCGAGCCCCCATGGCGCGCAGCAGACGGGTCACGGACGGACCTCCATCAGGGTTTTCCGGTAGTCGTCGGACGGGAAGTGGAAGGGCAGCGGGCCATCGGTTTCTGCATTGACGAACTGCTTCACGAAGGGGTCGGTCGAGGCGCGGATTTCGTCCGGCGTACCCTGAGCCACCACCTTGCCGCCGGACAGGAAGTAGATGTAATCGACGATTTCCAGCGACTCGTGCACGTCGTGGGTCACCATGATGGAACTGGCGCCGAGCGCGTCGTTGAGCTTGCGGATGAGCTGACCGACCACCGCCAGCGAAATCGGGTCCAGACCGGCGAAAGGCTCGTCGTACATGATGAGCATCGGATCCAGCGCCACTGCGCGGGCCAGCGCCACACGGCGGGCCATGCCGCCGGACAGCTCGTTCGGCATCAGCTTGTGCGCGCCGCGCAGACCGACCGCGTGCAGCTTCATCAGCACCAGATCGCGGATCATGTCTTCCGGCAGATCGGTGTGTTCGCGCAGCGGGAAAGCCACGTTTTCGAACACGCTGAGGTCGGTAAACAGCGCGCCGAACTGGAACAGCATGCCGACACGGCGGCGCAGCCGGTACATGTCCCGCCGCGACAGCGAGGCCAGATCGTGTTCGGCCACGCGGATCTGGCCGCCGGTGGGTCGCAGCTGACCGCCGATCAGCCGCAGCAGCGTGGTTTTGCCACAGCCGCTGCCACCCATGATGGCCACGAGCTTGCCGCGCGGAATGCGCAGATTGATGCCGGACAGGATGGGCCGCTTGTCGTACGCGAAGTCGACGTTCGACACGTCAACCAGGATGTCTTCGGCCGGAAGGGGTGCGGACACGAGCGCGGAACGGTCTTGTGATAAAGGCGGCGGATTGTAGCAGATGCACTTCCGTCGTCCGGCGGGCGGAATCCACGGCTTCGCGCTGAGCTATGATGCCCGTGCCCATGCCGAATACCGCCCGAACCCCCGCTGCGCGCGCCCATGGCCGCCCTGGACTGCTCATCGTCGACGACGATCCGCTGATCGCCGACTCGCTGTCCTTCCTGCTCGAAGCGGATTTCGACGTGGTGAGCCACGCCTCCAGGCCGGCCGCGGTCGCCTGGCTGCGTGAACAGGCCACGGCGCCAGCGCTGGCGCTGATCGATCTCGGCCTGCCGCCCTGTCCGCATCGCCCGGATGAAGGCTACGCGCTGATCGCCGACCTGCTCGCCCATTCGCCGGACACCCGCATCGTCGTGCTGTCCGGCCAGGGCGAGGACACGGTCGCCCGTCATGCCCGCGCGCTGGGCGCCACCGAATTCGTCGCCAAGCCGGCCCAGCCGCAGGCGCTGAACGGCCTGCTGCGCCAGCTGGCGCAGACCCGCGCCGACGCCGCGCCCGCGCTGCCGGCACTGATCGGCGACAGCGAACAGATGGTGCGGCTGCGCGCCCAGATCGAACAGTACGCCGGCCTGCCCTACCCGGTGCTGATCGAGGGCGAGTCCGGCACCGGCAAGGACATCGTGGCCAACCGGCTGCATGCGGTGGTGGGCCGCACTCATCCTTTCCTCGCACTGAACTGCGCAGCGATCTCGCCCAGTCTGGTCGAGCCCACGCTGTTCGGCCACGCGCGCGGCGCCTTCACCGGCGCGCAGACCGCACGCGCCGGCTATTTCGAGGACGCGGCGCAGGGCACGCTGTTTCTGGACGAGATCGGCGAACTGCCGCTGGACCTGCAGGCCAAGCTGCTGCGGGTGCTGGAAAACGGCGAGTTCCAGCGGGTGGGCGAAACCCAGCTGCGGCGCTCGAGCGCCCGCATCATCGCCGCGACCAACCGCGACCTCGGCGCGGAAGTACGTGCCGGGCGCTTCCGCTCCGACCTGTATCACCGGCTCAGCGTATTCACCATCACCCTGCCGCCGCTGCGCGACATGGGCGACGACAGGCTGCGCCTGCTCGAACATTTCCGCGCGCAGTTCTGTGCCCAGCTGGGCCGTCCGCCCTTCGGGCTGGATGCGGCGGCGCGCGAGGCCTGGCTGGGCTACGACTTCCCGGGCAATGTGCGGGAACTGCGCAACATCGTGATCCGGCTGGCCACCAAGCATCCGGGCCGCGAAGTCGGCCGCGCCGATCTGCTGTCCGAATTCGATCCCACCGCCAGCAGCCAGGACGGCGGCAGCGCCGAAGCCGGCGAAGGCGATCTGGTAACGGTCGCCACCGGTCATCTGCGTGCCGGCGGTTTCCGGCTGGACGCCCGGCTGCACGAATGGGAATCCGCCTACATAGAAGCGGCCATGCGCATGGCGCGCGGCAACGTGAGCGCGGCCGCCCGCCTGCTCGGCATCGCGCGCACCACGCTGTATCACCGCATGGACGCGCAGGGTCGCGACGACGGCGCCGGCGACTGACATGTATCTCGACCACTTCGGCCTGCGCGAGCCGCCCTTCCTGATCACGCCGCACGCGGACTTCTTCTTCGGCGGCGCCAACCGCAGCGCGCTGCTCGACGCACTCGTGTACGCGCTGGGCCGGGAGGAAGGTCTGGTCAAGGTGAGTGGCGAGGTCGGCACCGGCAAGACCATGCTGGCGCGAGTACTGATGAACCGGCTGCCGGACAGCCTGCGCCCCATCTACCTGGCCGATCCGCTGATGGACCGCGCCGAACTGCTGGCGGTACTGGCGGACGAACTGGGCTGCACCGACCTCGCCGATGGCAGCCCGCACCGGCTGCTGCGCGCGGTGCAGGCCACGCTGGTGGCCGAATTCAGCGTCGGCCGCCAGATCGTGCTGCTGATCGACGAAGCGCACGCGATGCCGGCCGATACGCTGGAACAGATACGGCTGCTGTCCAATCTTGAATCCGAGCGGCACAAGCTGGTCAAGATCGCGCTGTTCGGCCAGCCCGAACTGGACGACCTGCTCGACCGCGCCGACATGCGGCAGCTGAAAGACCGCATCACCCAGCACTTCAGGCTGGATCCGCTGTCGCCGGCCGACGTCGCCACCTATATCGATTTCCGCATGCGCGCGGCCGGCTACCGCGGCCCGGCGGTGTTCGACGACGCCGCCACCGCCCGCATCGCCCGCGAATCCGGCGGGCTCACCCGCCGCATCAACGTGCTGGCGGACAAGGCCCTGCTGGCCGCTTTCGCCCGCGGCGCCCACGGCGTAAGCATCGCCGATGCCGAACGCGCGGTCGCCGACACCCGCACCCGGGCCGAGCCGGTACGCACCGCCGGCAGGCCGGCCTTCGTGCGTCCGGCGCTGTTCGTGCTGGCGGCCGCCGTCCTGCTGGGCCTGGGCATCGCGATCGGGCGGCTGCTGCCGGAAACCGCCTCGATGTCCGCCGCAGCCGGCAGCGCCAGCGCCGCCCCGGCGATGCCCGCACCGGCTTCACCGCAGGCGGCGCCCGCGGCAGCGGCACCCGCCGCCCCGGCTGCGGCCGCTCAGCCGGCAGACATGCCAACGGACGCGCAGTCGTCCGAACCCGCTCGCGACGGCGGCGCGCAGCAGGTTGCCGCCGGCGATCCGCTGGAAGCGCTGCTTGCGGGTAGCCGCGGCTGGACCACTTCGGCGCCGGCCGAGCGCTGGTTCATACAGCTCATGTCGGTACCGTCCGGCAAAGGGCCTTACGTGCTCGACTATGTGCGGCGGGCCAGCCGCGCGGTCGATCCGGCCCTGCTGCGCGCCTACCGCACCGAAACCCCTGCGGGCAGCCAGATCGCGGTGATCTACGGCGACTTTCCGGATCAGCGCAGCGCGCAGCAGGCGATCGGCGCGCTGCCGGAGTGGATTGCCGCGAGCCGGCCCATGGCCCGCTCGGTACGCAGCCTGCGCGGCGAGTCCAGCTGACCGGCGCCCGCTCATGCCAAAGTCATCATTAATGGAGCGTCATCTTGATCCGTGGCGGATTGCGCGTACCATCCGTCACCGAATACCGAACGCGCCCGCGCCCATGACCGCACCGATGCGTCCCGCCCAAGAAGAACGCCGCCTCGCCGGACACGCACTGCGTCCGCTGTTGCTCGCCAGCCTGCTGACAGCGGCCGGCGGCTGCGCGATGCACGCACCGCAACAGATGTCCGAAGGCCACGTGCTGGCCGACCGGATCCCCGCCAGACCGGCCGGTGACATTCCGCCGCCGGTCGCCCGACCGGTCGCACCGCCGCAGCCCCAGCCGCGGCACAAGACCGAAACCTACAGTGTGGTGGTGAATCAGGTGCCGGTGCGCGAACTGCTGTTCGCGCTGGCGCGCGACGCGCGGGTGAACGTGGACATCCATCCGGGCATCGAGGGCGCGGTTACGCTGAACGCCATCGACCAGACCCTGCCCCAGCTGCTCACCCGCATCGCCAATCAGGTGGACATGCGCTTCGAGCTGGATGGCCCCAATCTGGTGGTGATGCCGGACACGCCCTTCCTGCGCAGCTACCGGGTGGACTACGTGAACATGTCGCGCGACGTGAGCGGCGCGGTGTCGATCAACACCCAGATCGCCTCGACCACCTCGGCCGCGGTCACCAGTGCCGCCGGCGGGGCGACCGTAAGCACCACCAGCGGCGGCGCCGGCAACAGTTCCAGCACGCGCATCGACAACGTGGCGAAGAACCGCTTCTGGGAATCGCTGGAGCGCAACCTGCGCGACCTGCTGCGCGAAACCGACAAACTGCTGCCGGCCGACGGTGAAAGCGCCCCGGCAGCCGCGCCCGCCGCGACCCCGGTCGCCGGCGGCAGCGCGCAGCCGGCGCCGGTCGCCGAGCGCCGCACCACCTTTCGCGAAGCCGCTTCGGTCATCCTGAATCCGGAAACCGGCGTGATCAATGTGCGCGCCACCTCGCGCCAGCACGAGAAGGTGCAGGAATTCATCACCCAGGTCACCCGCATCGCGCGCCGCCAGGTCATGATCGAGGCGACCATCGCCGAAGTGCAGCTGACCGACAACTACCAGCAGGGCATAGACTGGCGCGCGCTGTCCATGGGTGGCCGGCGCGGCGGCGTCGACATGCAGCTGCTCACGTCGTCGACCGACTTCACCAGCAACAATCCGGTCGCCATCGGCCTCGGCCGCAACGGCACGCTGACCGACAGCATCAAGCTGCTGGAAACCTATGGCGACGTGAAAGTGCTGTCCAGCCCCAAGCTGTCGGTGCTGAACAACCAGACCGCGCTGCTCAAGGTGGTCAACAACATCGTCTACTTCGAAATCAAGTCGGACGTGGTCGCCAACACCAACCAGCAGGCGGTGCGCAGCTTCACCGCGACGCCGCGTTCGGTGTCGGTCGGCCTGGTGATGGCGGTGACGCCGCAGATCAGCGGAGACGGCTTCGTGCTGCTCAACGTGCGGCCGACCATTTCGCGCAAGGTCGGTGACGCGCAGGACCCGACGCCCGACCTCAGCGCCCCCAATCTGGTGCCGGTCATACAGACCCGCGAACTGGAATCGGTCATGCGCGTCGCCAGCGGCGAAACCGCGGTGCTGGGCGGCCTGATGCAGGACGAGATCAACTACCGCCGCGACAGCATTCCGGGCGTGTCGGCCCTGCCCATCCTCGGCCCGCTGCTGTCGGCCCGCAACGAAACATCGCGCAAGACCGAACTGGTGGTGCTCATCCGCCCGGTGGTGATCAACGACGCCAGTCTGGACGGCGACTACGCCCCGATCACCGGTGCGCTGCCCGGCCGCGACTTCCTCGCCCCGGCCTTCCCGCCCAACACCCTGCCGCCGCCCCGCCCCGCTCAGGAGCCAGCGCGGTGAGCCTGCTGCTGGAAGCGCTGAAGAAGGCCGAAGCGGCCAAGCGCCGCGAAGAAGAGGGCACGACCGAAGTCCGCGCGCCGGACGCACCGGCGCCGGCGCCGCGCATCACGCCGGCGCACGAACTCGAACTGATCGACGACGAGATCGCCCAGGCCGCCCGCTTTGCCGGACTGGACGTGCCGGAACCGGCCCCTGCGCCGGCGCCCGCCGCCGCGCCGGGTGCGGAAGCGGCCCGTCTGCTGTTCGAAGCCAAGCAGCCGCAGCCCTCGCGTTCGTCCTCTCTGGTCTGGCTGCTGGGTGGCGGCGCCGTGCTGCTGCTCGCGGTCGGTGCCTGGGTGGCGTGGCAGGTCAGGACGCTGGAAGGATCGGGCCAGACGGTGCAGCCCGCCCGCCAGCCGCCGCTCGCGCAGAACACGCCCGCCACGCCGGTCGGGACCGGCAGCGAAAACGCGGCGACGGTTGCCCCGCAACCCGCGGCCTCCGCGTCACCGGCCGCAGCACCGATCATCACAGCACCGGTCACCGCGGCGCCGGCACCCGTGCCGGGCACACAGGCGCCCTTAGCGCCGGCGGCGCTTCCGGCGACGCCTACCCTGGCCGCGGCCCCGGCCGAATCCTCGCGCTTCCTGTCCGGGCAGCTCAGTGCGCCCGCCGCTGCGCCGGCTCCCGCCCCGAGCGCACCGGCGGCGGCACCGATACGCATCACCCGCAACGCCCCTGTGGTGCCGCAGGACGTGGCCGACGGCTATGCCGCCTTCCAGGCCGGCGAATTCGACCGCGCCCGGCTGGCGTACGAGCGCGCACTGCGGGCCGATCCGCGCAACCCGGACGCGCTGCACGGTCTGGCCGCGCTGGCCCAGCGCAACAACGACGAAGCGCGCGCGCGGCAGCTGATGCGCCGCATCGCCGAAGTCGATCCGTCGGACACCGCGGCCCGTGTCGCGCTGAGCGATCACAGCGATCCGGCCACGCAGGAAGCACGGCTGCTGGACATCGCAGCGGCCCAGCCGAAATCGTCCGCGGCGGCACTGGCGCTGGGTTCGCTGTACGCCTCGCAAGGCCGCTGGCGCGAAGCGCAGCAGGCCTGGTTCAACGCCTACACGCTGGCGCCGGAACAGCCGGACAACGCCTACAACCTCGCGGTCAGCCTCGATCAGCTGCGCCAGCCGCGACTGGCCCTGCAGTACTACCGCGAAGCGCTGACGCTGCGCGACCGGCACGCGGCCAGTTTCGACGCCGAGGCGGTGGCCGTCCGGATCCAGGCGCTGCAGGCGCAGGATGGCCGGTGAAACCATGAACGCCCCGGGCACGCGGCCGCACAAGCCGCTGGGTCAGCTGCTGCTGTCGCAGGGCCTGATATCGGAAGACCAGCTGCGCATCGCGCTGCAGGAGCAGCAGCGGCAGAACCTGCCCATGGGCCGGCTGCTGGTGCAGCTCGGCTTCGTCAGCGAAGCCACGCTGCGCGACGCGCTCGGCGTCACGCTGGGCAAGCGCACGGTGGATCTCGCCCACGCGCTGATCGACCCGGACGCACTGCGCCTGGTGCCGCAGGCACTGGCCAAGCGCCACCGCCTGCTGCCGCTGAACTACGCGGCCAACGCCCGCCGCCTCACGGTGGCGGTGTCGGACGTGAACGACATCGTCGCGCTCGACCAGCTGCGTGCGCTGCTGCCGGAAGGCATCGAGCTGGATACGGTGCTGGCCGGCGAAACCGAACTGGCGCACGCGATCGACCAGGCCTACGGGCACGAACTGTCGATCGAGGGCATTCTCACCGAGCTGGAGACCGGCGAGGTCGACTACCGTGCGCTGGCCGCCTCGGCCGACGAATACAGCCAGCCGGTGGTGCGGCTGATCGACGCGCTGCTGACTGACGCGGTCAAGCGCGAAGCGTCCGACATCCACTTCGAGCCGGAAGCCGGCTTCCTGCGGGTGCGCTACCGCATCGACGGCCTGCTGAGGCAGATCCGCTCGCTGCACCGCTCCTACTGGCCGGCGATGGCGGTGCGCATCAAGGTGATGGCCGGCATGAACATCGCCGAAATGCGTGCGCCGCAGGACGGTCGCATTTCGCTCACCATCAGCGGCCGGCCGGTCGACTTCCGGGTGTCGTCGCAGCCCACGCTGCACGGCGAAAACATCGTGCTGCGCATTCTCGACCGCGCACGCGGCATCGTGCCGCTCGACGGTCTCGGGCTGGCCGACGCGCAGCTCGACCAGCTGAAACTGATGATCGCGCGGCCGGAAGGCATCATCCTCGCCACCGGTCCGACCGGCAGCGGCAAGACCACCACGCTGTATTCGGTGCTGAACCACATCAACACCGAAGGCGTGAACATCATGACGCTGGAGGACCCGGTCGAATACCCGATGGCGCTGATCCGCCAGACCTCGGTCGCCGAGTCGGTCAAGCTCGATTTCGCCAACGGCGTGCGCTCGATGATGCGGCAGGATCCGGACATCATCCTGGTCGGTGAAATCCGCGACGCCGACACCGCCGAAATGGCCTTCCGCGCGGCGATGACCGGCCACCAGGTGTATTCGACGCTGCACACCAATTCCGCGCTGGGCGCGATTCCGCGCCTGCTGGACATCGGCATCCTGCCGGACATCATGGCCGGCAACATCATCGGCGTGATCGCGCAGCGCCTGCTGCGCCGGCTGTGCGTGTACTGCCGCCGCGCCCGGCCGGCCGAGCCGCACGAAGTGCATCTGCTGGGCGTGCGGGAAGGCACGCCGCCGGACATCCACGACGCGGTCGGCTGCCCGGCCTGCGAATTCACCGGCTACCGTGGCCGGCTGGCGGTGATGGAACTGCTGCGCATGGATTCCGACCTCGACGAGCTGGTGGCCCGCCGCGCCACCGCGCGCGAACTGCGCAACGCCGCCCGCGCCAAGGGCTTCCGCACGCTGGCCGAGGACGGCCTGCGGCGCGTGCTCGAGGGCGCGACCTCGCTGGAAGAACTGGCGCGCGTGGTCGACCTGACCGAGCGCATGAGCCAGGGCGGACCCGACTGGTACGCGAGATAGCGGTGGCCATCTTTTCGTACAAGGCGATGAACGCGCAGGGCCGCATGGTGTTCGGCCGCATGGACGCGGCCAATCTGGTCGACCTCGAAATGCGCCTCAAGCGCATGCAGCTGGACTTCATCAACGGCCAGCCGATGAAGCACGCGCAGCCGCTGTTCGGCCACAGCCTGCCGCGCATCGAACTGATCAATTTCAGCTTCCATCTGGAACAGCTGGTGCGGTCCGGCGTGCCGCTGATCGAGGCGCTGACCGACCTGCGCGATTCGACCGACCACCCGCGCATGCGGGAAATCGTCGCCTCGCTGGTCGAAAGCATCGAGGGCGGCCGATCGCTGTCGCAGGCCATGGCGGAACACCCGGCGGCCTTCAGCAAGGTGTTCTGCGCGCTGGTGCGCGCCGGCGAACTGACCGGCAACCTGCCGGAAGTGCTGCGCGAACAGGTCGAGGCCTTCAAGTGGGAGGACGAACTGGTGTCGCAGACGCGCCGCCTGCTCACCTATCCGGCCATCGTCGGCAGCTTCCTGCTGTTCGTGATCGCGGTGCTCATGCTGGTGGTGGTGCCCGACCTCGCCCGCTTCTTCCGCAACACCGGGCTGGAACTGCCGCTGCAGACCCGCATCCTGATGGGTACCTCCGAATTCCTTCAGGCCTGGTGGCCGGCACTCATCGTGCTCGTCGTGGCCGCAGGCATCGGCGCGGCCACCGCCCTGCGCGTCAACCCGGCGCTGCGCCAGCGCCTGGACTGGATCAAGCTCAACCTGCCGGTGATCGGGCCCATCCTGCACAAGGTGGTGCTGTCGCGCTTCGCCAGCATGTTCGCGATGATGTATGGCGCCGGCATTCCCATCATCGACGCGGTGCGCACCTCGGAAGACGTGGTCGGCAACGCGGCGGTACGCGACGCGCTGATGCGCGCCGGCCTGCTGATCGGTCAGGGTCAGAACGTGACCGCCGCCTTCCAGAGCGTGGGCCTGTTTCCGCCGCTGGTGGTGCGCATGCTGCGGGTCGGCGAAAGCACCGGCGCACTCGACCGCGCACTGCGCGAGGTGTCCTACTTCTACACCCGCGACGTGCGCGAATCGATCGCCCGCGCGCAGGCGGCGATGGAGCCGGCGCTCACGCTGGTGCTGGGCCTGCTGCTGATGAGCGTGGCCTTCGCGGTGCTCGGCCCGGTGTACGACATGCTGACCAAACTGAGGATCTGATGCCGCGCCGCCACGTCCTCTATGTCGATGCCACCCACCTGGCCGCCTACGGATGGCGCGCCGGCGAGGTGACGCTGCGCGCGCGCTTCGCCAACGACGCCGACGGCCATGCGCAGTTCGCCGAATTCCTGCGCCAGCGTCGCGACAGCCTCTACCTGATGCTGTGCGACCTGGTGGACGAGGCCTTCGTCGCCGAGAACGTGCCCTACGTGACCGGTGCCGACCGGGCCGCGCTGATCCGCCGCAAGCTCGCGCAGCACTTCTTCGGCACGCCCTACACCTGCGCCCGCTCGCTGGGCCGCCAGCGCACCGGCCGGCGCGACGAACAGATGCTGTTCTGCGCACTGACCCGGCCGGCGGTGCTGGAGCCCTGGCTGAACGCGCTGCGTACCGCCGAAGTCGCGCTGAGCGGCATCCACAGCCTGCCGCTGGCGGGCGAAACGATACTCGAGCGCCTGCGCCTGACCGAAGGGCAGACCCTGCTGCTGGGCATCAGCCCGGCCGGCGTGCGGCAGAGCTTCTTCGAAGGCGGCCGGCTGCGCTTCTCCCGTCTGACGCCGCTGACCGCGCTGTCCAGCAACGACCTGCCGCGCGCCTGCGCCGAAGAGGCACGCCGGCTGCATCCCTATCTGCTCGGCCAGCGTCTGATTTCGCGCAGCGAGCCGCTCACGGTACGGGTGCTGGTACCGCCGGCACGGGTGGATGATTTCGCACTGGCCTGCCGTTCGAACGACGCGCTGCGTTTCGAACTGATAGACAGCAGCCAGACCGCCGCCCGTCTTGGCCTGCGTCCCGCTCCGCCGGATGCCGACAGCGAAACGCTGTTCGTGCAGGCACTGATGCGGCGCACGCCGGCCGAACAGTTCGCGCCCGCCGCCGAACGGCGCTTCCACCGCATCTGGCTCACCCGTTTCGCACTGCGCGCCGCAGGCTCGGTGGCCCTCGCCGCCTGTCTGCTGTACGCCACCCACAGCGCGCTCGACAGCCTGGAACTGCGGCAGGACACGCAGCGCCTCGCCGACGACACGCTGCGCGCCCAGCGTCAGCGACATGACATCATCCAGCGGCTGCCCCCGACCCCGGTGCCGCTGGACACGCTGCGCGCGGTGCACGAGCGCAGCCTGCAGATCGAACAGCGCAGCGCGCAGCCCGTTACGCTGCTGGCCGATCTCGGCCAGGTGCTGGACCAGGTACCGCAGGTGGCGCTGGACCGCCTCGAGTGGCGCATGGTGAGCGAGGCCGGCGGCAACGGTGCGTCCGCGGTCGGCGGGGTGACCGCCGGGGCCGGCAACGGTGGCGGCATGCGGGCAGACCTGGTGATGCAGGCGCATCTGCCGCAGGAATTCGGCAGCCAGCAGCGACGCGCGCTGGAGGTGGTGGATACCCTGGGCGCCCTGCTGCGCGCCCGCCCGGGGGTGCAGGTGCAGGTGCTGCGGCAGCCCTTCGATCTGGAATCCGGTCAGGTGCTGCGCGGCGGCACCCGCGCAGAACAGCTCGACGCCGGCAGCCCGCCGCCGTTCTCGCTGCGCATCAGCCGGACGGTGAACCCGTCATGAAGCGCGAAGACCTGCGCAAGGCCGGCGGCAGCGCACTGCTCGCGCTCGCGATGGCGCTGGCCGGTGGCGCGGCCATCTGGGCCAGCAACGAACTGGCGACCGAAGTGCGCCAGTCGCACGCCCAGGCCCAGTCGGGCCGCGATGCGGCGCAGCGCGCGCTGTCGGCGGCGCGGGCGGAAGAAGCCGAAATCGCCGCCAAGATCGACCGCTTCCGCCATCTGGTCGAGCGCGGTGCGGTCGGACCGGAACAGCGTCTGGCCTGGGTCGAGCTGATCCGCGACGCGCGCGCCCGCCACGGGCTCGGTGCGGTCGATTACGAATTCTCGCCGCAGCGCCCGCTGGACCCGGCGCTGGCACCGGCGGACACCGGCCAGCTCGAGGCAACCAGCAGCGCGCTGCGCATCCGCATGCCGCTGCTGCACGAAGGTCAGCTGGTGGCTCTGCTGGACGATCTGGTGCGGCACGCTTCGGCCCTGGTGCGGGTACGCGAATGCACCCTCAGCCGCGCCGCCACCGCAGCGCCGGGCGGTGAACAGCTGAATGCGGACTGCCTGCTGGACTGGATCACCTTCAGGCCCCGCAGCGGAGGTCCGGCATGAAGCGCCTCTCGATCGCGTGCGCACTCGGGCTGTTCTGCGCAGGTGCCGGCGCAGAGATGCCGGCGGCCGCGGGCACGACCGTCACTGCGCCCGCTCAGCCGGCACGACTGGGCCGCCTGTTCTACAGCGAGGAGGAACGCAGCCGGCTGGAAGACCGACGCAATGCCACGGTCGCCGCTCAGGATATTCCCCGCACCGTGGGCGACCTGAAACTGGATGGCGTGGTCACCCGCTCGTCCGGCCGCAGCACCTGGTTCATCAATGGCACGGCGGCGGATGCCGACGCGCTGTCCCGTCTGCCGGGCCGGGCGGAACACGGCGGACTTCAGCTGCAGGGCGCGGACGGACGGACGCTGCGTCTGAAGCCGGGCGAACGCGCCGCCATTTCGGAAGGCGGCCACGCCAGCGCCGAAGGCCCGGTCATCGACATCCGTCCGGGGCGGTCGCGGTGAAACGCATGCCGCAGCGCCAGCGGGGCGCCGCCCTCATCCTGGCCGTGGTGCTGCTCGGCCTGCTCGCGCTCACCACGCTGAGCCGCGCGCTGTCGGCCCCCCCGGGGGTCGCCGAAACGCTGGCCACCGAACGGGCACTGGCGCGCGCCCGCGACGCGCTGGTCGGCTATGCCGCGCTCGGCAACAGCGAAGGCAGTCAGGCCAATTCGCCTGGCGCCCTGCCCTGCCCGGACCTCGACAACGACGGCGCGGCCGATTTCAGCTGTGCCGGCCACATCGGCCGCCTGCCCTGGCGCACGCTGGGCCTCGGACGAACGACGGACGGCAGCGGCGAATGTCTGTGGTACGCGCGCAGCCCGACCTACAGCAACAACATCCCAACCAGCACCCGCGGCACGTCGCCGGACCGGCCGGCGCTGAATCCGGCCACACCTGGCGAAATCGTCGAGGTCGGCAGCACCGGACCGAGCGGGCGTCTGCTGGCGGCCGCGGTATTCGCGCCAGGCCATGCGCAGGGGGGCCAACTGCGCGGGGCGGCCGACGCGGTGTCCGGCTGCCGCGGTGGCAGCATCGGCCAGTTCCTCGAAGACGTCGCGGTCGCCGGCACCGACCGACCGCACACCGGCGGCCTGAACGCCGTCAGCCTGCCGCCGGATGCCGGTTTCAACGACCGGGTGATCGCGCTCGATACGCCCCGCCTGTTCGTCACCGCCAGCACCCGCGTGCTGGCCGAGCTGCGACCGCAGACGGTGCCCGACGACGGCACCCGCAACGCCGACGGCACGCCGGTGGCCGAATGGTGGACACGCAACCAGTGGTGCAGCCGTCTTTGCATGCAGGGCAGTGACGCGCGCATCACGCTGAGCGACGGTCGCCTCATCGCGCGCACACTGGCCGTGCTGCCGGACTGCGCCCTGCCCTGTTCCTGAACATGAAAAAGCATCGAGGATTCACGCTGATCGAAATCGCGGTGGCACTCACCATCATCGCGCTGCTCAGCATCGGCGCCATCAGCGCGCTGCAGATGGCCATGCTGCGCACCCGCATCGCCGAAACCCGCGAAGCGCTGCAGGCCGCACGCGAAGCCGTCACTGCCTATGCGGTGGCCAACCGCTCGCTGCCCTGCCCGGCGGCTTCGAGCGCAGACGGGCTGGAACAGAGCCGCAGCGGCGGCAGCTGCACCACCAGCCGTGGCCTGCTGCCCTGGACCACGCTGGGCGTACGCGGACTCGACGGCTGGGGCAATCGCATCGGCTACATGGTGTCGCCGGCGCTGGTGAAGGCGCCCGCCGACCGCATCCGGCTGGACAGCGCAGGCGACATCCAGATCTGGCTGCGCGACGCCGCGGGCAACGAGGTCAGCGCCGCCACCACGTCGGCGGTGGCTTTCGCGCTGTGGTCACATGGCGAGAACGGCCGGGGTGCAACCACGTCGGCCGGCACCGTGGTGGCCGACGACTCGGCCACCAACAGTGACGAGGACGCCAACAGCTCGCAGCCGGACGGCACCGCACCGCGCCGCCTCTACGCCCGCGAAGGCAGCACCAGCAGCGCCACGGCAGGCGGCGAGTTCGACGACATGGTGGAATGGGAGTCGCGCTTCGTGCTGTTCGGACGCATGATCACCGCAGGACAGCTGCCATGACCCCTTCCACCGCCCCCGTCTCGTTGCTCGCCCGCCTGCGCAGCGGCGGCATCCGGCCCGAAGACAGCGCGGACGAGCGGCTGAACAAGTCACTGCTGGTGCTGGCGACTGGCCTGGTGTGCGTCGCGTCGACGCTCTGGCTGGCGGTCTACTGGAGCCTCGGTCCGCGGCTGTCGGCCACACTGCCCTTCGTCTACCAGCTGCTGCTGGCCGGCAATCTGGCCTTCTTTCTTTACCGCGGCAATTTCAGAAGCTTCCGCGTCACCCAGCTCGGGCTGTTCCTGTTCGCACCGTTTGCCGCGCAATGGGCCATCGGCAATTTCATTACCGCCAGCGGCATCCTGCTGTGGGGGCTGCTGGCTCCGATCGGCGCCATCCTGTGCATCGGTGCGCGCGAATCGCTGGCCTGGTTCTTCGCCTACGCCTTCCTGGTGACCCTGACCGGTTTCTTCGATTACTACCTGGCGGACGCCGCAACCTACCGCAACGCGCTGGTACCGGTCGAAACCAGCGTCGTGTTCTTCGCGCTCAACTTCCTGGCGGTGTCCAGCATCGTGTTCATGCTGCTGCGCTTCGCGATCGAGCAGAAGCAGATCATCGCCCGCCGGCTGGCGGAAGCTCACGCGCTGCTGGAGCAGGAACAGGCGCGATCGGAACGGCTGCTGCTGAACATCCTGCCCGGCCCGGTCGCACGCCGGCTCAAGGAAAACGAGAAGAACATCGCCGACGGCTTCGCCGACGTCAGCGTCATGTTCGCCGACATCGTCAATTTCACCCAGGTCGCGGCCGGCATGACGCCAGCCCAGGTGTTCTCGATGCTGAACCGCGTGTTCTCACGCTTCGACGAGCAGGCGGAAGCGCGCGGACTCGAGAAGATCAAGACCATCGGCGACGCCTACATGGTGGCCGGCGGACTGAATTCGGACAACGCCGACTACACCGCCGCCATCGCGGACCTGGCCCTGGAAATGCGCGACTGGCTGCGCAACCAGACCACCGGCACCGGCGTTCTGCTGGATCTGCGCATCGGCATCGGCACCGGTCCGGTCGTGGCCGGCGTGGTCGGCAAGAAAAAGTTCATCTACGACCTGTGGGGCGACACCGTCAATCTGGCCAGCCGCATCACCACCGAAGGCGTGCCCGGCATGGTGCAGGTCGACACCGCCACCTATCTGCGCCTGCGCAGCCGCTACGACTTCCACCCGCCGCAGACGCTCTATCTGAAGGGCAAGGGCGATACCGTGGTGTACCGCCTCATCGGTCGCCGCGCGGACGAGGACGTCATCAGCACCACGGAACTGGACATCGTGCTCGACTGAGCGCCCGGTCCTTCGTCAGAGCTGCCGCGCAGCGCAGCGCTGCGCTCCGTCCTGCGCTGAGCCCGCCTTGCACCCTGCGACCATTCGCCATCCCGTCCGGCGGGCGGCCGCATCGCGCCCCTTCCCCATTCGGCTATCCCCGCTCATCGGCATGGGGACTGCGCAGGCCACTCGGGCGGATCCGCCCCTATTGCCCTCGCGCATCGACGACCGTCTGGAAAGATGTCCTGCCTTCAGCAACCTTCGGCGCCATGGCGCAACGAGGCAGAAGCACTCGGTCGAATCCGGCGCCGGAAATGAAAAACGGGCGCCCGAAGGCGCCCGTTTGAGCACGACTTTCTGATCGGAAACCGATTAGAAGGTGTGGGCCAGACCGATGTTGAAACCGGAATCGCCGTACGCTTGGTTCGGGGTGTTGCCCGGGTTACCAGCGTTACCCGTTGCAGCCGGATAGGTCG
>Ga0123397_142406_pt1 | contig 39303 bp, 28 predicted proteins | sample T10HLNH4metaT_FD_89925 | JGI IMG/M metagenome (GOLD analysis project Ga0123397, IMG submission 89925) | Methane-oxidizing artificial microbial communities from Washington, USA to study methane cycling - T10-HLNH4 metaT (Metagenome... ... | reverse complement strand
GGCTTTTCTCATTCGAGACTTTCGCGTCAGTTCGCGTCGAGTTCCTGTTTGATGTTCTGGAGCATATCGAACGGATGTTCGACTGAGGACAGGATGTCGTGCGGTACGCGCGCCTCCAGTTCCCGCAGGGTAATCGCCCTACCCTCCTGGATCAACGCTCGGCACGCCGCGTCGATGTATGGGCGTGCCCGAGCCCTCACCTCTGCCCCGCGGCTGCGCACATAGCGTTTCCAGCGTTCGCCCAGTATCCGCGCCTCCTTGTTCGCCTGCAGGTAGAGGTGACGCCGATCCACGCTCAAGCGCTGCGCGGCCTGTGCGACGCTGATCGGCACGGGTAAGGCAGCAAGTCGGGCCAGTTCTGCCCGCATGCTCTCCCAGTCCAAATCCCGGGGTGCTCTTCTGACCCCGACTGAGCCCAAGTCGAGTTCTCTTTGAGCAATCGCCGAAGGTACCGACCACTCGCCAAGGTCTCCTGCCAGCAGCTTCGGTAAGGGCAAGCCAGCGTGAAGCGCGATGCGGAGACTCGCGTCCAGCGTTGGGACACCTCCAACCTTTACCCAGTGATGCACCGTGCCTTTCCCTAGCCCGACGCGACGAGCGAAAGAGGCGCTCTTGCCCTGATCGAGACGGGCGACCAGTTCGCCGATTGCGCTACGCAGCCCTTCCCGGGTCGGCTCTATCGTTGAGTCGCACTGGGCGCTCAGCAGCAGTCCAACCTGGCGAGCCGTCCACATCGCTTCGGGCGACACTGTTGCTTGCGGCTGGGATGCTCTGCGGCCGAGAAAGCCTCCGCAATGGGTGCACCAACCCGGCACCACATACGTCGCCCGATGACGGGCGCCAGGCCGCCCGCAATCCGGACAGACATCCACGAGTGAAGCGTGGTGCTTGTGGCAGGTTGTCACCGCTGCAATGTCCCAGGACAAACGGAAGTACGGAGAGGCGCCGCTGCTCCTATCCTCCTCGAGGCACTCCGGACACCACCGCCCACCTTTCGCTGCCAATCCGCGCTGGGCAATGACCTGTCGCCATGGCAGCAATGTCAAACGGTCAAGATGGCCGACGCTCGTGAGGGCCGCCAATGCCCCCGCCCACGCCTCTGCCGCTTCACCGAGGCCGCTGAGGTTGCGCTCATGCCAGTCGAACCCTTCTCGCAACTCGCTCCCCATCTCTCTGACCACGATACGAGAAAGCGACGTCACCGAGACGCTATGGGACAACGCCAATCGGCAGAAGTAGCTGAGCAGGCTCTCGACGTCCGGCGTATTCCAGCCACGCGGATCGAGCGCATGCAGGACGGAACGCGGATTGCGCACGACGTGATTCATGCGATCCCCCGCTTCTGCACCCGCGAACGCGAGGCCGGCACCTTGAGTATGTGACGCGTCAGACCTGCATTGATCGCCGCCTCCCCTTCCAGGATCTCCTCAAGAATCCGCTGCCGCTGGGCATCCGTGAGTAGCGCCCGCTGCAATGCATCCACCGACCAGCCCCCGGTCTGTTGTGCCAGCATGGCCGCGCGCATCAGCACCGAGCTCAGGGTACCTACGCAACCCAAAGTGTTCTCCTGAAGAACCTCAGCGTGCGGCAGCAACTGATCGCCCCATAGCTCAGGCAACGCAGCTTGAAACTTCAACACGCAGGCGCGGAATGCACGCAGGTCGGCGTCCTGATCCTGACGGTAGCGCTCGAAGTGCAGCACGTGTGTGCGCCGGGCCAGTTGCCCAGAAAGCGAAACCAGTTGGTACAGGTCATATGAGCCGATCAGCACCATCTGCGTCCCACACTCGTTTGCGAGTGATTTCAGCGTGTCGAGTTGGATCTCCAGACGGTTGCGGCGGGTCTGGCGAATGATGTGGGCGGCCTCGTCGATGACGAGGAAGCGCGTACCTCGCTCCCGCAGACCCCGTTCCACTGCCGTGCGCAGCGCTGCCAGTGTGTTGCGAGACGCACCCTTGGGCCATACCGCGCGCCCAGTATTCGCATCGACCCCATAGGCCACCTTGGGCAGATCGAGGTCACCCGAAAGCTGGTCGAGGATGCGCTGGTAAAACGAAGTCCATGAGAAGTCGTTCTCGCCCGACGCGGGGGCCTGCACATACACGGCAGGGATCAAGCCTGCATTGGCTTCCATCTGTGCCGAGGCCCCTGCCAGCGCCATCTGGACAAGTTGAAGCGCAAGCGTGCTCTTGCCAACGCCTGTGGGCCCACAGACCAGAAGAATGCTGTCCTGGCTACCCGGATAGATCAGTGTGTCAAGCTCGCTCATGACCTGTGCGATTCGGGTGTGCTTGATGCGCAGCGAACGCAGGCTTTGTGCGGAGACAGGTACGGCACTTACGGAAGTGTTTGATTGTTCGTTCATGGTGCGCCTCAGAAGGTATCGAAGTCGGGAAGGTCGTCCGGCGCATCGGCCTCCGGCGGGCGAGCGGACGGGGTAGCGTTTGATGGCCTGATACCTGCCGAGGGCGCGGCAGCCTGTGAGATGTCCTGAGAGAGGCGGTGCTGCTGAGCGGGAGCAACCGGGGTGATGCAGCCCAGCTGCAGCCTGTTATGGAGGCTTTTGTTCTCTTGCTGGCGATCGCGGGCAACGGCTAGTGCCCCATCGGGCGAAAAGACCTGCATGAATTCGCGAAGACGCTGCGCGCTGCGCTCATCATTAGGAGCGGTGCCTGTCCTGCGGGTGTATTCCTCTGTAAGTGACCGCCGCTCAATTTCCGTCAATTGCCCCAAACCCATCAGGTTGCGGCAGGTGGCCTGTAGCCAACGGTCCTTGACGCGGACATACACCGAGGATGCATCCCACGGGTCATAACGCACGGGGAGGCGCTGACCGGCGATGCGGGAATCCCGGAAGTCGGAGTTCCAGTAGAACAGTTCGGACACCTTGACGCCACGCTGGGGATTCACGAGGCGAACGCCCTCGCGGTCGACCGGTGGACATGTGGCAATCAGAAAATCCCGATTGAACTGAATCAGCCGCTGCGGACGGGCGCCGCTTTCCCGCAGACCCCGCTGAAACGCTTCGCGCGGGCTGCAGTCGAGCGCACCGTGTCGCTCCTGGTCGTAATACTCGGTTGCCCAGTACTCAAGGCCGAAGTACATGGCCTCCAGCGTCCATTCGGCAAAATTCACGGGCAGATGCTTGCCGGTGACCATCCGCACATTCTTGGTCGCCTTCGTGTTCCCCGACAGGTTGTGGATGTATTCGCTGTGCGCACGTCCGAACAGCCGCTCAAGTACTGCGCCGTGTCTGGGCTGCCCTGCGGGCCGAAAACGCAGATGCACGCCCATCACCTGCAGAAAGCTCTCGAAGGCGTCAGACATGAAATCCCGCCCGTTGTCGACAACGACGAATTCCGGCAAGCGCCCGAAGCGTCGCACCATGTCGCGCATCACCATCATGACCGAGTGGTACGACGGAGGATCAAAGGTCAAATGCAGCGCAACAACCCGACGCGACCACGCATCGACTGCCAGGGACAGCCAAGGACGTCCCAACGGTTTGCCTGATCGGCTCGAGACCAGTTCGATATCGAGTTGAGTGTGGTCGATATGTACATACTGGAAAGGTCGACTGCCGTGCGCCGGTGTGTCGGCATAAAGCACCTCGACAAACTCACCTTGCTGATAGGCCATGCGCTTGCCGTGGCGAAGACGCACTTCGTTGGCGGTCTCCGCATTCTTCAGCCGCGCAATCAAGGTCGGGTAGGACGGCGCCGTCACCCCGGCCTCGTCACATGCAAGGACAAGCCAGCGATAGCAGGCTTTGAAGTTGATCGCCTCGTGGCTTCGCCATTTGGTGGTAGTGATCTTCTGCAGGATCTCTTCCTGCCGATCGGTCAGCCGGGAGGAACGGTTGCCACGGGCGCTTGTACGCGGCACCAGCGCCAGTACTCCGTGAGCTCCGTTCGCCTGAGCGGCCTTCTGACGCGCACGCAAGCGTCTCTTCGTGCGATCGCTGACGCCCTTAACAGGGGTATCCGATTCGAGGATCGCTTTGCGCTGCAAGGCGATATCGAGATCCGCTTTGGTATGGCGTGCGAGATCCAGCACGAGCGGGCTTGTACCGGCCACGCCGGTAATCAAACCGCGCTCAAGGGCATCCTCGATCCAGGCCCTGCTCAGATTGACCGTCTCGCCGTTTCTCCGGGTGCAGACGACGTCCCTTTCGCCCATCAGCGAGATGGTCAGTTCCTGCGACTCGTAGGAGAAACGCACCCCCTCGGCGATGTCAAAGACAAAGCGCTCCTGTCCTGGCACGGCACCAACATGCGTCTCACCCGCCATGAAATCGCGCAGCGTTTCATCGCGGTAAAGGCGCGCACGCCGCGTGTCCGACAGCAAGTCCCTATCCAGATCAGCGACAACCAGGTGATCAGCAATCGCCTTGAGCAGCACATCGGCCGAAAACGCCTGGGGGGCCGCCATCAGAAAGTCGAGCGTACAGCTGCCGTGCTCAGCAAGGACGGCGGTCAGCCGCTCAACATCGCTCTGCAAACAGGGCTCTGCGGCCGGGTGGTAGTAATCCGAAAGATGAAGAAGATTCTCGACGCGCCGGCGGGGAATGGCCTCTTCACTGTAGATCCGGTAAATGATCCCCAACTCCGCCAATGCGCGCTCGATCTGAGGGGCCAACCAGCGTCCGTCGGCGTCTCGCTCGTACCGATATGGGTGCTTTTCCGCAAGGCGGGTCAGTTTCTGGACCGACTTCCACTCTTCAAGCGTGATTCCGTCTTCGCGGAGCACAAGGAAGTCCGGGTAATGCCGGATAGTGCGGAGGTCTCCTGAGGCCGGATCGAACAGTTCAAGACGCAGTTCGCAGGGCTGAGCGTAGTACTCGAGGACCCGCGGATCGAATTCATGGTCCACGGCTGCGGCAAACTCGACGTGCCGGCTCTCCGTGCTGATCTCGCAACCCATTTTGCGGCTTGCAAGCACGGTGATGACGTTGCCGCCCCGGGACTTGACCGGTCGTACCGGTGCCTCAATGCGCGCTTTGAGGACAAGTTTTCGCCCCGCATCGGGCGTGCCGAGACGGTCGAACAGTTCTGTGAGGTGTGTGGTATCCAGCATCGCGTCGTCAAATCAGTTCCAGATGTCCACGTCTAGGAACCTGATTTGGCCGAGAATGACGATTCAGTCGTATACGACCGATTTCAGCGCATGGAGCGCGTTCAGTCGTCGCGTCTGCCCTTTTTCGTAACCGCCTGGGAAACCTTTGATGCCGCAGAAGCCCGCCCGCGTAGCCGTGAGCGATAACCCGCACGCACGCTGGGAAAAACTCGCCTTCGATCTCCTGAAGAGTGAGATGCGCGAGAAGAAGATCAACTACAAGGAGTTGTCCCGGAGGCTGGAAGCACTCGGACTGGATGAATTGCCGGACCAGCTCAACCGCAAGGTGAACCGGAGGCGTTTTTCGGCCGCCTTCCTGCTCGCATGTCTGGTGGCGATGGAAAAAGGCGTCTTGATCCTGCCAAGAGCGGCCGACATGAAGCCGAAGTGAAAAGCGACTCTCTGGAAGATTGCTATTCGCCTGCAGTAGGGAATTTGCAGCAAACCCGCTGTTTCGCAAGACTTTCTCCAGTTTGTTCGTTCACAAAATGGAGACCGCCCTGCCTCTCGCCAGCGGACACAAACCGCAATGCACCATCTAAGTCAGCCTGCAAGCCATTTCAAATGGCTGCAATGACGCATCGCGCAGCAATGCTTGTTTAGAACGTTACTTCAGTCGTCGGACTATGGCAATCATAGACGCTCCACCGCCGCCCGCTTACCCCTTTAGCATAATTTCATTATTTTGGAACTTTTCTTTCAAATTCCATTATAAGAGACTATGGTTAAGAAAACGCGGAGCAACCAACGTGGCACGATTAAGCATTCAAAGCGAACAGGTCAAACACTTGGTGGACACTCAAGTCCTGCCCTTGCTGTTGGCTACAGGGACTGTCGGAGCGCTTACCAAACTGCTCAATGAAAAGCTGCTAAACACAGGGACTCAGAGCAGGTTGCACCCCAATCGATTGCACACATTGCTATCGAACGACGCGACCAGATCGCTTAACGAAGCGACAGTCGGCATGATCGAGCAAGCAGCTCGCGCAGCACTTGAGAGTGACCGAACGATCGCCGAACAGGCTGCAATCGCGTTCAAGTCTTTACAGGCGGACGCCCGAGAGCTGCGTGCGTTCTCTGCCAGCTCGTTGGACGAGGTCGCAGAACGACTATCCATTCCTCCGGCGCTTGCCGCTCGACTGCTTGATGAAGCCCCTAGCTTAGCCGGCGCAAAGGCGTTTGGAGCTCGTGGCTCGGCGGGGACAACCCCTCTTCAGCATGAGCCTCCAGACTGGAGCTACCAAGATACGGCTGTGGCGAGATGTGTGGACGCATTTAGTCGACGTCCCGCTGGCCGTGTCGGTCTTGTACTGCCGACCGGCGCGGGCAAGACTCGTACGGCGTTACGCATAGTCTTGACGATGCTTGAAAAGAATCTCGACATCGAAGCACCAGCCTATTGGGTCACGCATCGACGCAATCTTCGTGAGCAGGCTTACCGAGAACTGCAACGGCTCATCGCCGCGCAAGAGCGTTTCCGGGACGGGGAGAGACTGTCTGAACTCGCGCGCCGGATCAAGTTCGTCATGGTCGGCGACCTAACACCGCTGCTCGAAGGCGCTGCAACCCGACCGGCGCTGATCATCGTCGATGAAGCGCACCACGCTGCCGCACCTTCATACCAGCCCGTTTTCGCTAACCCCTGGGCCGCCCCGGTGCTGCTGCTCACCGCCACACCTAACCGAAGCGACCGTCTGCCTATCGGCATCGATGAGATCGCCTTCACGATCACGTACCGTGAGCTTGCTGAACGTCGAGCCGTTCTCACGCCGAAGTTCCTGGACTTCCCTGTCGAGAATTTCGACTGGTCCCCCGAGGCCATAGACGATTTAGCGGACTACATCGTCGATCGAACCTCAACGGATTTCACCAAGGTATTGGTGCTCGCGCCCCGTATCGATCGGGTCGAAGAGTTTTACATGGCGCTGCTTGACCGGTTGCCTGACGATCACCCGCTAGAGGTCGAAGATATCGGTTTTATCCACGGGGCAGCCAACTCTCTTGGCATCGACAACGAGGACTTCCTCGCCCGCTTCGGCAACAAGCCACGCGCTGTACTGATCTCGGCTCAGTTGCTACTGGAGGGTTTTGACGATCCGAGCATCAACGCGGTCGTACTCACCTATCCGTCAACCAGTGTCATCCGCTTGATGCAAGCCGCAGGCAGATGCGTGCGATATGCTCCCGACAAGCGGGCGGCCTATGTGGTTCAAGCCAGAAACGACTCGATCGCCTATCACTTCGACCAGAGGTGGCTTTATCAGGAGATCGACGATTTCTTGCGGCCACAACTCGTCGATATTGAGTATGTGAGTCACGGCGATCTTTATGAGAAGGCAAAGCTCTTGCTAGAGCAGCACCGCGTCGAGGAAAAGCAAGCACAGCGTTCGCTCGCCCGCATCAAGACATTGATGCCAGGCGAAACCTGCCGGCTCTTCCTTTATGGACTCCCCTACTTCGGCTCCGCCGATCAGTTTGAGACGGAATCGAGTTGGGGCGTTTCTCTGGAAACCTCAGATACATCGGCGATGCTGCGCGGCGTATTCAACGCTTTCTGTTCGCTGGGCGCAGATCTGTCAGACCCCTCTGATTTCCTTCTACGAGACGGCACCGCTTACGGTCTAGCAAAAGACCTTAGTGCCGGCAGTCGCTGGTTGGAACTCACTGGGTTGCTGACCGCATCGTACTTTGCCAAGCGCGAAGTACACGGCCCCTCTCCGATCGAGACCATGGGAAGCCGGCCCTTCAAGCCCCATGGAGCAACAACCTGGCTTAGGTATGTTTCCTTTACCTTCCGACCTGCCGTTCCTCCCGCCCTCAGTGAGTTCCTTCGCGATTGCCACAACGCCGCACAAATCGAGGCCATCTATCTCGAAACGCCGCTGCAATATGCAACAGCGGTCAAGGTACCGTTGCCCTTGGCAGGATCGGAAGCATTTCTGCTCAACGCGAGCGCGACGAGCGAACTGACTGTCGGGCTAAACAACCTCAGGCAACAACTTGCCCAAGCCGCTCCGGCAGAACAGTTCGGCGCACTTGCTTCATACCTGGCCAGCTCAAGCCAACTGCAAATCCCGGCGCGATTGCTGCACCGAAGCGAATTTTTGGTCGACCCGACAGCGCGAGCAGCGCGCGTCTTGGCACTCACCGAAACCCCTAATCTCGACTCTGCAAAGGAACACAACAATGAATAACCATCGCACCCCCATCAACGACTTGCAAGATGCCAAGTTGGTTCCTTTCGATAAGATTCACCTGGATCCCAACAATCCACGCATCGCTCCTGAGAGCCCACCCGGCTATCTTGATGATAACGCCCTGTTCGCCGAGGATCTTCAGCAGTCGCTGGAAGAGCGAGTTCGCGCAGTCTACGACGTTGCGAATCTGGAGGACTCAATCCTTGCGCATGGCTGGGTTCCCATAGACTCGATCATCGTATGGGAGCATTCGCATCGCCCAGGGCATTACATCGTAGTTGAAGGGAACACACGGACAGTGGCACTACGCACACTGCGTGGTAGCCGCCTGGAACGTGAGCGGAAGAAGCTAGAGAAGCTGAAGAAAGCTCCAAGCCGCTTCGAAGAGGAATTGCGCGTTCAGCAGGACCTGGTTGATCGACTCGAGAACATTGCCAGCCAAACCGACCAGCTACGCGTCTTCCCTGTAGCCGCAAAATCCGTCGATGAACTCCAAGCAATTCTGCCTCGTTTGCTCGGCGTACGACACATCAGCCATGCTCGCGAATGGAAACCCTATGCAACGAACCTCTACATCCTGTCCTTGTACGAACGCCTGTTCCGCGCCCGGCATGGAGACAAGGTTGCTTTGCGCCTTGAAGACGATTTGGTAAACGAGGTCGCATCCATGGTGTCACTTGGTGGCACCAGGGCCCGGCGGAACATTCAAGCCGCCTCTGCGTTCACTCACTTCAAACGCGACTATGAAGATCGGTTGCCTGAGGGCGAAGCGTTGTCCGATGAAGACCACTACTTCTTTGAGCTGATTCTTCAGAACGCATACCCGAAGGAACAGTTCAACGTGAACAAGGACTCCCTGCGTCTCCCAAAAGAATCGGAAGAGGTCCTATTTCAGTGGGCGTTTTCGAAGCCACGCTCCGGCAAGGAAGAGGACAACGAGAACATCTTCTACAAGGCCGAAAGCGTGCGCCTCTGGAACCAGATGGCAACCTACGATGGCAAGTGCGGCACAAACTTCGCCAAGCAGCTCGATGTCAACTCGCCCGACGAAGCGAGGCCCATCGGAGTGATCGAGGCTGAATTCCTCCAGCACAAGACACAGAGAACACCGATTGATGCCCTCACTTCGTTGCTGAAGGCTCTTCAAGACTTAAAGGTAGATACCCTACTCTCGCAACAGGAACATCTCACCCCCATTCTTGATCGCATCGCGCATCAGGTCGCGCGGTATCAGAAGATGATGAAAGCCGTGAGCGAGTAGTCTGTTGCATAATAGCTGCGCTACGTACCTATCATTAGTTTAGAGCTTTCCATGGCCCATGATTTCGTTACAAAAGTCGATGCAATGCGCGCAGATATTAGGCGATTCATACTTAGCCCGCAACGCTGGAGAACCAGTCGCGTAACAACGCCAATTAATTGGACATATATAACATTCACGGACACCAACAGAAACCTCGTACCAGAGGAAGCTGGTGTCTATGCCTTCATCGTTCGCCACTCAAACAATCACTTCCCCGATCACGGGTTCATCATGTACATCGGGATCACAGGCCAGAACGGTAACGGGCGGACACTCAGAAATCGCTATGGCGATTATTTAATGGAGCAGAAAAAGCATAAGCGGCCAAAGATCCACTATATGCTCAACAAATATACAGACGATCTCCAGTTCGCTTACGCCGCCTTCCCTGATCCGACGTTTAATCTCGAAGCACTTGAACTTGACCTTAATGATGCAATCATTCCACCCGTGGTTGTAAAAGACTTTACTGCGGAGATTCGACAACTTGTAAAGGCTATCGAATGAATAAGCGAGAATATTTCCCTGCGCTCCGCGGCCGAGTCGGCGATTGGGCCTTTTATTCAGTACTAATGACTCTCAACCAAATTGCAAGCAAGGTGAACTATGCAAAAGAGATTCATAGTAGTGCCAAGCTGTCCGATTTAATTCAACGCGAATTGGATGACAAGAGCCGAGCTGGCGAGATTGGTAATTATCTTCTGACGAACGAAGACCGATTTTTCAACTCACTGGTTGTTGCCGTTTACGACGGCGATCCAGAATGGCATGAATTCCAGAACCTCAAGCCGGTAAGTGGTGACATTAAACTTGACGATATCGACTACAACAGTCGATATAGCGTTGGGTACTTAAGCCTTTCTGGAACGGAAAAGCTTTTTGCCCTCGATGGTCAACACCGTTTGGCGGGTATCCGCAGCGCTCTAGCTCAAAATAGTGATATCGGCGAGGATGAGCTTTCGGTCATTATTGTTGCACATCACACAGACATTAATGGGCAGAAGCGTACGCGAAAGCTATTCACGACGCTGAACAAGACAGCGAAACCAGTTTCTAAGAGTGAAATCATTGCTTTGGATGAAGCGGATGCAATGGCAATCACTGCGCGGCACCTAGTAGAAAATGATCCACGGTTTAGCGATAAGCTTGTCCACATCAAGAGAAAGCAGCCGAGTCTACCCAAGTCTGACAGGGAACACTTAATCACTCTGATTAACCTGTATGACATACTTGAGATTCTTTTCGTCAAAGGTCGGAAAACCACCAAGCCTGTTGACCTCAAGCGTCGTAGGCCATCCGATGTGGAATTGGATGGCTACTTCAAGCTCGCAAGCAAGTATTTCACTCTTTTGGACGAAATATCTCCTGAGCTCAAGCAATGCTTCACATCAGATGAACCTAAGAATGAAATCGAAAAGCACCGGCATGACAAAGGCGGACACATACTATTTCGCCCTATTGGGCTTCTGCTTTACACCGAAATAGCCGCCACATTGATGCGAACCGATTCTCTAAGCCTAGAAGAAAGCGTCGCCGAACTTAGTGTGCTGCCTACTGAGTTGTCAGCACCGCCGTATGTTGGGATTCTCTGGGATTCAGCGACCGCTACAATGAACATCAAGAATCGCGCTCTGACTCGCGAACTTCTTCTTTATTTTCTTGGCCGCGTTCAAGAACCTGCTCGCGTTAAGAAGCTGACCGCTAGATATGCGCTGCTTCTCAACGACGACACTGAAACGCCCCCAACCAGAACACCTGCCCAAACAAAACGGATAGTGCGACGCCCCCCCCGGAAATAGAGGCGTCACCAAATAGGAAGAAACTAATTTACAGAATCGAGCAAACGACTGTTCTCTAATCAGTCGTTGCTCAAGGCCAGTTGCTCACTAATGGAAGCGGCAAGCTCGGCAAGCAAGTCATCTTCTCGGCGACTAACGAGATACGACAAACCGCGATGAACATGCAGAAGGAAAGTCTGCCTGATTGATTCTTCGGAAACTCGTTTTCCTTCGTTGAGCAATCGAACGATTAGCAGATTGGTGTAGAGATCTTCCAGCCCCCCCGTCAGCGTGCGCCAGTCGATCTCCAGTCCACCAGAAAATGAAAAATTTTCGTTCGGTGGCACGGATGGGTTTGCCAACGAAATGCACAGCGCGTGCCTGCAGATCGCATTGTTGTGCTCGATACCAGTGCGGCGCTTTATCGTAGCGAGCTGGTTACGTGCGGCAGAGGTAAGTTTGACGCGTTCCATCAACACACCTCCTTGGCCAGGAAATTCACTGTTGTGCGCCCCTCGCCATCGTCGAAGTCCAGCGAGTACTCGGCATTGGTGAAAGGTTTGAGGGCATCGTAGGCGGAACCTTCAACCTCTTGGTCCGTCGATAGCACAACGACCTGGTGCGAGACGGTTGCAAAGAATCGCTTGATCATTGCCGAGCGGTGTTGCTGATCCAACCGGGCCAGCGGTGTATCCACTACCACCGGGAAGCGTCCTTTGCGTTCCTTGATCAATGCGCTGAGGACCGAGATCGCCAATAGCTGCCGCTCTCCGGCCGACAAGCGATCCATGGGCAGCTCTTGTTGCTTGCTGTCCTTGATTGACACTTGATAACTCGTGGGGTCGACTACAACGCTCGCGATCAGATTCTTTTTCCGCATCAGATTCCGAAACTCACCGGTAATCACGTCGGAAAGCCACTGGGCCTTCGATGCCAACAGTCGATCTTTGAAGATGGTTAGCACCTTGCGAGTCCTGGACGACGCTTCCAAGCTTTTCGCCTCCATGGATCGATCGCGGAACTCGGTTCCCAAGCGTGCCTGGGCAGCATTCAGCCGCGTACGAACATGGGCGAGGTTGCTCTGTGCCTCCTCCAACTGCTGAGTCAATGCGGTAAGTTGAGCCTCTGCTGCCGCAGTCACTTTGCTTCGCTCGCTGAGTGCAGACAGGATGTCGCTAATTTGCTCCTCCGCCGGAATCTCCCCAATACGCTGCTCGGCCCTGTCCAATTGGGCCTGCGCAGCATTCAGCGCGTCCAACTCACGCCGAACCTGGCTTCGACTCGACGTCAACTGACGTTCAACGTCTTTGGGGGGCGCATCGTGCAAACGCACCGCGCCCTTGTCACGATTCGCCGAGTATGCCTTGAGGTCCTGCGCCAGAGCATTCCTAAGTGCGTCGATAGCAGATTTGGACAGATTGGCCGGCAATGCCGACAGCACCCGCTCATCTCGCTTCTTGAACTCCTGCCCAAGCAACTTTGAGTGTCGTGCATGCTGATCCCGCCCCCAAGCATCAACGTAGCTTGGCCAGAGAGATGTCAGCCAAGCAAGCGGCAATATCGGATCTGACATTGCGTCAGCCAGATCGGAACGCGCTACGCTGACAGCCTTGCGGGCCACCTCGACGGAGTTCCGAATTGCCGCGGCTTGCTCATATGCCACGAGCCCCTTGCGCTGCGCCTCAACCGTATAGCGATCCAACGCATTTTGAGCCTGGTCTGCAGCGTTTCGAGCAGAGGCCAGCTCCTGAGTCAGACGCTGAATACGGGCTTCCAGCTCCTTCGCCTGACTGTGCCAGGTGGTCACATTGGCGCGAGCCGCTTCAAATACCTCTGAGGCATTCTTGTTCTTTAAGGTCGCACGTCGCTCAAATGCCTTCAGATCGTTACCGAGCGCTTCGATTCCGCCGATGCCAAGAAACACCTCAGTGGCTCGTTTGAGCAGATCAGGTAGGCGTTCGGGATTGGCCAGCGCCTCGATCTTCTCGCCATCGAACAAGAACAGTTGCACGAGTTCAGCGGGCAAGATGGACCCGATAAATTCATCCCAAGTCTGAGAGAAGTCAATATCGAGGCTGCCATCCTCGAATACGGAAATGCTCTCGTGCAATCCGTCGGCCTTAGCAGGCCACTCTCGCCTTACATTCAACTGGCGACGAGCACCACTGACCTCGATCAAGACACCAATTTCTACAATACTATGACCTTGTGCGTCACGGCGCTGCAGGCCAAGCAGCAATTGCTCGTACTCAGATCGTCTTAGCCCCGGTAACGCCTTCTGGCCGTAGAGTCCGATCTGTAAAGCAGTTAGCAGCGTCGTTTTTCCGCTGCCGTTAAGCGCTTTCACGAGAATAACGGGCCTGCCAGAGCCAACGCCTAAGTCAATCGTTTGTCGTTCGCGAAATGGCCCAAGGTTCTCGATGGAAACGTTTGTAATTGTTATCTTTGCCATGGGTTAAACTATCAATGAGGCTGCGTCCGATGCCTCCCCATCCGATTCATCAGTGGGGCTGGACAATGCAAACTCAAGTGCTTCGTTTTCATTACGGAAGGCATAGTGCCTGAGCACTCCTTCCAGCCGATCCAAATGTTTGGATCGCTTATGGGCCTCAATCGATTGGAATTGCACTGCCAAAAGGCTGCGAGTCAGCTTGTATAGCTCACGCGCGGCTTCGGGTTCTGGATCCACCTCGGATGCCACATTCTCCAGCATTTCCAGATCGGAACGGTCTAGCGGCACCTGCTCGAGCTCTCGGCCTGGATACGCAGTCTCGAAGACCTCCGTGTAGATCTGGGGCACAAGGTCTTCAATCTCTCCCTTGCCCTCGACCCATATACGTCGAATCTCGTCCAACTCGTCGATCGAGATCAACTCGATCAGTTGAGTACCTTGCTTCTGATCTGCGTTTCGGACCATTCGCTGGGTTGTGAGAAGCTCCTTAAGTAACTTCGCACGATGCGCTTGGGTGTAAGGGCCGTGAACGAGCTCATCACGGAACACCGTTAGACGACCATTCATGCGTCGAAAATCACGATTTGACCGATCTTCTACAGCCAGATGCTTGTCGCGAAAATCCAGGATTGGTTGCATCCATTGTTTCTGTTCGTCGTTCTGAATCATGGCTTGCATGGATTTGTCCTGCGAGACCATGGTGCACACGTAACAACCGAAACGACTATCACCGCAACTAGGCGTCGAGGTATCCACAACAATCGGGCACTCGGCGTCCGGCGTTGCCCCCCTATAGATTCCGAACAGCTCTTGATTATCGATGCCCCACGGGTTGGGATTGGTAATCAGAAATTCCCAGACCGTGTCGCTCGTCCAGCTTTCGATTGGGGGATAGACCCAAACTCGCGACAAGCGGGGGTCCTTGTTCTTGCTCAAACGATCACGGGTACTGCCCTTGTAGTTCTCCATGACCCTATCGCGCGCTTGGCTCTCGCCTCGCCGCTGTCCAAGCACCAAAATCGCCTCACCATTCGACTCGGAAAGTTCTTGGATAAATTTGGTTGAGGCGCTGATCTTTAGGCGGTCGGTGCACCAGCGGAATTTTGGTCGCGGTGCTGGGTACCCTTTTCCAATCAAGTTGACCCAGAAACGGTTCTCCATCGCGGGTGTCAAACGATGCGGATAAATCTCGAGCCCTTGCTGCCGAGCAGAGATGCCAATTCGGAGAAGCGAAGCCTCTACCCAAGCGGCAATCACTGGATTTTCCACCAGAGTATCGGTACTAATGACATGAATGGGCTTAGTTCGCTGCTCGGCAGGCAAACGTACGATCGCCATCCAAATCAACTGCAAACATGCGGTAGAGTCCTTGCCTCCGCTATAGCCAACGATCCAAGGCATAGGATCAGAACAGTAGATCTCCTGAATCTCTTGGATGATCTGATCAACGTCGATGCTCACTTCTTTCTCCTTCTCGCAGCCCGCCCTTGCGGCATACGTGACGCGGCCCAGGCCGCCTCGGCGCTTCCTTCTTCGGGTGTGAGTTTCAGGCCAAGCACGCGCTTGATCTCGTTACAAGTGAGGGTAATGTTCTGTCCGGACTTCGCCATAGCACCTCCGACCATGGCGCGACCTTCCCAAGTCTTGGCATTCTTGCGAGACCAGTCCACCGTGCGAAGGCGCTTAACACGTTCAGCCCGCTCTAGTGCAGGCAGTTGATACAGCGCACGCCCCGCTCGTCCAAGCGCTTGAAGCACGATGGCATGTGAATGAATGAAATCTCTACGTACATCACCGGACGTCATTTTTGATTCGCGCACATAAGTCCATTCAGGAATTTGCTCGCCGACCATCTCCCAAAACTCCAAACACCTTTGACTAGCTGACTGGAAATCTTCCAGTTCCTTCTCCGAGAGGAATTCGGTTGTCGCAAAATGCACGGCGCTCAAGGTGAACAAACTTCTCGACCTCGGCGATAGCGAAGAGCGCTCGGCCTCAATCAATCCCTTGAAAACGTTTGAAGTCAAACTTAGGTGTCGCGCGAGATTGGCCGCAGCGCTACGATGGTCGTACAAGATACCGAGAGACGCGGACGGCTTCACGGCGTGGCGATTGAGATCAGCAAACATCTGTTGGCAGCGCTCAAGTCCCCGATCGACGAAAAACACCACGGCGATGGTCTCTTCTCCAAGTTCGGGAGCCGCATCGAGTGCCTGCAGAATTGCAGCGCGACGATGTTGGCCGTCATTAACGACGAACTTAGCGTGCATCGAGACGGTAAGTGATCCCATACGAAAACTGGCCGGCCCGTCCTCACCAATTGGATCAAACTTCACTTCACCATCTACTGATACTGTTATCGCAGAGAAGGTGTAGCTATCGAGATTCTCAACGATGTAGCGCGCAATTTCAGGAACGCGTGCCTTATTCAGTGTTCGCTGTGCGCGAAGCTCTGGCATGAGCTCTTCGTCGTCAAAAATGAAGAATCTACGCAGTAACTGTAACGGGCACATCGAGACGTAGTATTCGCGCCCCGCCTGCACCCCACGGATCGCCGGAAGAACATAAGTAAAGGCACTCGTCATCATGTTTGCAAGCATATCATGTTTGTATGTAAATACACAAACGTATGTCGATAGCTCTTTACCACGCGTAGAACGAACAGGCTCTGGAGGCAAGGCTCTCCACGGATTTGGGTAGTTTGGTCCGCAGTTGCCTTAGTGCCACCAGGTAGGTCTTCGACGAAGACCATGTGGGAGGAACGTTACTTCCGGACTGAGGACACTTCTGAAAATATCGCCACATTTGATGTGAATGGGTGTCAATTTGGAATTGAGAGCAGCTTTTTGTTTCCCGATCGGGAAATAAGAAGCCGGGTCATGCCCAACCCCACAGAACATTCCCGATCGGGAAATGTCGCTTGCACTTAGTTCGGTTGTGGCTGATAATTTCCCGAACGGGAAACTTAGCAAGCCATGACATCCATTCGATCACCTCAACAACTCGGCGATGCACTACGTGCCGCTCGCAAGCAGCTGGGGCTGACCCAGCCCCAGCTGGCGCTGGCGGCTGGGGTGGGTGTGCGCTTCATTGTCGACCTTGAAGCAGGCAAGCCCACCTTGCGACTGGAAAACGTGTTGCGGGTCATTGATGCCCTGGGCGGTGAAATCCATTTGAGCGGATTGCCGTCAGTTGCCTCCGACGATCAACGAGAGGATGACGGCCATGGCTCATGAGCTGGAAGTCTGGCTTTTCGCAGATCGTGTCGGCACGTTGGCGCTGATCGATGGGCGGCTAAACTTTTGCTACGCACCCGGTTGGCTGTCACACAAAGATACCGTTGCCTTGTCCACCTCGCTCCCTCTGCAAGCGGAGCCATTTGACGATCGCAAAACGCGCCCGTTCTTTGCGGGTCTACTGCCCGAAGGGCAGATGCGCCGCCTGATTGCGCAGCAGTTTCAGGTGTCTGGCCAGAACGACTTTGCGCTGCTGGACCACATCGGCGGCGAATGTGCCGGAGCAGTGACGTTCCTTGAGCCGGGTCAGGCTTTGCCTGTGCCGAACCGCCGCGATGACGTTCAATGGCTGAGCGATGAGGAAGTCGTGGCCATCCTGGATGAACTGCCGCGTCGTCCCATGCTCGCAGGCAAAGACGGCTTGCGGCTTTCCTTGGCCGGCGCCCAAGACAAGTTGCCAGTGGTTTTCGATGGTGCGCGCATCGGGCTGCCCCTCAACGGCACGCCGAGCTCGCACATCCTGAAACCGGCCATCCACGCCGTCGACGACAGCGTGATCAACGAAGGATTTTGCATGGCACTGGCTGAGGCCATGCAGCTCAAGCCAGCAAAATCAAAAGTTCACTGGGTGTTGGATCGCTCGTTTCTGCTGGTTGAGCGCTACGACCGACTGATCGATGCCCAGGGGCACCGGCAACGGCTTCATCAAGAGGACTTTTGCCAGGCACTGGGCGTGGTGCCCGAAATGAAGTACCAGAATGAAGGTGGTCCGGACCTGGCGCAGTGTTTTGATCTAGTGCGCAGTGCGACGCGCCCCAGTGCGCCGCAGGTCCTGCGACTGCTCGACTATGTGATCTTCAATGCGCTGATTGGCAATCATGATGCGCACGCCAAGAATTTCTCGCTGCTTTACTCAGGCAAAGCTCCCGTTCTGGCACCGCTTTACGACACGCTCTCGACGGCGGTGTATCCAACACTGACGCAGAAGATGGCGATGAAAATCGGCAGCAAGTACAAGTTCAGCGAAGTCCAGGCGCATCACTGGGAGCAGTTCGCCCAAGGCGTAGGCTTTACCAAGGCTCAGGCCAAACGGCGAATTCTGGAATTGGCAAAGTTACTGCCAGCCACGGCGCGAAAGCTCCAGTCTGACCCCGGACACAGCTTTGCTGGCAATGCCGTGGTTGAGCAAATCAATACCTTGATTGAACAACGCTGCGCACTGACGATTCGCAGGCTCACCGACCCCGCCGCCGAAAATGACGCAGCCGCCGAGCCCTCCGTTTGAACCGCCATGCGGATTCGATTCCGGATTCGGCTACCAAAGGGGCAAACGGTCGTGGCGCAAAGCCAGCTGAGTTGCCCTGCGTTCTGCTCGATCTGTTGAAACAGTTTCTGGGCTGCGAACCGGGCAATAGCGTCTTGCACCGGAGCGAGTGGCTCAAGATCAAGGAACAAGGATCACTTCCTGTTTACAATTTCACGAAGCGGAACAAGTATCAGAAGAGCAAATCAGAAATGTAACAACGATCTGAAGGGGGAGACGCATGGCCGTCGCAGCGCGCGAGTCATTGAAGCAGAAGACGCACTTACGACGCTACACGGACGGGGCGCCAGGTGCCGGCTCGCTGTGGTGGCCCCCGCGTCTCGCGCTTGCGCTTTTCCTGCTCGGGTCATCTCAGGCTGAGGCCCAGGCTGATGCTCCTCCTCACGACTATCAGGACCTCGGACCGCACTTTGTTGTCGCGCCCGGTTTTGGTTCAACGACTGAATTCAGAGACCTCATCCTGCAGAAGTCAGTATCTGCACGCTTGGCAGGCACGGCAACTTATCGAGGTTGGTCACTGTCAGGTGCGCTGAATCAGTCCGCTCAATCTTCGGAACCTCGCGCCTACGAGTTGCTGGCGACTTACAGCCACAAGCTGCCTTACGCGGACCTGCATATAGGAATTGTGCATGCTCGAATTGATGGGAGTTACTCCAGCGGTTGCACTGCCGCGAGCCTAACCGCAAGTTCAAATAGTCTTTCTTCCACAAAGCTCGATTTAACAGTCCAAAACGACCTTTCTGGAACATGCCGGTTGGTCTCGATTGGCGCGTCACAAGTGCTGTGGCAGAGGGGCATTTATCAGATTGATCTCCGTGCAAGTGCCAATAGCTGGAGAACGGACGTTCTAAAGACGGACGGGTGGTCAATGCGCCTGATGGGGCGTTCGCAGCTCGATGCGAATCGAAGCTTGCACTACCACGTGGGGTATATCGAATCAAGCCTAAGCCAGGGCACCCTGCAAAGTAGGCCGAGCGGGGCAACTGTCGGCATAAATTATGTCTGGGAGTTCCGCTGATGGATATACGTCCCACTCATTCACGTCTGGATCAAATATCCAAGGTGCTCCAGGTACTAAGACTTGTGATATTCGCGTTCAGCCTGTCTTTCTGCTTCTCCGTTGGAGCGGCATCAGTTGGCGTCACACCAGGCACAACAGATGGTCAGGTAAACGTGGGTCCTGACGGTAGCGTAGGTTATTCAATCCCCATTCGGGTCCCGCCAGGCACTGCCGGAATTGAGCCCAAACTCGTCCTCGCCTACAACAGCAGGGGTGGTCCATCGGCGTATGGGTTCGGTTGGGCGGTAGGGGGTATTTCCTCCGTTCAGCGAGGCCCGCGGAACATCCCTGAGGACGGAACTGTTCGTGGCGTGTACCTCGAACAACGAGACGCCCTTTATCTGGACGGCGAGAAGTTGGTGCAGGTCTCGGTGAACACAGATGGATCGCGAGAGTTTCGAACAAGAGTCGACAACTATTCGCGAATCCGTGCCTATGACTGGAATGATCGAGGTCCACAAAGGATCGTGGTTAACACGAGGGCTGGCCTCAAGCTCTTCTTCGGCAGTGCAAGCTCTTCGAGAGTGAGTCAGGATCCAAACGGGCCGGTATTGACGTGGCTATGCGACCGAATCGAAGACAGTGTTGGAAACTACATGACCTTCTCCTATGTTATCGATGGACTCGATCATAGGCTCCTGGAGGTCTCGTATACAGGCAACGATCAAGCAAAACTACAACCTTACGCAAAGGTGGTTTTTGAATACTCCCCAATAAACCCGTACGATCTCAGGTACGTGCTGGGAAGCAGGGTGACACAAAAGACACTGCTGAAGCGTATCGTGAGTTCATATCGAGGCAAGGTACTTCGGGAATACAAACCGACCTTCGAAGCGATCGATAAATTCCGGCCAGCGCAAAAGTTGATATCGCTGACCGAGTCCGGTTCTGATGGGCTCTCGTATCGGCCACTTCAATTTGTGTACGCCAGTGCTACGGGAGGATGGAAAGCAATCGAGAAAACTCTTCCAGATGACGTTGTGAACGTCACTGGCAAGCAGAATTTTGAATTCGCCAACATCCAGGGCAAGAACGGTCTTGAGCTGTTCTATCGCTTTACTGCAGCTGGCCAGAGTGTCAGTGGCGCTTTCGAGTACGAGACCAGCGGGCATCCGTCAAAGCTCGACGTGAAGTGGAATCCGCCCGTTGACTTGGTTGGTAAATCATATCTGGTCGCTGATCTCGACGGTGATGGCTTTGACGACATCTTGACGGACGACTTCACCTACATATCCGATCAGGCAAAGGGCTGGCAGAAGATCACGAACGCGGGGTTGGGTTTCAAGATTTCTCGTGATGGCCGCTATTTGCGCACGTGGATCGACCTTCAAGCTAAGAAGCAGCCCGTTCTACTTTGGTCATCGCCGAATCAGGCCCCGAAGTCCGGTGCAGCCCGCCTAGTTGGGAACCAATGGGTTCAGCTTCCAGAGTTCGCGCCTCCACTGCCGTTCTCAACTGATGCCGATGGTCAACTGAATGGTGTTTATGCGCTAGACGTGGACTGCGACGGGGGCCTCGAGCTCGTTTACAACTTTCTAAAGGTCGACGGTACGGCTGTTCGGAGTGCGTTCCGGTCAACACAGAAAGGTTGGGAACCGCTCAAAGACATCCAAACGTTGGTGCCGTTTGACCCCGTGCCGCATAACGCAGCGCTAAAGCTGGCAGACCTCAATGGCGACACATGCAAAGACGTCGTCATTGCCTACAAGGTCGGCAGTCGGTCTGTTCAGCAGGCATGGCTTGCGACCAGCAAGGGCTTTCAACTCGACCCGCGTCCTCTCCCCGATACCTACTTTTATAGCAAGACCGGCTCAAGTGCGGGGCAACTGCTTGCTGAGATGGGTGATCTTCGGGGGGACGGAGTTCAATTTATATTTTGGCGTGAAGGCCGAACGTCTTCTGGTCAGAAATCAGGTGCTTACAGAATTGCCTCGAACGAATGGGTCTCCGAGAATTCGTATATTCCCCCGGAGCCTTTGCCCAACAGCGTTGCGGGCAGACAATCTTCTTTTGCTGCAGTTCAGCTTCTCGGTAAGGGCAAGACTCAGCTTGCATTCTTCAAGGATCAAGGTCGCCCAAGCATCTACTCTTATTCTGGTGGGCGCTGGCGCCTTGATGCACAGCTGACCCCGCCAGAAACGATCGCTCAATTTGACAAGGCCGATCTCGGTGTTCGATTCCCGGATCTCAATGGCGATGGGTTTGCTGACATCGCATATACAAAGAAGACTGCGGATGGGAAGCTGATCAAAGTTGCATACCTTTTTCGGCCAGGAGAGCAGGATCCGTGGAAGCCGGACGTTCGATACAAAATTCCGCGGCCAACATTCTCCGAAGATCTAAAAGATACGGGTGTCTTTCTTGTCGATATCAATGGGGATGGATTAACTGATCTGTTGTATGCGTATCAACCTGCAGATTTATCCAAACCGCCTGTACTTGAGGCTTATGTAAATTGCAGCTTAATGCGGGAATGCAAGAGCAGCGTTCCAGTTGATCAGGAGGGGGGCTATTGGAAGAGTGTCACTGATCCAATTTTCAAAGGACGCTACGCTGGCTATGTTCCACCAGTGCCGTTTGCTAAAGAGGGCGTCGGGTCGTTGGGAGTGCGAGCGGTCGATATCAACGGAGATGGATTAACTGATCTCGTCGTATCAAGGGAGGAGGATGATGCGCAGGGAATTCCACACCTTGTTCAAAAACTCTTCCTAAATAGCATCGAGACTACTGCGTCCGGTCAACGGGTCGGTAGATGGGTTGAATCGAAGGGAGCCGATGTCTTGCCTCCCGTTCCCTTTGTTCGTCCGTATCGGAAAGATCTCGGTGAGTCCGGAAGTCCCCTTTCATCTGTTAGGGACAATCGTGTTGAACTGATTGATCTTGACGGAGATCGTCTTCCGGATTTCGTCTATCGATTCCGCTCGGCGGTTCCGAAGAGCGAGACGGATGAAGAAAGGCAGCAAAGGATCGCGGATGGCCGCCCACTTCCTTTTGAGGAGAAGTGGATTCAAGGCGCATATTTGAATCGAAATGGGAAGTGGATTTTCTCACCGACCTATACCCCTTTACATCGCATCGACTCTGACGATAGCGATGCGGCTTCTAGTGCAATATCGGCGCCCCAAGTTAGTTTCCAGGACGTTAACGGTGACGGACTTCCTGATCTGATTTACGCAGAGCGTTGTGAAGGCTCTTGCTCCCAGGCGGTCAATATGACTTACCTGAACACAGGGGCCGGTTGGGAATACGAGAAAGCCTACGATCTGCCGGTTGATGCCTTGATGAAGAATACCAAGGGCGACCAAGGCTACAGGCTGCTAGATGTCAACGCAGATGGTTTGGTTGATGTCGTGTACCACCGCGTATTGGCCAACGGGGTGCACGAGAAAGGTGTCTACTTGAACTCTGGTGTTGGCTGGATCAGCAAACCCAGTCAGCCGGACGCAGATCTCGATGCCTATGCCCCACCTCTGCCCTTCGCTGAAGAAGGCCGGGGGGACCTCGGTGTACGTCCACTGGATCTGAACGGAGATGGCATCGTTGACCTAGTGCAGATCTACAAGCGAAGCGCGTCTGAAACCACATCCGCCATCTGGATCAACGAGCCATTCGCTGCACCTGATAGTCGCCCCTACAAGACCGATCTCCTAGCGGAGGTAGTAGATGGCCTCGGACGTCAATCCATTTTGACCTACCGCTCCTACATCGGGATAGCGTTTGATCAAGAAGGCGCGGCGCCCAAGGCGTATTTGGGAACAAGGGAAGGCCAGAAAGACGAGAGGAGTCCAGAGTATCCTGTTCTCGATCCGCCGATGCCTGGATACGTCGCTACAGATTTGAAGGTGGTGGGTCCCGGGATTCCTCAGCGCACGTCGTCCTATAAGTACAAAGGCTATCGCGTCGATACGAGCACGGGCAAATCTTACGGGTTCTCGACCCAGGAGATAACTGACCAGGAGCGCAATCGAAGGACGGTTATCGAGTTCGTTCAGAAAGACGGTCTTGTTGGCAACATCGCCTCCACGCGAGTGGTGCAGGGATTGCGAGGTGGCAAAGAGGTCGAGATATCGCGGTCGGTATCCGCTTTCTCGCTTTCTCGCAGGAATGGCGCGCCTATCGATGACGGCTTTTCGCCCGAAATCCTACGCGTCAAGCTTGATCGCACTGAGAGTGTCAACGCTGATTTGAAGGGCATGGGGCTGAGCAGTCAGGTCGATGAATTCACATACGACGACAACGGCAACCCAACCAAGATCAAGACGACATTCGCCGATGGGTCAGGGTCTGAAACCACTAACCGGTATGACGACAACTTGGTGGACTGGCATCTGGCCAGACTCACTGGTTCGTCTGTCACACAATTTTCGCCAGGCAAGCCCTCTCAGACCAGGCGCGCCGCGTTCTCGTACTCGCTCAAGACTGGCCAACTGGTAAAAGAGGTGTCTCTCGTAGGTTCGCCATCAGAGTCAGTCATCGAGTACGAGCGCGATGTCTTCGGCAACAAGGTGGCGTCTCGCACCTCCGTCAAGACTGGCGAAGCAGCGCGTACGTCCCGAGTGAAATACGACACACTGGGGCGCTTCCCTATTTCCACCACGAATAACCTAGGCCACACATCCCGAGCGGAGTTTGATGAGGTTTCAGGCGCGATCACCAAGAGGATTGATCCGAACGGACTTTACCAAATCGTTCGCTACGACTCGCTGCAGCGTGTCCGTCAGGAGATAGATGCAACCGGCGTCGTAACGGCAACGCAGACTGATTTCTCCAGCTCCGGTGAATTGGCATTCACAGTAACCAAGCAGGTCGGAACGCTTCCTCCCACCGTATCCGCCCATGATGCGGCTGGGCGCCCGCGCTGGCAGTCCTCAACTGGCTTCGAAGGCAAGGCGGTGATCGTAGAGTTCGGCTATGACGCCTTGGGTCGCCTTGTCCGTTCGACCATCCCAAGATTTAAAGGGGACCAAGCGCGATCAACAGTGCGGCGGTATGACGAGCTGGATCGTCAGATCGAAGAGCGTCGACCGGATGGCGTCATCTTGTCCACGCGCTATGAGGGACTGAAGACCATCGCTATCGATCCGCTCAAGCGTGAGACCGTGATCGAGAAGGATGCGCGAGGGAGAACCGCGCTCACGGTCGACCCATTGAAGGGGCGCACCCAGTTCGAATTCGATGCTTCAGGCAAAGCGACGCGCATCGTCAATGCCCTTGGCCACGTTTCGACAGCGGAATACAACCTCGCTGGTCAACGCATCGCGCTGGATGATCCGACTCTCGGCCGATGGATCTACAAGTACAACGGCTTTGGGGAGCTCGTTGAACAAACCGATGCCCGTGGGGAAGTGGTCAATCTCAAGTACGACGGGCTCGGACGTTTGGTTGAACGTCGCTCCAAGACAGACGTCGCCAACTACGAATTCGACCAAGGCCCGAGCGCCATCGGTCGCCTGGTGGCAGTCAAATCCTCACAGGGAGCGACGCGGGCCATCAATTACGATCGCTATGGGCGAGTGGGCTCTGTTGATCTCCAAGTGGGGACGGACCGTTCGCGCATCGAGCAAAGCTATGACGATCTAAGCCGACCGCTAGAGCGCAAATATTCGTCTGGCTTGATCGTGGCGAACGCCTATGACAATGGCGGATTCTGGCGCCGCGTGCTCATTTCCGGGTCGGCCCAAGCGAAGACCGCATGGGAGTCTCTCAATGTGGATGCACTTGGCAGAGTCACCGAGGAGCGCTTGGGCAACGGCGTCGTCAATACGCAGACGTTTGATGTTGACTCAGGACGTTTGACGGCATCGGTTGCACGCAGCCCGACCGGAACCGCCATTCAGGACTTCACGCTGGATTACGACCTGGTGGGCAATGTCTTGCAGCGTGCAGACCGCGCGAACAAAAAGACGGAGCGCTTCGAGTACGACACGCTGAACCGCATCACAAGTGCTGCGCACGTCCTGGGCGGTGAGCGCGTCATGGTCAGCTACGACCCGCTTGGAAACATCCTTCAAAAGTCAAACACCGGTACCTACCAGTACTGCGACAGCGAGAGAACCAGAACGCTATGCGGCTTGCGGGACTCAAACGGTGCCCAGTCGGCGTTTTCTTATGATGCCTCCGGGAACATGGTTCAGCTTGGCGACAAGAAGCTTGCCTACGATGCTGAGGGACGGGTTACCAGCATCTCTAACGGGCAGCGCAATCAGTCGAGTTTCCGCTACGGCGCAGATGGAGAGTTGATTACGCAGCAGTCTCGCTCTGGGGAGACACGGTTTGAGGTGACCTACCTCGGGGACACCGAAATCGTGAGAGAGGCCTATGCCCCTCCGTTCAACCCAACGCCTGAGCGCACCCGTGTGCGGCACTTCATCTCTGCACCGACCGGAACACTGGGATTCTTCGAAACCACGTATTGGCATTTTCCCTTCCGGCATGCCGCGCCCATGTACAGCATGCTGGTCATGGATAACCCGCTACGCTCGAGTGAGGTCAGCACTGGGATGACCTACTTCGTCAAGGATCAATTGGGCTCGCTGCGGGCGACGCTCAACGACCGCGGCGATGTGCTTGAACGGTTTGACTACGACCCTTGGGGAAAGCGCCGGCAAGTAGACCAAGGTGCCTATTTCTCAGTACGCCAAGGATTCACAGGGCACGAGCATCTGGACAACCTGGATCTGGTGCACATGGGGGGGCGAGTCTACAGCCCTTCACTTGCCAGATTTGTCAGCCCTGATCCATTCATTCAATTCGCTGGATATTCACAGTCTCACAACCGCTATAGCTATGTGTTGAACAATCCGCTGAGCTTAATTGACCCAACTGGATATTGGTCTCTTGGGGGGGCTTTAAGAGACCTTGGTAATGCTGTTGGGGGAGCCTTTAATGCTATTGGCGGAGCTGTTGGGGACGTACTTGACGCTGTAGTTGGAAAGCCACTTAGTTGGATTGGCGATCAACTTCATAAAGTGGGCAATTGGCTCCAACAAAATTGGAGGACCGTTGCAATCATTGCTGCGGCCGTCGTGCTCGGACCTATGGCGGTGTCGGCATATGGGCTCATAATGGGGGGGGTGATATCTGGCGCTGCAGTTGGTGCCTTGGGCCCAATTCTGTATGGAGGCAGTATAGATGATGTGCTAAAAGGTGCTGCGATCGGTGCGATTACTGGGGCTATTACAGGCGGCATCGCGAATAAGTTTGGTGCATCTTATTCATTTCAGCGCGTTTTTTACGAGGGCGCAAATGGCGGGCTGGGTTCTGTTCTGAGGGGGCAGAAGTTTGAAGATGGTTTCAAGTTTGCTGCGATTGTTTCGGCCCTAAGCTGGGCAAACCGCGCAATGCGGGATGATCAAATCGAGAAGTCTAAAGGGGTTGGGAAGATTGCTGGAGGCAAGCAAGTTGATAACATCGGAGAGCCAGGATATAGCAAAGGATTTATGGGGGACGGTGTAAAGCTGGGTGGTGGACGCTATGAAATAAATATTGACCCTACTCAGCCTTGCGGTGCAAGTTGTGCGTTTGGTGGATGGCAAGCAGGTCCTGGACAGGTTTTATCTGGTGACTGGGCGACTCCTTATTCTGCGGGATCATTCTCGGATACTATGATTGAGGCATATGCTGGCCCGCACGATTGGATGCGTGAGTACATTTCACGAAGCACTCTACCAAATGGTTTTGCGGAAAGCTTTTCGGGAGCACGTGCTGCAGTTGATGGTGCAGCGAACGCCGCGTTAATTGTTCCTGCCACGTATTTTGCGGTCCCGGCTGCCGCGCCAGCGGCCGGATATGAGATTCACTCGAGGTGCGGAACAGAGCTTCAGCGCTGCCGTTGATTGCAATTCTGATTATTGTGGAAGATTAATGATGATTTCCCACGTAAAAGAGTTTAGTCGCAGATCTTTGCTGCGATTAATTGCGACTGTCCCTGTGCTCGGCTTTCACGGTTGCGCTTCGTTTTGGCCGTGCAGTAAGCAGGAGGTATTGACGGAGCTGCCACCAGGATTGAATGCAGTTTTTCAACCCTCAAAGATTAGAAGAGCAGTTGGTGCTCCTACGCATGTCATCGACGTACACGCACATTTCTTCAATGCCAGAGACGTTCCCATTCGAGGTTATCTTGCAGGCCCTGTGGCACATTCGAAGGGTGGAGTTGTTGGCGAACTATTGAAAGCACTTGCACCCATCGCTGAGTGGATAGGCAACACGGCACCGCGCGCCTCTGACGAATTCAATGAACTGTTGACGCTTGCCGGTGGCTCATCTTTCACTGTGATGAGTGAAGATGACAGATTTCGCATCCTTGATCAAAGGCGCGAGAAATATTTGCGGGAGCTTTCTGGCCGATTGTATGAACAATTGAAAGTGGTTCCTGATTTCGTTCGCATCTACAACGAAGCTCAGGGCGTAGCACGTTCCCGTTTTCGGATTCAAGGGGTGGATGCGCCATCGTTGAACGAGAATTCATTGCTCAACGCAATGCAACGCGATCTTCAGTCGCAAGCGCCCGATGTGGAGCTGTACGGAGCGGAAGAGCCACCACCTTACGCCGACGGCGTATTGGCCTTTGTCGGATACATGCTGAGCTATCGCTGGATGAATTTGGTGGCCTACCAACGCGCCTACAGCACCGGCGACTCGGCGTTTGGCGTGGACCAAGTCCTTGGCGCTCTCGTTGATTTTGACCATTGGCTCACGCCACTTCCTCGCACGGCGCATGAAGACCAGATCAAGCTGCACCAGTTGCTTTCGCAACTGTCTGGCGGCTACATGCGGCCGCTGGTCGCCTACAACCCATGGAGCGACGTGCTGGACAACGGAAAGACCTTGGCCCGTGTGCTCGACGCCCTTGACCGGCGTGGGTTCGTGGGCGTAAAGATCTATCCGCCCAACGGATTCAGGCCTTTTGGGAACGCCCATCCCCCCGGCATCCCCACAACGCCGGGTATGCCCTCAGCAGCTGACCTGGATCGGGTACTGCTTCGATTATGGGAAGAGTGCAGCAAGCGAAACGTCCCTGTGATGGCCCACACTGGAAACAGCATGGGGAGTGATGACGCACACAACGAAGCTGCGGGCCCCATCGGATGGCAAGCTTTGATCACAGCGAGAGGATCGGCCCATCCGGCCAAAGTCAACCTCGGTCACTTCGGCGGCGACTCATCGCACGACGATTGGAATGCCGCTCTCGCAGGCATGATGGCAACCCCCCAGGGGACTGGGCTGTATGGGGACCTCGGGTATTGGGATGAGATGCGTTGCCGGAAAGGCTTGGCGAGCTGTTCTGCCCGACAGAAACTTGCCAAAGCCGTGAAGGAGTACCCGGTCGTTGCAGAACGGGTGATGTATGGAAGCGACTGGCTGATGCTCTCGCAAGAGCGCCGCTGGGACCGTTACCCGTACGATATCTTGGCGGCGCTTCCTGACGGTTTGGATCCGGCCGCAGTGTTTGGTGGAAACGCGAAGCGTTGTTTTGATTCATTGCAGAAAGCTGAATAAGCGCCCTTTGCGGACGCGGGTTCGATTGAGAAACACGGAATCGAACTGGCGGCGATCCTGGCGGCGGGCATCGCGGCAGAGATCGGGTCAAGCTGCTACGATTCAGCACGGAAAAGGGGCTGATCCGCACCGTTCCGCAGCGGTTTGCACCGGCTGTAGGGCGCTGAGTTATCTAGGTTTGGCGCGGGTTAAAGGCCCACCACCACTACCCAAAATCCCAACCCTTATCGGTTGGGATTTTTTTGCCCGAAACGCCAGTGTTGGCGCGGTTTCCGGCCTTGGCCTCTTGAGCACGCCCCTCCCGAAGTTGCCTTTTTCGGCGTGCATTCCGCCGTTTTTCTCTCTCCGTTCTCTGCTGCCCTCTTGAGCATTCAAGGCCCGAAGTCGTGGACTGGCGCGGGTTTGCAGGGCGTCAGTTTGCATCTTCGCTTGCTCGAGAGCGCGCGACCGAGACAGCGAAAGGCACAAAAAAACCGCCTTGCGGCGGCGTGTCGCTGTGGCACAGATGTCAGCGCGAGCCTGCCACCAAGGCCTCACGTTGCGCCAGCCAGGAAGCCGACAACTTGCCGCGAAGCAACTGGCTGATGCCCACCTCGAGGTGTCCAAGGGCCATAGCTTCGATCAGGTCGGGTGCCAATTGCGCCAGTCGGCTCATCTTGCTGGCTTGGCCGAGGTCGATACCCTCGGCCGCCGCGATCTCGGTCATCGAACTGAACCGTCCTTCGTCCAACAGGCGCTGCCAGTGGTGTGCGAGGCCGAGCGCCCGCAGCAAAGGGGTGTCCTGCGCCATCTCACGCACCTGCCGCTCACGTTGAGCCTCGTCCAGGAATTCCTGCGGCGCGTCCAATGGCGTGATGACCTGCTTTTTCAGGCCCCGGCGCACCAGCGTCCAGGGTAGGAATGTCACCATCTGCACACCGCCAGCGGGCAGCGGCGTCTGATACATCACTGGGTCACCCTTGGCGTGGCCACGATGTTTCTTGCTCATACGCCCTCCTCAAAACTGGCCATGAGCTGGCGCTGTGCCTGCCAGTCAACCATCAGTCGGTTTCGCTGGAACCACATCAGTGTCAGCCGCCGTGGCTGCCTACCGGCCATGAACTGCTCAATGATGTCGGGGTGCATTCTGCTCGATCTGTTGAAAGAGTTTCTGGGCTGCGAGCCGGGCAATAGCGTCTTGCGCCGGAGCGAGTGGCTCAAGATCTAGCGTGGAGAGAGAGCGAATCGTCTGGATTTTCGAGAGCAGCTTTCGCACCCCGCTGGCACTTCTGAAAATATCGCATTCCGGCTCAGGAGAACGACGATGGACCATACGGCTAATCACGCATTCGCATAGATCCGCGTCTAGCTTGGGAGCGCGTGCAGTGCTTCATACGCGCCACCCTGCGTGTTCTGCACGCTGCCAGCGATCTGAACGGCGACATTGAGCGGACGGTCGTCTGGTTCCGCAATGAGCCTTTGGTGCCATTCGGTCACGAGACTGCTGAGCGTCTTGTGGCGAAAGGACGTGTTGACGACGTGATCAGGTATGTAATGTCACTCGACGCCGGCGTTGCAGGGTGAATTGGATTCAGCCGACCGAGCTCGCCGACCTGCTGTGCTCCCTCGGACGACGATTTCGGCCGGTAGCCTCCATTTGGTCGGCCCCAACAGACGCGCGCTGCACCGGCACTCCATAAAGCCGCAATCCCCCACCGTCCGCCACGCGGCCTTGGCCCTGACGCATACTCTCCACCGAACTGGCGAATGGGGAGTGCATAACAGTGGTCACCGGTATCAGGCAGCGAGAGCCAAAGCTCCCTACGCTGTTTCTTGACTTTGACGGAGTACTACACCCCGACGAAGTCTATCGAGTCGGCGAGCGGATCGTTCTGCGTATGGACGGTTTCAGTTTGTTTGAGTGGTCGGAAGTCCTCGACGAGCTGTTGGAGCCCTATCCAGCGCTGCAGATTGTCCTCGCGACGAGCTGGGTACGGCAGCTTGGATTCGATGTCGCCCGAGCGTACTTGCCCGATTCATTACAGCGCCGTGTGGTCGGCGCGACTTGGCATGAGACGGTGCCGCGCGGGTGGGAGAAACTGACTAGGTACGAGCAGATTCAGCGGAACGTTGCTAGGCACCGTCACGAGCGTTGGCTAGCGGTTGACGATGACGGTATTGGTTGGTCGGATGAGCACCGCTCAAACTTGGTCCTTACAGACTCGCTACTTGGACTCGGCGCAGCATCGGCACAGGTTGAGTTGCGAGATAAGCTCGCACTTCTATGTCGCTGAGATCGACGATGCGTAGCATCGCCGCAGAGCCCGCAGAGGGCTTTGCTAAGTGGCGGGCTCGTAGGCTGGAGGAGTCAGCAGGGCTGCAGCGACGAGTGTTGTGTTGGGAGAGGACGCGATGACGCGCAATGTGTTGAGTACTGGGGACAAGGAGCAAGCGATCCGGCGTTTTCACGAGTTGAATTCGGTGAGTTTGGGAGAGCGTGAAGCCGCCATTCGCCAGGGGGTTCCGGCCATGGAACTCGAAGAACTGGCTGCCTTGCTCGGCTTGCCTATTGTTAACCTGTCACGTGCGCTGGGCGTGCCTCCCACAACGATCCGCCGCAAAGCTAAGAACGGGGACGCTCTGCCCGCGGATCAGGGCGAACGTGTGCTGGGCCTGCAGCGCATAGTTGGCCAGGTACAAAAGATGGTGGAAGAGTGTGGTGATCCTTCGAACTTTGATGCAGCAGCGTGGACAGGCAACTGGCTAATGGCACCTCAGCCTGCGCTCGGCGGCAGGCTGGCATTGGAGTTTCTCCACACGTCCACAGGACTGCAGCTCTTGTCCGAATTGCTCTCTCACAACGTCACGGGCGCATATGCCTAATTCCGGCGACAAACGCGACTCCCCCTCTGCCTGCAGGAACCTACCGACTACATTCCGCTCGCAGGGTCCGAGGCGAACTATTGTCCGTAACTTATCTGCCAGGTTTCCGTGGTGGCCGCCTGACTTAACCGCACGAGTCTCCGCGAAAGCCCGGACGGCTCTCTGGAAGCCATCCTCTCAAGTTTCAAACGGTCCGAAAAGTCGGGAGCAGGTCAGGCAGGCTGGAAACGGTAATGTCAGAGACCGAGAAGCCGGTTGACCGGGAAACGCTCTACAACGAAGTCTGGACCGAGCCTATGGTGGTGGTTGCGCCTCGCTATGGTCTCTCTGATGTCGGACTGGCGAAAATCTGCAGGTCACTGGCTATTCCCATTCCCAGCCGGGGCTACTGGGCCAAAGTCAAAGCCGGACGAATCATGCGGCGGGTGCCGCTTCCCGAGCTGAAAAGCTCAGGGTCTGTGCCGACAGGTCTGGTCAAGCTGCCGATGGAACAACTGACTGGACGCGAGGCAGCCAGCAAGACCGCCGCACGGGTGCGTAAAGACACTGCGTCCTTGTCTCTGCCGGAGGACGCATCGGCCCCACATCCTCTCGTGCTCGCCGCATCCAGGCGCCTGCGCAGACGCGATGGCTGGCCAGAAGACCCTCCGCTGCGTTCCGCCCCGAAGGAAGTGCTGCACCTGTCGGTGACCATAGGGACGCTAGACCGGGCACTTGCCATTGCAGATTCGCTTGTCAAAGTGCTGATCAAACACGGATTCGCGTTTGAAATCGATGCGGAGAACGGTCTAACCCTGATCAAGTCGCTTGAAACAGGCACGACGATGGCGTTTTCACTCACTGAATACGTGCCGAGGGCTCAGCATGTATTGACGCCCGCCGAGGAGCGGGCGCAGAAGCGATACTGGAATCGATCGCGGCTGGACAGCTCGATCAGCTATCCAAAAATCCCGCAGTATGACTTCAGACCGACCGGGATCTTGACCATCCAAGTTGGCCGCTGGCCGTCCAGATCATGGAAAGACACGCCCAAAACGCAGCTTGAACTACGCTTGGGTGAGGTAGCCGGCGGCATCGTGAAGCTGGCACAGGAAACCCACGCCAGGGAGCAGGAAGAAGCGCGTCGGAAGGAAGCGCACCGTCGTGCGGTAGCCCAGTACGAGTTTCTGACGAAGCGTCGTGCAGATGAAATACGGCGTTTTGAGCAACTTGAGGCAGAGGTATCCAACTGGGAGCGAGCGGCAAGGTTACGCGCCTACGCCGACCTCGTGGAGCAGCGGGAAAAAGCGCAAGCACCAATCAGCGGGGAAGTTGAGGCTTGGCTCGCTTGGGCGCGCGCAAAGGCCGACTGGCTGGATCCGCTCGTGCTCGTCTCCGACCCCATCCTGGACGCACCTGAACCAAAGCGGCCACCGGGCTACTGGTAGGTCCACACCCATCATCAAAACAAACCTAACCTTTGTTTATAAAGGGAATTCTGTTCGGAAAGGTTATGCCTTATTTTCTGCCGATTGGACAGAATATGCATTATCCGTGTAGGTGACCGAACGCGTAACCGCTTGAAAACGGACAGGTTATGTTTTAGCCGCAGGTCACTTTTCGGGTAACGGCACACGGGCCCTTTTTCCTGCCTGATCGCATCGTGATCGGGTCGCGCCGACGGCGTTCGTCTCCGCGAGCGGCGCCCGACGCCCTTGCTTGCTGCACCGTCCGGGACCGCCGCCCGGAAGCTCTTCCGATGTGCACTTCGCATCATCCGGAGTCCTCGCACGGTTGCGCCGCCCGGCCTTCCGGCCGAATATCCACCCTGGAGCGGAATATGCCGCCGGCGATGAAGCCTGCCGGTGACGCGCCGCCCGCACGTGCAGCCCGGTCAGCGTGCGGGCTTCTTCCAGACCCTGGAACCGATATGCGGAGAGCGCCCGGAATGCACGGCGAGCAACACAACCCCGACATTGACCGCGAAAAGACGGACGACGAGTCGCCGCTCATCCTTGTTGCCGACGACGATCCCATCATCCCGCTGATGGTGAGCAAGGTGCTGTCGACACGCGGCATGAGAATGCACGCCGTGGCCGACGGCCTCGCCGCAATCGAGGCATTCCGCCAGGCACCGCCCGATCTGGCGCTGCTGGACGTGCACATGCCGGGTGCCGACGGTTACGAAACCTGCGCCCGCATGCGTGAACTGGGCGGCGAAGATACCTGCCCCATCATCATCATGACGGCGAGCGACGATGCCGCATCGGTGCAACGTGCCTTTGCCGTCGGCGCGAGCGACTTCCTGACCAAACCGATCAGCTGGACCCTGCTGCCACATCGCATCCGCTTCGTGCTGCGCGCTGCTGAGGCTGCGCGCCAGCTGCGCGAATCGCTGCGCCGCTCGGAAATCCTGTTTGCCACGTCGGCAGAGGGCATCCTGATCGTCGACGTGGCGAGCCGTCGTTGTGTCGACGCCAATCCGGCGCTGTGCGCCATGCTGGGCTACTCGCGCGACGAGATGCGCGCACTCGAGTGGCGCGACCTGCAGCCGCCCGAACTGTATCCCGCCAACGTGGAACAGTTCGCGCGCTGCGCCGGTATCGAGAGCGGCCGCCTCGAGGGCGCGTTGATGCGTCGCAAGGATGGCGTGCTCTTCCATGCCGACATCACGCACAACCTGATCGAAATCGATGGCCGCCGCTGTCTGGCGGGCTTCTTTGTCGACGTGACGGAGAAGCGGCTCGCCGACGAGGCGCTGATGCGGCGCGCCAGTCACGACACCCTGACCGGCCTGCCCAACCGCGCCCTGCTGCTGGAACGCCTGGCACAGGCGCTCAAGCAGGCGCAGCGGCGCACGGCGCGGGTCGGCCTGCTGTTCGTCGATCTCGACCGTTTCAAGGAGGTGAACGACGAGCACGGGCACGCAGTGGGCGATCTGCTGCTGAAGGAGGTCGCCGATCGGATGCAATGTGAGCTGCGCAGCGAGGACACCGTCGCGCGGCTTGGCGGCGACGAGTTCGTCGTGCTGATGCCTTTGCTGGATAACGAGTCCCAGCCCTGCACCCAGCTTGCGGCGCGCATCGTCGGAGCGCTCGGCACCGCGTTCGAGGTGAGCGGCCACACGCTGCACATCGGTGCCAGCATAGGCATCGCGCTCTATCCCGACGACGCCGACAACGCGGCCGGCCTGATCGACTGCGCAGACGAGGCGATGTACGACGCGAAGCGCGCCGGCCGCGGACAGTATCGCCGTTACCGTTCGTCCTGACGCGGCTCCGCGTCCACGCCACACTGTTGCAATGCAGCATTCAGCTGCGCATACTGAATCGTCATCGATACTCCCGGACGACCCTCATGCGCCTGCGCGGTCCTCTCCACGCCGTTTTCGCTGCCCTGCTCCTTGCCACATTCTCCATCCGCACCGCGATGGCCGAAGCGCCACCGGTGCTCGACCGGATCGAACGCACGGACTTCACCGTGTCCGGCCTGTCGTCCGGCGCCGCCATGGCGGTCCAGCTGGGCGTCGCACATTCGTCGCGGGTGCGCGGGATCGGCATCGTGTCGGGGCCGCCCTATCTGTGCGCACAGGGCTTCGTGACGCGGGCCACCAACGACTGCCTTGTGCTCGGCCGCGACCGCCTGCGCGAGCTGTTCGGGCCCTTGTTCGGGCTGTCCCTGTTCAGTTCCGGCGAACGCGACATCGACGTGGACGATCTGGTGAGCGATACACACAAGCTGGCGCGACAGCGGCGGATCGATCCGGTCGACGGCCTCGCTTCGCAGCAGATCTGGGAATACCGCGGACAGGATGATCGTGTGGTCGGCGCCAAGGCATCAGCCGCCCAGCACGCCTACTTCCGCGCCTTCGGCGCCGTGCCAAAACGGGGCGAGCCGCGGTCGACGCCGCACACCATGCCGACCAGCGATCCTGCCCAGGGCAGTTGCGATACCCGTGACGAGGACTACGTCAGCGGCTGTGACTTCGATGCCGCCGGCGAACTGCTGCGTCATCTGCGCCGTCGGCCCGACGCGCGCCCGAATGCGGGTAACGGTCGCTGGTACGTGCTCAAGCAGGCCGAATTCGTGCCGGCCGGCCCCGGCGATGCGCAGACCCGGCGTCGCGCGCTGGGCCTCGCAGAGGAAGCGCGCGTCTATGTGCCCCAGCGCTGCGGCAGCGAAAGCTGCCAGATCCACGTCGCACTGCACGGCTGCAAGCAAGGGATGAGTGACGCCTCCTACCGCGCCTTCACCGACGGCGCCGGTTACGTCCGCTGGGCCGGTCCGTTGAAGCTGGTGCTGCTGTTCCCGCGTGTCGGCGCGATCGAACCATTCGAGCGCGGGCTTTGGGACAGCGTCGGCAACCCGATGGGCTGCTGGGACTGGTGGGGTTACACCACGCCGGGCGATCTGTACGGCTACGCGACGCGGGAAGCGCCGCAGATGCGCACCATCATCAACATGGTCGACCACCTGATGCGGTCGCACTGAGCGCCTCCCGCGCCCGGCGGCGATAATGGCGGGCCTGTCTGTCCGGATTCCGCTGATGTACGACCCCTCGCTGCTCACCAAACTGCTGGTTTCGCTGGTCATCGTCGCGCTGGCCGTGCTGATCACCCGCACCGCCCGCCGCGTGGCCGCGGCGCGCTTTGACGATCCGTCACAGCGCAAGCAGGCCTGGGTCACCATACGCAATATCGCGCTGCTGATCTGCCTGGCGCTGCTCGGTCTGACCTGGACACTGGGCGGCGACCAGTCCTCGCTGCCGCTGGCGGCCGTCGCCGGCGCCTCGCTCATCGTGTCCAAGGACATCCTGATTTCAGCGATGGGCGGCACCGTACTGTTCCTGACGCGGACCTACCAGGTCGGCGATTTCATCGAGGTTGGCAGCGTGCGCGGGCGCGTCGCTGACATCCGCTTTCTCAGCACCCTGCTCGACGCCAGCGGCGACGCTGACCTGATCAATGGCAGCCGCGTGCTGCTGCAGCACAGCGCGGTCATCACCAGCACACTGCGCGTCACGCCGCACGAACACTTCATGCTGACGACGCTGCGCGTATTCGTCGGCGACCCGGTCGCCTGTCTGGACAGACGCGCGCTGCTCGAAGCGGCGGCGCTGGAGGTATGCGAACCATGGATCGAGGAAGCCGAGCGCGGCCTGCTCGACCTCGAAGCCGCGCACTGGAGCCGCCTGCCCTCGGCCCGCCCGCGCGTGTTCATCGATCTGGCGAGCGACAAGGGCGCGCAGCTGGTGGCGGCCTTTCCGTGCCGGGTCGAGGAGCGGCTGCGTATCGAACAGCGGGTGCTGTCGGAGTATCTGGCGCGGGTTCAGGCCGCTGCGCCGAGCGTGCAGGAGAGCGCAGCAACCGCCTGACGCGGCAGCGCCGCCGCCAGCAGTTCACCGATACGTGCGTTGTCGCGCACCGGGCGCATCGCCTGGTACAGCAGTTCGGCCTGCGGGTAGACGCGGCGCAGCAGGTTCAACCACTGCTTGAGCCGCCCCGCCGCGTGACGCGCCTCGACATGTCCGAGCACGAGCTGCCAGTAGTCACCGAGCAGCGGTGCGATACGCGGCCAGTCCAGCGCCGGGTCGATGGCGTCATCGCCGCGCAGCCGCGCACGGATGCGCTCGACCAGCAGCGGATCGGCCACCGCACCGCGGCCCATCATCACGTCGGCCAGCCCGCTTTCGCTGCGGCAGCGCAGGTAGTCATCCACCGACCAGATTTCGCCATTGGCGACCACCGGCACGCGCACCGCTTCGGCGATGCGGGCGATCCACGGCCAGTGCGCCGGCGGTTTGTAGCCGTCCGCCTTGGTGCGCGCATGCACGACGATCATTTCCGCGCCGCCCTCGGCCAGTGCCTGCGCCGCCTCGATGGCGCGCGAGGTGTCGCGCACGCCCAGGCGCATCTTCGCGGTGAAGGGCACGCGCCCGGCCACCGCACGGCCCACGGCGCTGACGATGTCGTGCAGCAGTTCAGGCTCGTCCAGCAATACCGCACCGCCGCGATGGCGATTCACGGTCGGCGCCGGACAACCGAAGTTGAGGTCGATGCCGGCCGGATTCAGCCGCGCCAGCTGATCGGCGTTGTCGGCCAGCCGCGCCGGATCCGAGCCGAGCAGTTGCACGCGAACCGGCACCCCGCTGGCGGTACGCGAGCTGGTTTTCAGTTCGGGCGCCACGCGCTGGTAACTGCGCGGCGGCAGCACGCTGTCGGTCACGCGCACGAATTCGGTGACGCACCAGTCGTAGTGCGCCGCCTGCGTCACCACTGCGCGCAGACGTGCGTCGAGCAGACCTTCCATCGGCGCGAGCAGCAGGCGGGGCATGGCGGGCGCCGGCGTATTGACGCGGGCCGGGTCGTCAGGGGACATTGGATGCGACGATGAAAAACGAAGCGGGATTATCCCGCACTTGAACGGGCACACCTTGAATACCTCAGCAGACAGCTCCGGCGGCTGCGCCTGCAGCGGCCATTGCGCCGCCGCGCCGTCGCCACTTCTTCCCGACGAAGCTGCAGCGGGCGGGCGACGAAGTACCTTCCGCGTACCGGGCATGGATTGCCCGTCGGAAGAGCGGCTGATCCGCATGGCACTCGATGGCGCCGACGGACTGCACGGCATCGGCATCGATTTCGCCGCGCGCACCGTGACGCTGCACCACGTCGGCCCGCTGGCGCCACTGCAGACGAAGCTCGCGGCGCTCGGCTTCGGCGCCGAACTGCTTGTCACGGAATCGGGCGCCGCACCGCCGGACTCGGCTACCGACCGCGACGAAGCCGGCGTGCTGCGCACGCTGCTGGCGATCAACGCGGCGATGTTCGTGTTCGAGCTGACAAGCGGTCTGTGGGCGCAGTCGACCGGCCTGATCGCCGACGCGCTGGACATGCTGGCCGATGCGTCGGTCTACGGCCTGGGCCTGTACGCGGTGGGGCGCAGCGCGGCCGGCAAGCTGCGCGTGGCCCACCTGTCGGGCTGGTTGCAGCTGCTGCTGGCCGGCGGCGCACTGGCCGAGGTGGTGCGGCGCGCCGTATCCGGCAGCGAGCCGGAGCCGCTGTGGATGAGCGGCGTCGCACTGCTGGCGCTGGCGGCCAACCTCGCCTGCCTGCTGCTGATGGCGCGTCACCGTGACGGCGGCGCGCACATGAAGGCGAGCTGGATCTTCTCGACCAACGATGCGCTGGCCAACGTCGGCGTCATCATTGCCGGCGGACTGGTGGCGGCCACCGGCACCCGCTGGCCCGATCTCGCGATCGGCACTGCGATCGCTCTGCTGGTGGCCAGTGGTGCGCTGCGGATACTGAAACTGAGGGCGTGAACGCAGACGGGGGCAGGCCTTGCGACCTGCCCCCGTCCCGAACAACGTAAGAATCAGCTCGGTTTGTGGAAGCTGAAGTGACCTGCCGCGTCGGCATCGACCACGATCACGTCCTTCGGCCCGAAGCTGCCATCGAGGATCTTCTTCGACAGCGGGTTCTCGATGTGCTCCTGGATCG
>Ga0123397_119258_pt1 | contig 39358 bp, 32 predicted proteins | sample T10HLNH4metaT_FD_89925 | JGI IMG/M metagenome (GOLD analysis project Ga0123397, IMG submission 89925) | Methane-oxidizing artificial microbial communities from Washington, USA to study methane cycling - T10-HLNH4 metaT (Metagenome... ... | reverse complement strand
GTCGACTTTGACCAAGACTACTTGATCTAAAATGAGTTGGGTTTGTGTCATGTGAACCTCCTAGGGAAGAAGGCACACTGACCCCATGGGGGCAAATGGCCCCTTCCGGGTGAGTGTTAAAAAACTGCAGAGAACAGTTCGCTGCAGGAATCAATGGTCGGAACCTCAGCTGATCAAAACCAGTGATCGGTTTGATCGGCCATGGCCAACGCCAGATCAAGTCGGGGTTTCAATAGCCCCAAACTTTCCGCCAACGGCCTTATGGCCTCGATGTCGATCTCGAATAGCGCCAGGACTTCGGTTTCGGCTTTCAGCTCTGCCGACACGTCGCGGCCGCTTTCGGTGGCAATTCCGACCGAGACGCCAGGAAAGGCGGCCTGCTTCAAGGCCATCAACCACAGCCAAGGCAACACCCCGTGCTCGAGGTGGATTTGACCGCTGAGATCGAAGGCTTCCTCGCCCAGACTGGCGTCGATCAGCCGTTGCCAACCGGACCAGTCGCTTACGGCAAGTCCTTGAGCCTGAGACCAGGCCTCCAGGTCGCCCAACCAACGTCGCAAGGCGAGCCTCATGTCGAGCAAGGTCGCCTGACCGGCGCGACAATCGACATGCCAATACAGCTTGTCGACCCTGACGGGCGGAGACGGGATGGTGGTTGCCTCTGGAACGGATGGAGCGATCGTCGAGGACGTGTCCGGAAACCGTACGTTGCCGTTCACATCAATATCCACCAAACCAACCCATTCATAGCCCTTGGCCTGTTTTTGCCGTTCGATATCGCGTTGCTGAATCCCATAACGATTACTGACGCCCGGTAATCGATTGGCCGTTTTGCCCCAGCGGGTGGTGATACTGCCATCCGAATTGCTTCGGACCGCCCAGTCTTTGGAACTGCCGTCTGTATTACGATGACGGTATAAACTCCAGGCTATCATAGCTACACAGCCCAATCGTCACCGAACACATCCTTGGCGATGCGATGAATCGCTTCGCGTTCGGCGGGTTCTGCACGGAAAGTCAAGGCACGATCCAGCGAATAGGCGAGGGCATTTGGGGCACTTTTGAAGGTCGCCACCAAGGTTGCCCAGCGCACCAAACCGCGCGTCGATAAGGTCACCGACAACATGCCGTTGCCATCCGCACCGCCAATAAAGACTTTACGAATCTGATTGGCCACTTTGATCATGCTTTCCCGTACAGATTCCGGCATGGTCGGCACCACATCGGCCAACAGCTTCATTTCGTCTTCAGGCTCGGGGTAACCGACTTCCATCAACCTAAACCGATCCAGGAAGGCCAGGTTTTGCCGCAACACCCCTTGGTACAAACCCGACTGGTCGCCACTGCCGGCACTATTGCCGGTGGCCACCAAACGAAACTTGGAATGCGGGGCAATCACGTCGCCGGTCTGCGGAATCGTCAACGGTTTGCCTTCGACGATTTCATTCAGGCCAATCAGCTCTGCGGGATCGATTGCATCGATTTCGTTAATCAACAGCACATGGCCCAGACGTACCGCCAAGGTCAAGGGGCCGTCGATCCACTTCATCGCACCGCCGTCGATTAGCATGTACTGACCGAGCAGATCGTTGAGCTCCAGTCGGCCGTGACCGGTGACCGAATGCACGCCCCAATTGAGACGCGCCGCGACTTGCTCCAACAACGAGGTTTTGCCGGAACCGGTCGGCCCGGTCAGGTATAAACCATCGCCATTGTGTGCGCCCAAAAACGCCAACACATCCCGCAAGTGATCCTTGCGAAACACATAGGGCTTGATAGCCGGCACATACGGGTTATTGGCCGGGCTAAAACCTTCCACTTTCATGGAAGCCGGGGCCTGAATGCCGAAGGTGTTAGCAATGGAATATTGTTGGTACATGGTGAGCTCCTCGAGGACTAGCCTCAAATGACAAGGGGCGCACCGGCCCCGAGGGGTAATGAGCCCCAGCGGGTGATTAAAACCCTGGTAAACCAGGGGAGAAAAAATTAACGTAACTGCATTACGCAGTACATCGCCCATTCGGCGCGGGCCAACAGCTCCCGATCCATCAAACGCAGGATGCGCTGAATGTCGCTTCTTAAACCGGGGTCCGAGATTTGACGATGCATTTCCAGCAGCAAACGCTTTTTGGCCTGGATGTCGTCGCTATGCGCAACGTTCAACCAGCCATGCAAGGTTTTCCAAAAGTCGTGATTCATAATGACCTCCTTCAAAAGTGAAAAGGGGGCACCATCCCGCAAGGGTGATGAACCCCAACGGGACAAACAAAAACACCAGGCTTGACGCACCTGGCACACGAGGCAAACGCTCATGCCGCTTAACAACGGAACGCCGGTCGCAACCGGATTCGGGATTCCATGAAAGGAATACCTGAACGATGCGGGTTTTGGGTTGGACTTTTTTAAAAGCCCAGCCTAAAACCGACAGGCCATAACGAAATGATTCGATCCGTTGTCAGGCGTCAACTGTCTTGACCGGCTGACGTCAATCAATGAACATCCCGTAACCACCAGGGTTACAGGATGTCGTGAAACGAACCATCAAGACTCAAAACCAAAAGTCCATGTCCACCAGGTCTTTCAAAGCCTGCGCATCGAACGGCACTTCGGCATGTTTACCGTCGTCGTCCCGGCAGGTCACGCGGACTCGCGTGGCAGACGGTTTTCGATAGACTTCAAGCGCCGATGCCAGAACATCCGGTTGCAAGGCCTGGAGTGCCGCCTTGTAATCGATAGCACCCTGGCTTTGAAACCGACTGATGCGCAACCCGGAATGCTCCGCGGCCAGGTATTCGCCCATCAGCAACACCAACGTGTTTTCAATGGCCGCTTGACTATCCTCCAAGGTTTTTAACTCCGCTTTCAAATCAGCGATTTTTACGGCACTATTGCGATAACTCGCCGCCAGCTGTTGCCATTGCTGCTCTGCATCACCTTTGGGTAAGTACAAATCGCGTTCTGGATCCTTGCTCGGTTCCTTTTTCGATTTGACCGCCGACCAGAAAGCCATCGCGGACTCGATCAGCTCGGTGAGAAAGGTCTCATCGCGCTGAATCTCGAACTCGACGTCCTGGCCTTGGTGGTAGAAAAACAAAAAGCCGCGCTCGGCTTCAGCGACCAGCAGCTGCTGTTGCACCTGGCACCAATACAACTGATAGGCCGCTGATACTTCCCGATTCAACAGCACATCCAAGAACGTGGTCTCATGCGGACATTTGATTTCGACGGGCTCATTTGCGTCGGACAAGCCGTCGAACGAAGCTCGCATCAAGGGATACTGTTCCGACTCGCCGCATAACGGTAACAACATCAACTCGTGTTTGTCCTCGAAGCGTTGCAAGGCCTCGGGCTCTTGCTGAATGCCGGCGCGGATCAACGGGTTGTTGTCCAGGCTGGCTTCCAGAACCAGGCCGATCTTTTCTGCCCAGAGGCGCCAAGGGCTTTTGTACGGCGAACGATTCATGATGACGGCCGCTTCGCTGGCACTGACACCTTGTGAACGCCAGTGCCGCCATGCGGCGGAACGTTGCGAAACGTCGATGACGTTCATTGCCAGGCATCCGGCAACTGAATGTGACAGCCTAACCGCAACGAAGGCACGCCGCGTTGGGTTAAATGCTGTTCACAGCGCTTGGCCCAATGGAAATCGGCAAATAGCAACAACACGGCATCCGTGGTCGGCAACACCAAGCCACCAAAGCTTTCCACCAAATTGTGTAATTCCGCTTTGGAGGGTTTGTCGACCTCTGCCACGACTACGCCCGGTTTAAAGTTACGCTCTAAAAAGCCGCGGCCATGCCGGCGAATTACCGTCGGTGAATCGTAACGCTGCCAGTCGGTATGACAGGGCACGCGGTTCAATGATTGATCGATTGCATTCATGATCTCTCCTTATTAAAAAATCCAGAGCGTCATGAATCCCCACACGGGCGAGTCATGACGCCCTGAATGGGTTGTGGTTGAAGTGACGGATGCTGAAAATCAGCAGACGCCCGATTGAAAATGTCCTAGCCGATAGCCTGATTAAGCAACGGAAAAGCCCTGTCCAGCGATATGACTAACGGTTGGCACCCAAAGTCTGACGCGCATGATTCATGGCCATCTCCTTCGGTGTCAATGGCGGCATGACGGTAGCTTCAGTTTGACCCAATGCCCGTGTGGTCCTGGGTTCAACCTCCGATACCTTATCCAACTCGGCCAAGGCAAACGTCAGATCCATGCCTTTGAACTTCTGATTGGCATAGTCGTAAGCCGCTTTCCAGGCACCGGCTGCCGTAGTGCGACGAACTAATTCCGCCACGGCTTTTTGTACCTTGGGATGGATTTGCGACAGATCGATGACGCGGTTTGCATCATCGTCCCCACAAACCTGATCTTCACTGCCAACCTCGGCTGCATGCACAAGCGTAGCACTGCCATCGATCACGTTACCGTCGGCGATGTCATCAAGCGTTTTGCCATCCATTTCCTCGGCGGCATAGCCGCATTCCTCTGGAAAGGCAGTACGCAAAGACGCCGCTTTACCGCATTTGGCCAATTGCCCCTTGGGGCGTTTGATCCACATCGCGGTGGGCACTTGCGAGTTTTTACCGCCGGCCGTGCTATAAGCCTCCAGCCAGTAGACTTCCTCGGTAAAGGCGCAGCGTTTACCGCCGACGATCCGGTACACGGTCACGGCGACCCATTCGGGAAAGGTCACGGTGACACTGGACTCCTGCCATTGCTCGTTGTCGTCCTTGTAGCGCCCGGTAAAGGTTTTGGTGACATCAGGACCCCATACGGGTCTATCCATGCCAGCCCAAACACCAGTTCGGGACGCGGTGGTCTGGATTTCCATGATGGACGGCCAGACGGTCTCGACATTGCGGCCCAATGCCGCACTCCACATCGGCACGATATGCACCGGCTTTTTGAAGATGTCGAGTTTGCGAGCCTTGCAATAATCCAGCGCCATCAGAATGGCTTCCGGGGATTTCGCGGTGGGAAAGGTGACTTCCGTCAGCACTTTCCAGGACTGCTCCGACAGGCCATAACTTTGTTGCACAACAGCCGGCATCGGCAGGTCACGGGTTTTGGGTAAGGTATTACGGTTGTTTTGGCTCATGGTGAGTCTCCTTCAATAAAAAAAGGGAACGCCATTGCCCGCCGGGGAATGGAATTCCCCTTGGGGTTGAAATACCGAAGCCTGAAAAGGATCGGTGATGAAAACTTAAAGCAACGAACGCCAGTAATCGGCGCTCCGCGGTTTAATGGTTGGGCATATCACTGTAGTCGTCATCCCAATCAGAGTCCTCGGGTGCTGAGTTTGATGTTGATGAACCATTTCCAGATGTTGATGGGGCAGGGCGATCCAGCATCTGCAATTCAAAGGCGGTGATTTCGGTACGGTACCGTTTGTCATTCGCTTGGCCCCATTGCTGGGTGCGCAAACGGCCTTCGATGTAGATCTGACTGCCTTTATGCAAATACTGCTCGGCGGTATCGGCGAGTTTTTTGAAAAACACCACCCGATGCCATTCGGTCCGCTCCTGTTTGCCGTTTTTGGGATCGTTCCAGACTTCGCTGGTGGCTAAGCGAACGGCGACAACTTTGCCGCCGTTGTTTGGCATGTAGCGAACCTCCGGATCGGCGCCGAGCCGGCCTAGCAAGATGACTTTGTTCACGCCGCGATTGGCCATGATGACATTTCTCCTGTCGGCCGCGCCCGACTCAACGATAACAATACCCAACGGCGCGGCGATGGGTATGCCGGAGCGCCGAATCCCTGCGGGGAATCGATACGCCCGGCAGGGTAAACACAATCAATAATCACATCAGGCTTGACGCACCTGACACGCCGATGAGAAACCACCGCCGCCGCCTAAAGACGGAACGCCGACCGAAGTCGGATCATGACGAGATAAAACACCTCATGAACTGTGATGCCATTGGAGCAGATTTTTTCGAAGAGTCGTTCGCGAAAGCTCGACAATTATCGAGCTTTCGCGAACAGGCATGAGAAACAGACACCGTATGATTGGGCGATCTTTAATCCTCCCAAACAGGTGCTGACATGGCAGAAAGTCCGGTTCAACCCAAAAGCAAACGACACACGATCAGTCGCCCGATATTTGAGCGTACGTTTAGCATCAACAGCGAACAAGCCATTCGCGTGATTCGCAATAGCTATCACCGGCTGATGGTGTCCTTGTACGCGATCGACGTGATCCTGCGCATCATCGGCCGGGAGGAAACGGTCGATGAAATCGAGAGTCTCGTCAGTCAGATGATTGCCGAATGCGCGGAGCAGCTGCAGCAGGAAAAGATGCGTCTGGAAAAACTCAAAGCCGACAATGGCATCACTGAAACGCCCACCTACACGCATCCCAGGGAATTCGTTGCGAAGATTGCCTCGCCGCAGATTGCGCAATTCGTCGAGTTGATTCGTTTATTGGATCAATTGATGATCGTGATGGATACCTTGTGGCTATGCCAGATCATCTCCAACAAACATTGCATCGAGGCCCGTTATCAGTGGCAGCAGCGATTACAGCGACTGGCCAATAAAATAGTGACGATGGAACGACATGCGCATCAGGCGGCGCATGAGCAGGGACATGGGGAGGACTTAAGGATTGCTAGACTGGAATCAGGATTGAATGTGGAGCCGGAATCCACTTTTGATCATGATTCACAGAAGGGTGATAGCCACATTTGACTCAACCACTGGGTAAAAAATAGGGAGTTCGTTACCGCGTCGATCCTGCGTAAACCGTTTAGCTTATTATTGTCATGACAAAGTCTGGCGGCTATACTGCTTTTCCATGCCCAAAGGAGGTATTATGGCTACTCAATCGACACGCACCACCAAACTTGACCTGCGATTATCGCCCGAAGCAAAGCAAACCTTGAGCGCGGCGGCACAAGCAGCCCATTGCTCCGTCAGTCAGTTTGTATTGGCGAGTGCCTTATCACGCGCCGCCGAAACGCTTAGCGAGCGACAACGCTTTGAACTTAATGCAGAGCAATGGGAACATTTCATGGCCGCACTCGATGCACCGCCGCAAGTTGTGCCCCAGATTCAGCGTTTGTTCCGCGAGCCGAGTCCCTTTGATCTGCCGACGACCGAATGACGGGGTTTCGGATTGAGAAGCTACGGCGCGATCATCCCGTTGATAGCTTTACCTGTGGGCGCGACGAACTTGATCGCTTTCTTATTCGCTATGCGCTAGGCAATCAGCAAGCCAACGCTTCGCAAACCTATATCGGTCTGCATGACCAGGAGGTCATCGGCTTCTTCAGCCTGGTAGTGGGCGAAGTCGCCTTTGGCGATGCGCCGGAGCGCTTGACCAAAGGCTTAGCCCGTCACCCTGTTCCCGTCATGTTGTTAGCACGGTTGGCTGTAAGTACCCCATGGCAAGGCCGCATTGGTTCCGGCCTATTAAAAGACGCCATGCTACGGACATTGCAGGCTGCCGACATTGGCGGTATTCGTGCTTTTGCTGTTCACGCCAAGGACGAGCCCGCTAAACAGTTCTACGAGCGGTTTGGTTTTGTCCCCTCACCGACTGACCCATTCCACCTTTACCGTCTCATCAAGGATTTACGCCGTTCTCTCGAAGCATAACGTCGAAACTATGCGTATTAACCCCATCAAGTGGCGATGGCAAGATTTCCACAAGGATAGAGTGATTGGACGCGCTGACGACATTGCCATGTTCCAGTTGCAATGCGAGGTTTTAACAACGCTTTCAGTTCCTGCATGGCTATTTCTTCATCAGTGGCCGATGGTAGCAAAAGCTGCATTTAAGGGGGGCATTTACGCACGAGTTGTGCCTGATCCATCCGGTTTATCGTGTCTTATTCCCCAATCAATTTTTTGATGCTGTCTTTACTGATCGTTGACAGCGTGATTTTCTTGACTTCCTTGGCTTTCAAGTCCAACGCATGGGTCTTTCCGAGCTCCAGAAGTTTGGCGATGACCAACTTGTCGGATTTCAATAAAAAGTCCTTGAGTGTCATTTTTTTCACCCGCACGGAATCGATACCACCTTTAGCCTTTTCGGTATGAACCAGTCCCATGACGATAAAATAGGAAAATGCCTTGTTCACGGTCGTTTTTGTGATGCTCGGATCAGCCTGATGGCACACATCAAATAAAGCCACTCTGAATTGTGCCGGATCAGGATAAACATCCTTCAAGGCCACGGCATGTTTGTAAATTTTTTTCAGCGTGTCGGCATTGTCCGGCAGTGCATTGTATTTTTTCAGTAGGGCTTTGTAGGCTTCCGCGGTTGCGACGACTTTGGCTGTTTCGATCGACTGGGCAGGCTTCGCTAAACTGGCGAAATTAACCGTGCCGATTTTGCTGATTTCGATGGCGTCGTTTGCAGTTAGGTAATCCGTGAACGTTTTAAATCCGAAATGTTTTTCGTCGAAGTCGGCCGCAGTCTGCTTGAGAGAACTCTTGATTTGTCCGATATTGATCGGTATAGGCGATGCCTTCAAGTGGGCAATGACCAACTCATTGGCCTGTGCCAGCGTAAGGGTTGGTTGGGAATTCGGTAATGGCTGCGGAGGTAGGGACTCCTGTGGCGAAGCCTCATTGCCGATCAACGTGTTAATGACATCGTCCGTATAAATGAACCGAGTGCAAGACGTCTTCACGCATTCGCTCAAGGTAGAATGCTGGCCAACGCCAATCACATCCTTGTCCATTTCCCGAAGTCGGCGAAAGACTGGTGTAAAGTCTGAGTCGCCTGTGACCAGCACAAAGCAGGTAATGTTCGGTAGTTCCCATGCGCATTCGATGATATCCAGCGTCATCTGAATGTCCGCTGTGTTTTTGCCCGTCACAGGATGATAACAATGGATAAGCTCGAACCCGGATTGATTGATCGCTGCCTGGTGCATGGCCAAATTCGGTTTGCTCCAAACACCGTATGCGCGACGGATAATGATCTGTCCAAACTGATTCAGCTCTTCCATCAGTATTCTGACGCCGCCGTGTTTGATCCAGTTCGTGACATTTTCGGCGTCTACGAACACCGCAATACGATTGTTTTTTTGATGTGTCATGAGGATGCGGTGTATCCAAATTCGGTTCACTTTATTCCCACGCTGTAATGCGGCGTTAGGGAATGAAGCAACATTTGAAATCCAATAAATGTGATGGTCCCTATTAAAATCAGACAATCTCCATCAACGATTGCTGGATTTAAACATTCGTAGCGCCTCTTCATATTCCGCCTTGAGATCAAACCCGATATCCTGACCTGGCGCGACTTGTTCCAGAGCAACATACATGAAGCAAACCACCTGCAGGCCGGTGTAGTTGCCGGGAACTGCGCGTAGCTGATAGGTTTTATTGGGGTTATTCACATCCAAGCCACCTTGGCCTAATGCGGCGGTTTCCAAGGCCACACCCGCCACTTCTTGATGAGACATCCCCTGAAACGTCCGTAGCGCATGCAGGCAGTACTCAACGGCTTGCGGATTGAGCGCTCCGGTTTGGCGAAATTTGTCGTAAGCGAGATTTCGCAAGATTTCTTCCGCGCGCTCGGCCGCTTTGGAGCCCGGCGCGACATCGATGACCTGCGTCAAAAGAGCCGACAGGCGCTTTTTGATGGCCTCGTCTTTATGGGTAACCATTAGATTTTCCGCCAGCGCCAATAACGCGATGGGATCGTTAGGGGCGGCTCTAACCGCATTTTCCAGTAAGGCGGCCGCTTCGGGTTCATTCAGTTTCGATGCAATATAGCCAGCAGTGCGCAGTGCGTATTGATCGTTCGGCGCTAACTGCACCGCCTTTTGTGCGGATTGATCGGCTTCGATGATTTGATTGTTCCGCATGTACGCCACAGCCAACGCTACCCAGCCATGGGCGTAATCCGGTTTGAGGCGAATCAAGGTCGATAATAACTCAATAGCTTTGTCCAGGTTACCTTCGTCGCTGTAGACCATGCCTAAGTTGTACAGCACAATCGCATTATTCGGGTGCTCGAATAGCAAGGCTTCGAAAATGGCTTTGCCCGTGGCATAAACCCCGCGCTGCAATGCATCTAGACCTTCGTCTGACTTGGCCTTGGCTTCCAGGTCTTCAGCAATGATCAAGGTATCCTGTTCGATGCTGACTTTGGCAAACATCCCATCAGCGGCGTATTCGTCGGAAACATGTCGAATCAACGTATCCGCGAAACCGGGTGCATTCGGGTCACGGCAGGTTTCCGGCAAGCCCGACAAATCGTAATCGGCGATTTTGATAAAAACGGTACTGGGTGTTTGCATATCAGGGTGTCATCCATTCAAAACGGTCGTTCAAATCCAAGCGGCTCAACCAAGCATTGACCAGATCGGTATCGGATACATCCGCTTTGCTGTCGGTGATGTCGCCTACCAATCCAGTACAAATAGCTTCAAAACCGGCTTGCTTGAACGGCGCAAAAAAATCGGTACGATCGAACAAATAATCGGCGGCCAACGCGTTAGCGCCGTTGATGGCTTGATGACTGCGTAATATCCATTCCGGAAACTTCTCAGCATCGATGCCTAATGATCGTTCGCCGTCTTCTTTTTCCAAAAGAAAATGTGTCAACTGACTGTCGCGTAGCTCCGGATAGTCTCTGAATATCTGCGCCGACAGTTTGATCAACGGTGCAGCACTGCGAATCTGGCTGCCCAGTTGCGCCAATAAATTCTCCGCCAGAGACTTCGCCATCTCGGGCGCATAACCCAGTTCGCGAAATTCACTGAGAGCTTTGTCGCGGCTGGCTTGCGAAGCGGTTAAATGCCTTTGTTCGCGTTGTGTGTAAAAACGAACCGCTAACGCGCACTGCACGCCAACCAAATAGGGAATGTCCGGCCTGCTCGGTTTGACGGAAATCCGCAACTGTTTAGACCATTGCGCTTCGCTCAAATGCAGGACGGCGCCCACCTGTAGTGTATCGTCCCACGTCACACGGACTGGCAGATTGCTGATTTTCTCGGCTTCGCGGATCAAGCCGGTCGCTTGTTTGTATGTGGTGTCTGGCATTAGCACAAAGGTCAAACTGAATTAAACGGCCATTTTATATGCGTTAGCCAGTGATCGTTCGATTTTTAGCCTTCCGTTCTTAACACTTAAAGTTCGCCCATGTTGTAGAATCAAACTCTATTTAGTTGATCACTCAAAACATGACTCCTTCGCTCATACAGCTTTCTGGCTGGATTCCCGCTGTTATATTTCCATTAGCTTGCTTGGCTCAACTGGTAAAAATATTACGTGAGCAATCTGCGGATGGCGTAAGCGTCATGGCCTGGATCGCCTTTGGCCTAGCCAATATCAGTTTGTATGTTTACACGGAAAAATATTCGTCGCTGCAAACGATCATTGGAATGTTGGGACAGGCAGGGATTGACTTCTTGATTGCTTTCTTCACTTTCTATTTCAGCCAAAAAGTTCGGCTCAAAGAACAAAACAAATAATGATTTTGCAAAACAAAAAAGTTGTCGTCATCTACTCAGGCGGTATGGATTCATTTACTGTGTTGCACAAGGCCTTACAAAACGGCTTCGACGTGTTTCCATTGACCTTTAACTACGGCCAACGCCATGTTAAAGAGATTGAGTTTGCCCGTGCAGTTTGCAAGAGATTAAACCTTGAACATGAAGTAGTGGATATTTCGGCAATTAATCATCTATTACAAGGTTCGGCTCTGACTTCCGATATCGATGTACCGGAAGGTCATTATGCCGAAGAAAGTATGAAAGCAACGGTCGTGCCGAACCGTAATATGATCATGTTGTCACTAGCAATCGGTTACGCCGTCTCGAAAGGCGCGGATAAAGTCTATTTCGGGGCTCATTCGGGCGATCATGCCATTTATCCAGACTGCCGACCCGAATTTGTAGAGAAGATGAATGCGGTAGCAAAGATCGCCAATTACCATCCGGTCGAAATTACCACTCCTTATTTAAATCAAAACAAGGGCCAGATTCTGGCTGACGGATTGAGAATGGGACTGGACTACAGCCAAACCTGGACCTGCTACAACGGTCGGACAAAAGCATGTGGTAAATGCGGTTCCTGTGTCGAACGTCTAGAAGCCTTTTCCAACAATGGTGCGATAGACCCTCTCGCTTACTAAGATGCCTAAGCCTTATAAAATCAAGGAAATCTTTTATACCTTGCAAGGTGAAGGGGCTCAAAGCGGTCGGCCCGCAGTCTTCTGCCGCTTTAGCAAATGTAATCTTTGGAGTGGCAAAGAAGAAAATCGTGCTGAATCGGTCTGTAATTTCTGTGATACCGATTTCATCGGTACTGACGGAGAGAACGGAGGTGTTTACGATACGCCCGATGCTGTGGCTCAAAAAGTTTACGAACTTTGGCCGAAGAAAAATGGCGGTCAGCCTTATGTAGTATGCACGGGCGGCGAGCCGTTACTGCAACTAGACGAACACCTGATAGAAGCGTTCCATACGCATGGATTTGAAGTAGCGATAGAAACCAATGGTACATTGCCTCTGCCGCCTGGAATCGATTGGGTCTGTATCAGCCCTAAGGGGCAATCTAAAATCGTTGTGACTGAATGCAACGAGTTGAAACTGGTTTTCCCTCAACTCGATGCAATACCTGAGCTATTCAATCACATCAAAGCCGATTATTTTTATTTGACACCAATGGCTACCCCAAACTCAAAGAAGACTGGCAATCTTCAACAAGATGCTGTTACTCAACAAACAATTCAATACTGCCTAGAGCATCCGAAATGGCGATTGAATTTGCAAACTCATAAATTGATCGATATCGCATAATCGTTATTCACATCAATACCAATCTAAAAACACTTAAATTCATTAGTTAATGGAAATCTATAAAGACTTTAGTTTTGAATCAGCTCATTTATTGCCCAATGTACCGGAAGGACATAAATGTGGCAGACTGCACGGACATTCTTTCCATGTGCGTATCGTTGTAAGCGGAAATGTTGGCGAAACCAGTGGCTGGGTCATGGACTTTGCAGACATTAAATCAATTGTTAAACCAATCATTAATCAACTGGACCATTATTACCTGAACGAAATTGAAGGCCTGGAAAATCCTACCAGTGAAAACATAGCAAGATGGATTTGGCAAAAACTTAAACCGAAGCTACCCGAACTGGGATGCTTAGAAATCAAGGAAACTTGCACTTCAGGTTGTATCTATAGAGGTAACGATTAAGCGCTTAGCAATACATCGCCACGCATTAAAATAGCGAGATGTTAAATATCGAGAATGTGATGGAATGAGCGTAAAACCGATTGAATTGAGCGAGATCGAACGAGAACATTTCTAACGTTAATTGTGCCTCGTATGCGTAACTCTATATAATCGGCTAATTTCTAGTTCGTCACTAAAACATGTGGACAGCAGATTTGCAAGAAGGAATGAACTCAATAGGATGATTAATGTTTTGCATAGTTAAAAGACAGGAATACTTAGGAATAGCAAAGATAATAGATTCTAATGCTACTCATCTTCAGATTGAATACTTTGAGTCTCCAGCTCAAGTTCATCGAGAAATCTGTTCTGTACTTCCGAAGGATATTATTAGAAAGACTTTAGGGTCGAATACCCGTGTTTATTGTCGATTTAAGGGGGGGCAATGGTTGGTTGGGCGGATATTGGTTGACACGGGGGACGGTGCGGAGGTTCGGTTCTCTGATAAACACGATGTCTTCTGTGAATACGATGATCTGTTTGTTCGTTGCAAAAAGCCAATTGATGACCCGGTTGACTATTTAGCGAATGTAATAACGGAAACGCCACAGTATGCGGAAGCTCGCAGTGGCTTCATGGCATCGTATATCTCACAGAGGGGATCCGCTTGGGGAATCTCTGCATTACTTTCATCCGTTATTGAACTTGAATCACATCAGATAAACGTTATAAGGCGCATTCTGAATGATCCATCGCAACGTTATCTGTTAGCCGACGAAGTTGGTTTAGGAAAGACTATTGAAGCTGGCGTTGTTATTCGACAAGCTGTATTGGATGACCCTATAAAACATAGGGTAACTGTGCTTGTGCCTAGGTCTTTGGCGCATCAGTGGCGTCAAGAATTAATTTATCGATTTGGATTAATTGATTTTATTGATACGTCAGTTTTTGTTATCTCTTTTGATTTGTTAGACGAAATTGAGGCGCATTTAAATAGCACAAATCTGTTAGTTATCGATGAAGCCCATCACGCGACCTCAGGGAGCGATGAGCATTCAAGACGACTCTATGACATCGTTCGATCTCATTCCAATAAAATTGAGCGATTGTTGCTTTTATCAGCTACCCCTGTCCTTAGGAATGAGTCGGGTTTTTTGCGAATGCTACATTTACTAGATCCGGTCGTTTATAGCCTCGAGGATGAGGATGGGTTTCGGACTAAAATTCTTAACAGACAAATACTTGCTGAGGCGGTTGCATCATTAGACCCGCAAAACGTACTGTACTTAGATTCAATTTTAGATGAATTGCTCGAAAAATTACCGAATGATGAGCGCTTAATTCATCTGGTAGGAGTTTTGAAACAAAAATTGATTGGTTTACCTGATGAAAATGACCCGGATCTTATTGAAGCTATTCGTATCTTGCGAGCTCATTTATCAGAAACCTATCGTTTGCATCGCAGGATTTTAAGAAATAGACGTAGACAAGTAACAGGGTTAACTCCAAATAGGATGGGAGTTCGCACCGTTATTGTTCCAGAAACTCAATTAGAGAGGATCGAATCCCTTATAGAGCAATGGCGCGTTAGTGCTACCTTGACGGACGATGCCGAAGAATATCAAGTACCTAATGTTGGAAAGACCAATTTCTTTTGGCAATTGATAAGTGCTCTTTTTACTAATCCAGGAGATGTTAAATCTTTAGCTGAGAGGCGCTTAATATCAATTCGCAACGCAACGGAACTTTCATTCGAAGACGAAGAACAATTACTTCTAGATTTAACAAAGTTGATTGACAGACAGCAGTGGTTAAATTGTCGATTAGATTGTCTTGCTAATGAACTATCAACATTGTTATTAAGTAAGGTAAAGATAGTCATTTTTTGTTCCCAAAAAATGACTGCTGATACGGTATATGACCGATTAACCGTTGAGTTTGACGAGATCGTTGTTCGACATGAAGGAGACGTTCTTGATACTGCCGATGATGAGCAGTCATCAATAGCTAAGTTCATTTCTGATAAGTCCACCAGGATAATTGTTTGTGATCAAACTGCCGAGGAAGGAATAAATCTTCAGGGTGGAAAAAAATTAATGATTCATTTTGATTTCCCAATAGAACCCAATCGAATTGAGCAGCGTATTGGCCGGGTTGATCGATATGGATCAGGTGACGGTATTGAATCACTTGTGCTTCTCGATGATGGATCCAAGTATCAAAAGAACTGGTTTTCATTACTCGATAGTGCACTTGGAGTGTTTGATCGATCTATTTCGAGTTTACAATATTTAGTTGACGATCAATTGCAGCAAATTAAGAGTGTGATTTTTTCAGAAGGAGTTGAAGCCATTGAATCGTGGGTAAGCAAACTCAAGGGTAAAGACGGAGTCGTGGAAAAAGAGTTAAAACTTATCGACCAACAAGACGGATTAGATGAACTGTCTCCTGTAGTTGAAAGCGATTTAGAGACCGTTTTTGACATTGATTCAGACTGGAAAAACATTCGTCGTTCAATACTATATTGGGCTTGCGATACATTGATGTTTAACCAATATCCGGCGGTTGCGGTCGATAACTCTGATCCTGTATTTAGGTTTCAATATCAGCCACCTGGACACGGTGGACAGGCCACATTGATACCACTATCAGGTTTCCTAGATAGTTTTTTGGGAGTTCTTGATTATGGAGATCGCCATTCAACCGCTTCGCAACCATTGACTTACCCGCATTGTTCTCGTCGCCCTACCGCAGTCAAAGACGGTATTCGGCTTTTGCGGTACGGTGATGATTTTATCGAAACCTTAAAATCTTTTTCGGACCTGGATGATCGTGGCCGGAGTTTTGCCATGTGGCGGCAGTTTCGTAAAGGTCTAAATCAAGTAGAAAGCAGAATGTATTTTTGCTTCGATTTTTTAATTGAGGGCGAACTTGAAGGAGCTAATTCGGTTCTTGCGTCTGCGCCCGTTACATTAACTGATACAGCACGTGCAGCTATTTCTCGGCGCAGGGACTCGCTCTTTCCTCCAATTATTGCAAAGGTATGGATTGATGAGGAGGGAGATGAGCCATCTATAGAGTTTATTGAAAAGCACCTGGAACTGCCATACGACAAATTTGGAAATGATGGTCGTTATATCGATACTAATCTTAAGACATTGAGATTTCTTTCTTTGATGGAAGCCTTGCCCGACACTTTTGCGAATTGGGCAGAACGTTGCACCCGCATGCGTGATCGCGCGAAAGCAATTCTGTTGGCTCGACCAAGTTTGGCTGACGCAAAGACAATTGCAATCGAACGAGCCAGAATAGAAGACGAGATTCGTGAAGCTCAACTAGCGACCCGTATTCGCATGCTTGATGGACTTGAAGCAGTGTCGGAAAGTAAACAACTAGAGTTAGAAACCAAACTTAACCAAGCCCTATATCTAGGAATTAAGAATCCAGTTGTAAAAATCGACGTAGCAGGTGCTGTAATTCTATCCGATATGCCGTTTCCCTATACCAGCTAATTTTTCAAGTGAGAAAATGGATTTCGATTTTTCCAAGTTACAAGAAATTCTTTTAGAGTGGCCGTCACTCCAAATTTCAGAATTGACCGCTAACGACTCCCTCATGGATCGAATCCTTCAGATCCTGAAAGAGTTTGGGTGTACGGAAGTTTTACAAAAGTCCGATCTTCAGCCATTAATTCGGCATATTTTGCTTAGAGAATCTAGTAACTCGGGATGTGAGAAGAACCTACGTGTCCCTGCAGATTCAGCTTGGCCTTCAGAAGCGGACTGGACTTCGCACGGGGTTTCAGTCATGAGAGTTGGATGTGCAAATTCTTTCTTACTCTCTGTAGCATTATGGAATCCAACTTGGCTGGATGGTGGGAACGTTGGAGTGTTTACTGATGCATTTTCGAACAAAACTGTCAGGGAAGATGGACGTTGCCTAGCTGATCCTTTTATCACTGATGTGACGGGATATGAGTATTACTCAAGTCCTGGGCAACGGGAAGCAATTCGTGGAGCATTTTTGATTCCTCCTGGTGACACTTTAATCGTCAATTTGCCTACGGGGTCTGGAAAGAGTTTAGTTGGACAGGCACCTGCTTTGGTTCATTATCAAGATGGGCACTTAACCTTATTTGTAGTACCGACAGTTGCCCTTGCTATCGATCAAGCAAGGCAAATGGAACAATATTTTTTGAGATCTAAACAAATAAACCAAGCATGGCCTTTAGCATGGTATGGGGCCATGCCGGAAATTGATCGCTCTGAGATTCGCCACCGTATGCTCGAGGGGACGCAAAGAATATTATTTACCTCGCCGGAGGCGTTAACGACATCGCTGCTAAGAACGGTTTTTGAAGTAGCCCAAAATGGTATGCTTCGTTATATTGTTATAGATGAGGCTCATTTGATTACACAGTGGGGCGATGAATTCCGTCCCGAATTCCAAGTATTAGCAGGCTTACGCAATAGTCTGCTTCGAAAACTAAATGAAGCAAAACTTCCGCCTTTTCGTACCTTACTGCTAAGCGCCACATTCACTCCAGAAACCATAGATACGCTAGCAAATCTTTTTGGTCCTCCTGAAAGAGTTCAAATGATTGCCGCAGTGCATTTACGTCCTGAACCGCAATATTGGTTCTATAAAGCGCAATCTCGAGTCGAAAAACAAGAACGCATTTTAGAAGCCTTAAGACATGCGCCACGTCCGTTTATTCTTTATGTGACTACTCGAGAAGACGCGACCTTGTGGTACCGGATCTTAAAAAATGCTGGGTTAAAGAGGATTCAAAGGTTTGATGGTGGCACACATGGCCAGGAGCGCAAAAGGATCATTGATGGTTGGATCAGCAATAAACTAGACGGCATTGTTGCCACATCCGCTTTTGGCGTTGGTATCGATAAAGCGGATGTTCGTACCATTCTTCATGCGACGATACCCGAAACATTAGACCGTTTTTATCAGGAGGTCGGGCGTGGCGGACGTGACGGCATGCCTTCGGTTAGCTTACTGGTTTATGAAGATACAGACTGGGTATTAACCGAGAACATGGCAAACCCTAGACTTATTTCAAATGAATTGGGTATGGCCCGTTGGCGCGCACTGTACGAAAGCAGAAAAAATTACACAAACCATGGCGAGCTTATTAGGATAGATCTTAGAGCATTAAGACAGGGAATGAGCAGCGGTTTTGGAGAGAACCTGAAGTGGAATATGCGGACCCTAATGCTTATGGCGCGTGCCGGTTTTCTGGAGCTTGATGTCGAGCCAAACAGTATGCAAAGCGCGGAAAATGATACTGACTCCTATACATCTGCAATAACTGATCTTGCGGTCATGCGAATTCGCCTTTTTCGAAATGATCATTGTTTGGAAAGCGTATGGGAAGATGTTATTTCAAACTCTCGTCAGAAAACCTTAAATGCAGGTATAAGAAACCTTAAGTTAATGCAATCTCTTCTCAATGGAGAAAAGGAAGTTTCTGAAATTCTCAAGGACTTGTATCGTAATAATTCCGTGAGTTGGCCAGTTAGTGTGACTCAAGTTTGTGGTGGTTGTCCCGTTGATCGTTTCAGGGATAACAGGAAAGACCAATATCACGTTCCGATTGCTGTACCCATCTACAATCTATCCCCGCTTGATTTGTCAACCTGGCAATCAACATTCCCACACCTTGATCCTACATTTCTTGCAGTGTTCTACGAACCAGGAACTCCACTGTCTTCCTTTGTGAGCTTAGTTAAATGGTTGGTCATTGAATGCAACGTTAAGGAACTTAGTGTGGATCAATCCTCCGATCTTGCCAAACTTGCGGATTGGAGGAAATTATATCGGCATGCGCGGAGTGGAATAGTGATTAATCGCGAACTTGGACAATTGGATGAAGAACCTTACTCGCCTTTGGCAAGAGTGACTGTTTTTGATGAACGCATAACATCACAACAAATAAATAAATTATTGTTTATGCAACGCCCAGCGCACTGGGTATTTTATCCGTCAAACACAGCAGACCCAAACTATCCACATCGTTTAATCGCCGATACAGCGACAAACTCAGCACGACTCGAACAACTACTTGCAGTAATTAAACAATGACCATTCTCAACAACACTAGTGACGGATTGCATCCTGAGCTTATTGTTTTATTTCGTACTGTGGCTTATTTAGGCAAGGTTAATGCCGATGATCTTTTGCAGATATGCTTTCCTGACATAATCTCCGATACATCCACTCCAACGCGATTACGTGGGGCATTGTTACGTTGGACTCAACTAGGACTCTTCACAGAGAAGGATAACTGTATTTCTTTAGATGATAGATTTGCGAAAAGTAAAAAGGAGGATTTAGATAGCTTCACCGCCAAGTTGCCTACATTTTGCCGCAGCTTAATCCTAGAAGAGAAGAATGCTTTTCCATTCTGGGGAGAATCTGCCGCGCCTGCTGGTGATTTTGTTAGAGGTATTACCTGGTTGCTCGCACAAGATTTATATATGCTGCCAACGACATGGAGCGGTGGGGCAGAAAACCATGAAAAAGTACAGATAACTGGAGATAAAAAGATCGTCCAAAATGACACTCGCTGGACGAATCTACGTTTCTGGGCACGATACCTAGGTTTTGCTTCTGGCGATAGCGCCTCTTTTCAGATTGACCCAACGGTAGCCATTAGGGATGAACTGCCTTTGATTTTTGGAACACAACACGAATTATCTGCAAACGATTTTTTAACTGCGCTTAGCACACAGTTGCCGATCTTCGATAAGGGTGTTTATCGCAGTGAAATTGAAAGTAACTTGAATACGACGACTTGGCGAAAGCCGAGTGATGGGCATTTATCGATATCGCTCTCTTTTGCCTTGCGGCGCTTAGATTTAAATGGTGAGATCAAGTTGAAAGGTCGGGCTGATGCCGGTAGCAGTTTGCGGTTAACTGGCCGAATGTACCGTACATGGATAGGTTTCGAATCCGTTGTCTGGAATGGAGTGCATGCATGAGTCTCATGAATTATTGGCCTTCTTTAGATGAAATTAATAGATGTATTAAGGCTGAAGCTGAGAACTCTTCTGACGAAGTGTTGCTTGCTGTACATCAGCAGTTTCCTTTGTCGTATTCAAGAGTTGGTCCGGACGGCAAAGTCATGCCTGGAAGCAAAACACTAGCTACAGAAGATGAGCTCATCAGTTATTTTGTTGCTGATGCCCCTTCCGGAAGTCATGTACTACCCATTACCGGGGCTTCGGGCGTCGGTAAATCACACCTTATCCGAATACTCGACGCCCGTTTGCGTCGCCTGCCAAACGCGCACCGTTATCTAATTATTCGGATACCTAAGAGCGCCAGTCTAAGGCGTGTTGTGGAGTTAATTCTCGAGGCGGAGCCACTCCAAAATCCAAAATATGACCAAGTAAAGGAAGAGTTTTCTAGGGCTTTGGCAGATGTGCCGTTGCATGAAGCGGTTGTTATGTTTAAAGCACAATTAGAAATTGCCCTGAATGAGTATGCTTTAAGCTTAAGGCAAAGATTTGAACAAGACATGACGAATATAGCACTTAAAGATCGTTATGCTCATGCACTGGACTTGCCCAAACTTATGGCAGATGCAGAAACAGTTAGTCATTTTAGCCAGACAGTTTTTCCTAGGATTATTCAACGTTCGGTCAGTGGTGCAGTTTCTGTAGAAGGAGAGTTAAAAGAGGTTGACTCGACAGCATCACAGTTTAAGGAAGAGGACCTCGATTTGAGTGACATTGACCTTGGACAAGCCAATAAACGAGTTCAACGTTACTGCCAACTAAATCTTAATGCACAAGAGGGGCGAGGAAAATCTGTCGCCGTCAGCGTGCTAAATGAAGTTGTTGACAAAGCAACCCGACAACTTTATCAGTTAAACCAGTCTCTGGGGGGGATGACCCTTGCGGAAGTTATTTTGGAGATCCGGCGTCTCCTTTTGGTGGACAACAGGGAGTTGGTTATTTTGGTGGAAGACTTTGCCGCCTTGGTAGGAATTCAAGATACTCTTGCCAAAGTGCTGATTCAGGAAGGTGAAACCAGTAAAGGTAAAGAGTTTGCCACGATACGTTCTGCCATTGCCGTTACTGATGGCTATCTGGCGGGCAGAGATACCTTGGCGACCCGTGCAGGGCGCGAATGGGTGGTTGAGAGTCAACTTGAGTCGGAAGCCGAAACGTTAAGGCGCACAAAGGCACTTGTAGCATCATATTTAAATGCAGCGCGACACGGTGAGACTACATTAAAAAAATACTATCAACAAGCAAACTTAACGGATGAATCAGGCAATTTGTTCTGGTCACCAGGAGTTTATTCTGATGGAAGTGATGAAGACAACAAGACGCTAAATGCTTTTGGCTATATCGAGAACGTACCGCTTTTTCCGTTCACTGAAGCGGCTATTGAATTTCTTGCGCGCATCACTTTGACTTCAGGTAATGTCTTAATCTTCAATCCACGCTATGTCATCAAAAATATTATTAGGGACATCTTAATGATGGGCCGAGAAGCCTTTGTAAATGGACAATTTCCACCTCCTGGCATCACTGCAAAAGGGTCTCAAAAAGTTACCGAATGGCGAGCATCATTGCATGAACCAGAAGACCAACAAAATCGCTATGAACGTTTAGTCACTATTTGGGGCAATGACCCAAAGACACAATCAGAGATAGGTCGCATTCCCAAAGAAGTGTTTGAGGCTTTTGGCTTGCCTCAACCGGATTTTGATTACATTCCGCCGATTTCAAAACCGATTGAACCCACAGAAAAAACAACAGAGACAACCACTCGCAAGACCACTTCGGAGCAGGAACAAAAAATCCACGCGTATCAGACTGCGCTGGAGGATTGGGTTCGGAATGAAACAAGATTAGATCAAAAAATTGCTAATGAAATACGAAAGGCACTGGCAACTTTGATCAATCAGCGTATCGACTGGAATGCCGAGCGATGCCAGAAACTTAATGTGATTAAGGTGAATACATTTTCAATTCCTAAAGCGGGTGGTGAGGGCAATGTTTCAGATGATGCAATTAAGATAGCGATAAATAGCGACGACCCTGATGGGCGTTTACGTGGAGACTTGTTGGCACTATTGCGCTATGTCGATGTATACAAGTCCAACTCAGACTATGACGGCGTGGAAGAGGACCTTGCCCGTATCTCCAATTTAGTTGAACGTCTTATGCCGGATGTTATTGAGATTGTTCGTGCTTCGGTAAAAAAACACAACCAGTCTGTAATGTTCACCTTGGCAGCAAACAGTCGGTTGCTAGGTATCAGTGAGCGGAGAGGGACGCCAGCGGCGCTTGCTTCTTTTCTGTTTGGTAATTTTGAAGAAATTGAACTTGTGACAGATCCCGCTCCCGAATCGTTTAAAGAGTGGACAGTTCTACAAAAAAAAGCGGCCGAAATTAGGCCCCAATTACGGCAATTCTTACTTGATACAAACGGGTGTTTTCAGGGAACAGGGAAGACAGCGTATGGTGTTGATATAGTACGCTTATTGGATGATTACCCATCAGAAGGGTTCAGTATTGATTATGCAGATATATATGAACTTTCACCTGCTCTGAAGCAGGAGTTGCAGAACATGAGTGATGCAAAGGTAATAGTCCGGCTTAACCGATTGTTACAAGATGTAAAGAAAATCCAAAACTCAATAGTTACTGAACTTGGTACGGACTTTGATAAGCAAACTGTATTGAGTACATTTAAGGACTTAGCGACAACACTCAAAGATATGGGGACTTGGAGTGATAACGAGATTGGGATTTCTTTAAAAGGTTTCATGGATTTGTGTGAGGATTTTCGATCTGCAGCAATCAAAGAAAGCTTTTCAGTTCTACAAAGGAACGAGGACAGTAATGGTGATAATCAATTTCCAGCTAAAAGAATTGTGCAAGGGGCTAAACTTCCACTCTCGCCATTGCTCGTGACCGAACACTTTTTGAATGGTGCAAGGAAAGTTATAAGCGCAGCAGAAAAACAAGCAAAATTTCTTGAATCACAATATCAGGGGGTTAGTCCGGATGAAAAAGTACAGGAATTGACAGAGACATTTGATCATTTAATTGAAGACATACTTATATTGCAGAAGGGAGGGCAATAAATGTTGATGCTAGATAGGGCTCAATCGATGCTTAATCGTTTAAACAAGGCTCGAGAAGCAGGAGTGGATAAGGAGGAAGCAACGACTTTAGATGGCCTTAGAAAGGAACTTGAGCAACTGGCGAACCCAATATCACAACTCTCATTCAATGCCAAACTGCTCTCTAATCAAGGAGTTAAGCTATCTACAGTGTCCGAATTTAATTCTGCAGTTGAAACGGTTAGAAATGTTTCACAGCGTTTTCAAGAAGCGCCTAAATCAAGTACGTTAAAGGGCATGCGGTGGACTAGCTTGAATAACAAGTTGAAAACACTTTCAACAAAATCTAGTGAGGCCCAAGCCAATGATTGGAAAGTTTTCTTTTCAAGCAATTTTTTTGGCGGATTACCACCAAATCAGCGCAGTGCACAATTAGCACCTACGCCAGAAAATAAAAAGGCTTTAGAACGGTATAGAACACTGTATCAACACTTTAATAAATATCGTTCAAACATTCCTAGGAACACAGAAGAATTTGACGATCTTAGGAAACTATCTGATCAATTAGCTCAAATAGAATTTCAGGAAGACGTACCACGTGATGTCAGTAAGTTCTTTCAAGCAATTGGGACGGGCGGTGCAAGTCTCGAAATGCTTACTCCCGAAGTGATTGATTGGTTGCGCAGCAACAATTCACTGATGAACTATGTGGTCCGCGCTAAACAAATTTAATTAACCATGTCTAATTTACGTGAAACATTCCTGTCCAACGTTTTAGATTGCATAGAACAAAAAGAATCTAAATTATTAGTCTGGGGTATTGTCGATGGTTTTTTCCAGCGTCATGAGTTATCCGATCTTATTTCGCCGCTAATCGATTCGGCGCTTGAATCTGGAATTGACGAGTTTCTTGATACTGATGAGGTTATAACCGCACTTCTTGAACGTAAGCTATTGGTAGAGGTTGAAATCCCTGAAAGCGAGATTGGGTATCGATCGCGTATGGCTGAATCTGTTCGCCTCCTCCAAAGATTGCGCCAATTGTTTCCCAAACATGGCCGTAGTCCAAATGGTTGGCAAGAAGCCCCTACGCTGGTTGCTGATTTTCGCTTTCAGCGACGCCGTAGGCAATATCCTAAGCGCGATGTTACTCGAAATGAAGTCTTGGAACGAATAAAGTTAGTTGCTGATAATGCGTCGATCTTAACTGGCATTGAAGCGATACTTGCGGCAGGTAAAAAAGATATTTTGCTTTCTGGGTTTCAGGTCAGGGCTGCGGAACGGATTTTACGTGGTATAGAAAATAAGAAAGCATTAGCAACAATTGTTTGTTCTGGAACAGGTAGCGGAAAAACTTTGGCGTTCTATTTACCGGCACTTGCTTCGATGGTTCGACATCATCTCAGCGGTGATCCATTGCCCTGGGTTAAAACAGTTGCGCTTTATCCAAGGTCGGAACTTCTTAAAGATCAACTTCGCGAGGTTATTGGTCGATCGATTGGTATAACCAAATCTTTAAAAAACGTTGCTATTCGAGTCGGCGCACTATACAGCGATACGCCAACTGACATCCGTTGGTGTAAGTGGAATAAGATAGGCAATGACTTTATTTGTCCTACGCTGCAATGTGTTATGTGCAATGGAGAAATGCATTGGCATGAAACTGATTATAGTCTTGGCAAGGAGCGACTGAAGTGTAAAGACTGTGGGTGGGATATTAAAGGAGATGTATTTCCGTTGACGCGAAAGTCGCTTGCTCAATATCCGCCAGACATTTTGTTTACGACAACAGAGATGCTGAATCAGCGCTTGTCTGACAATAATTACAATCATCTGTTTGGAATAGGTGCTAAGACACAGAGACCACCTGAATTAGTACTTTTAGACGAGGTACATACTTACGATGGTAGACATGGAGCTCAAGTTGCTTATTTGATGAGGCGTTGGACTCATTTGGTCGAACAACCTTTACGATTTGTCGGGCTTTCAGCGACATTACGAGAAGCACCGTCCTTCTTCGCATCTCTGACAGGAGTTTGGGACACTAATGTTGAGGAAATTTCGCCGCGCCCAGATGAAGTCGAATCAGAAGGTGCTGAATACATGATAGCTTTGAGGGGGGATCCTGTGTCGCGTACCGCTCTGCTATCTACCACCATTCAGACTACGATGTTATTGCAGCGCTGTCTTGATCCAAGGACTGCAAGCGTAAATGACTCAGTGAGTGGAGGTTTGTTTGGTCAACGATCATTTGTGTTTACTGACGATCTTGATGTAACGAACCGACTTTACTTTGATTTACTTAGTGCTGAAGGTCGAGATAGTAACCAAAGGGTTGATAGGCGAAATGCGTCTGATGGTGGACTGGCAGTACTTCGGCGATCTGGATCATCGTTATCGCGATATAGAGATGGCCAGGATTGGCGAATGTGTGAGGAGTTGGGGCATGAACTCGGCAATCAATTGTTTATCGAGCGCGTCAGTTCGCAAGATAGAGGCGTGGATCAAAGAGCAGATGTCGTGGTGGCTACTGCTGCGTTAGAAGTGGGATTTGATGACCCCAGTGTCGGAGCAGTAGTTCAACACAAAGCACCTAGAGGACTGGCGGGATTCCTGCAGCGTAAAGGCCGGGCTGGCCGTACTCGTGGAATGCGACCTTGGACAGCCATCGTACTGTCAGATTATGGTCGCGATAGAATCGCTTACCAGGGTTACGACATACTTTTCGATCCTGAATTGCCGGCGAGGACGTTACCGCTCACTAATCGGTATATCACAAGGATGCAAGCAGTCTATTCTACAATCGACTATTTAGGGCAAAAACTTCAGGATGCCTCAGCGGGAAGCGTTTGGAGAGACTTATCGGAACTTACAAAAGGTAATCGGCGTAGTCGGTTAATAAAGGAACTGAGATCCATTCTTGAATCAGAAAACAGCACCAAAAAACTTGAGACTCATCTGCGTTTTTCTTTGAAAATGCAAAGTGATGAAGTTTCTGCCCTTTTATGGGAATACCCTCGTCCACTCATGACCATGGTCATACCAACCGCACTTCGCAGATTGTCGTCCGAGTGGTGTTTTAAAGGTCAATTAGGGCAAGATTTCCAGATCCGCAATAACCCATTACCAGATTTTATTCCTGCGACCTTATTCGCTGATCTTAATTTGGCTGAGGTTAAAATCGAGCTTCCACGAAGCAATCAAGAAGATCAGAACGCAATGCCTGTTTTTGCGGCTTTGCGCGAATTTGCGCCAGGACGCGTCAGTAGAAGGTTTGGGGTTCGGTATCGTACTGAGCGATATTGGATTTCTCCGTCACAAGAAGCTCTTTCCGGATTAGCATATTCAACTCTCGCAATCACTGACTTTGGCCAATATATCCCGCTCGGAAAATATTCCTACTGGAAGGATGGTGCCAAAATCGAAGTTCCTGTTTTCAGGCCTACGATTCTGAGGCCCTCTGCTCCTTCCGAAAACATTGCAGACAGTTCTCAAGCTCACCTTAATTGGGTTTCTCAATTTGTGCCGTTTGGTCAGCCAATTTGGTTGAAACCACCTAATGGTAGTGTGTGGAATACGCTCATTCCACAATTGGGATTTTTTACTCATTCCCGCCATGCACCAATTGAAGTGCGGCGTTTCGCAACGGGTTCGTTGGCCGAAGTAGGGATCGGGCCCGGGGAAAAGATTAGATTAAATCTCGATTTTACATTTGGGGAGGAGTCAGTTGCACTTGGCGCTGCGTTCTATGCGGATGGCCTGGTATTTCAGATAGTCTTACCAGATCGTCTATATTCCATTGCCGAAGGTTCTTCTGCTAAGTGGCGCGCACTAAGAACTACTCGATATTTTGATGATGCTTGGCGTGGCCAAGTCCTCGCCAATGTAGGTAGTCCCTTCATGCGCGAGTGGCTAGCACAGGTTTTTTTATCTGCAATTACATACGAGGCAATACAGACTAATAGTGATCTTTCCTTTGCAATTCAATCAGTGCTTTCGGGAACTGCCAGTATTAGTCTATCTCAAGTTCTAGCAATTCTTTTTCAGTCTCAGGTAATCGACACCGAAGAGGGTTCCGAAACTTGGGGCCAAGATCGTTTACGACAGGATATTGATGAATTGCTTACTCGCTCTGACATTCTTGAGGAATTGGAAAAATTAGCGAGAAATCTTTGGGAACCCATTTCTGCAGAATGGGAACCATGGTTGCGAGATGTCTATCATTGCACTTTAGGCTCCGCTCTATTGAAAACAATAGGAGATCTCTGTCCAACTATCAATTTAGATGATCTATCGATCGATCTAGATAGAGGACCTGAAGTTCATGAGCATCTTGCTCCTCGCAATGATTTTCAAGAGATTTGGATTACAGAGAAAAGTCCAGGAGGATGCGGACATATTGAAGAACTCATGCGTAGATATGCAGAGGACCCTCGTCACTTCTTTTCTATGGTTCGTTCCTCCCTTGAGATGAGCGAATTTGAATTAATTGATTACCAATTGACTAAGTTGATCCATCTTTTGGCCAACGATGATTCAGTTTCCGAAACGCGAAGTATGGTTAGGAAAGTTAGGGAAATATCAAACCATGAACAATTAACCAAAGCAGTACATAAATTAAGGCTAACTCTAGTAAACGAAGGATTTTCGCCATTTCATGGTTTTTTAGTTTCAATGGGAAACCGCATTTTAAGACCTGGGACTGGCACAGCATCTGATGCTTATCTTTCGACTGCTATCCAACGGTGGGAAGAAGAAGAGGCGCGATTAGGCTTAGAAATTGATTTAAGAGTGCTTTGTTATTGGCTAAGTCAAGCTGCAGATATTGACCATGTTGTTAATGAAGTTGGTATTTTACCTGGCCAGGATAGATCGGCTTGGCGAATGAGTGCCATTTACGGATTGTTATGGGCTAGAGGCAGAGGGATTAGACAATCCTCATTACAAATTTGGAATCAGTTTAACGAATTGCCACCAATAGAACGCCTATTAGTTATAGAGACTATTAAAGACGATCGTGAATTGGTGCCAGTAGATAATGACAATAACTGGTTGGAAAATGCCATCGAGCTTTTAGCTAAAGGTCGATTAGTTACATTGACATGCCTTGACGTAAATCGCGCCAAATTAGGTTCAGCTCTTCATACATTCATTACAAATCCGATTGATTCTGGTTATTTGAAAGCATATGCGAAATTACAAGGAGTGAGAAAGACAAACGATTTGCTAGAGATTGATATAGAACTTCTCGAGGCGGTGCAATGAAAGTTCTTTATCGTCGTATTTTTAAGAGTCAGCATACCGGAGTAGCAACACTTCGTGAATTGCTTCAAATGATGTTTGTGGGTGAGATGCTACTAGCAGGAGAAAAAATTTGGATCGTATCTCCTTGGATTAGTAATGTCGTTCTAATTGATAATAGATCTGGCAATTATGATACTTTGAACCCCGAATGGAGTAGAAGAGAAATTCGCTTGATAGATGTATTACTTGCACTAATGGCGAGGGGGAGCCAAGTAGTAATAGTGACTCGTAACACAGAAACAAATACACCTTTTATTAATAAATTAAGGGATATGACAGAACAATTCGCCTTAGAAAGTGAATTGACAATTAAGCTTCAAGATCAATTACATACAAAAGGAATATTGCTTTCTAATAGTCTGTTGATTGGGTCTATGAATCTTACTTATAACGGTCTTGAGATGAATGATGAATGGATTCAGTTTTCAATTGATCCAGAAGACATTGCAAAGTCGCGGTTAGAATTTAATATCTATCTAGAGGGCTTATGAGTATCACTATCCCTCCCCAAGAGTTGTGGTGGTTAACAAGGTTTTTTTCTGGAAAAAACCAATTGTCATGGCAAAGTATTGAATCTGGTCAAGTTGCAACAGCCGATTTAGATAGGGTTATTCCTTGGATAAAATTGATAAACTCACCAGTAATTGATCGGCCATTAGTACTGCCACTATATGGTTCTAATGGTCCCATAGCTTGGTATGGAATGGCCATAGACGATCAAATGTTTTGTCAATTAATAGATGAAATTAATAGCTTTATTGGGCCGAGTTATAGTGACTTCAGTGGTGAATCTTGGGAGTTATCAGATACCAGCGAACCAGAGTTGGTATTAAAAGAACGTTTTGGTAATCGCGTTATAAGGTTCAGTAGTGAGAAATCTAATAATTATCAAAAAATTGATCAGTCTTTATCTCTGTATCGCGACCTTCTTTCTCGACGCCCAACCATACCGGATAGAACACAAAGGCCTTTTGGAAAAATAAGGCGCGACTTTGATTTGGCATTGTTAGCAGGGAACGCTAAACATGCCCAAGAATTTCTAGACGAATTGATTGATTCAGGTCGTGTAGATGCCGAGCAAAGAAAATATCTTGAAGTGCGTTTCCTTGCTGGATTAGGTCGCAAGGAGGAATTAGCTAGAAGCCAGCCATTAATTTCTTCCATTCAGGATCTGAATCTTCCGAGACAAACGTTAGTTGATGTGGTTGATTCGCTTTATGAAGCGTATATCAGACCGATTGAAACAAATCTTAATGTAGACGAGATTATTGCTGGGTTTAAACAAAATATTTCTCGCTCATTTGGTTCGTTGTTTAAAGATCGAAAGGGAATACGGCATGCCACTGTCCTTAGAGCTTTTTTGTTATTTGAGTTAGTAAAGGATGAACCGAATGTTAAAAGGTGTGATTCGATTCTTACTGCTTATCCGGAAAGTGCCGAGGGTCGCAATCTAATAGATCGATGGGTTGGCTTATTACAGGAAAAGGCGAACGATAAACCGACAGTAATTGAGATAACCCCTTTAGAAAGTGCACGTCAGGCGATTGCAGATGAGGACTATGTCACAGCATCTCAACTTTGTTTTGAATTACTTCCACAGTACTGGGCTTACAGTACATTGCTTCGTTGTGCCGCAGAGTTAAATTCTATCGATGTTAATCGAAAAGTTTTCGAGGTATTGGATGCTATACCTGAAGATGTTTTGGCTCGATTTAGTTCGAAGGACCATTCACGCTTTGAAAGTCTTCGACTAGCCATTGCTCAATCATCTAATTCATCAGAGATAGATTCGGATTGGATTGGTTGGGCTCAAGAAGTAGCGAATGGCGTGACATTAACTTCGGCTATCGCCGTTCTCGACGAGAATGTTACCAAATGGAGTATTGATGACTATAGCAACGACAATGATCGATGTAACAAATTAGCGCAACTAATCGGTAATGCAATTGGAGAGCAAGAGGAAATTTATCGTCAAGCATTCCCTTACCTTGTTGAATTTTTCATTGAACGACAAAGCCAATCCAGTCGGGCGTTTACACCGATCTATCTAAACCTCATTAAAAGTCTCGGATGGAGTGGCGCACTTTCCCCAGATGAACTCGAGATTGCATCGTCGCTCGTCCACGCACTATTTGCTACAGGGCCAGATCTTCCAGTTTATCAAGAGAGCATTGAGGATTTATGTGAAATCATTTCAGCGAATAACTCCCCAATTCATCTTGATTGGGCTCTTAATGCATCCGAACTTCTAGTATTGTATCCAGCTCAAGATGGCGGCAAATTGCGATTGCAGTTTTTTTCGAAAGTGCTTTCTATAGTCAGTTCATTTCCCCATCGAGTAACTGCAACACAGCGAGATGTCCTTGAGTTTCTTGCAAAGGACTACGGTTGCTTCAATATTCTCGAATCGTTACCGCCGCCTAGTGACAATGAAATTGATAGCCATAAGCATGCTATAGCGACTGAGTTTACGGGGTTAATTGGTATTTACACTCTTACGGAAGGTGCAGGCCAACGTGCGAAGCTTATCTTGCAAAAATACTTTCCAGGAGTTCGAGTTGAGACAAACAATGATGGTGTTGCAACTGATCGTCTGGTTTCACTTGCGAAGAATGCCGATGTATTCGTATTTGCTTGGAAAAGCAGCAAACATCAAGCTTACTATTGCGTTAAGGACTCGCGCAAAGAACGGGGTATCATTATGCCTTCTGGTAAGGGTACTGCCAGCATAGTTAAGAGCGCACTAGATGGTATTGCATTTCGTTAATACAACACTTTCCAAGGTAAGTAATGGCAATTTCAGATAGGCTTGTTGGTAATTGGAAAGCCACAACGGACGGTGAAAAACTCTTTCATTTTTTAGTTAAAAACGTAGGCGAATTTAGAGCGCTCGAACATCTCTATAATGACTCAATTTCCGATATTATTCGAGGTCGCGATTTTATGCGATTCACTGAAGGCGCAATCGTATTGCACTGTTTTGGCAGGTTGTTGCAAGCTGCAAAATGGTATCGGAAAGAATATATAGATTGTCCTCAGCAGAGTAACCGGGCAATTGAATCATTTGCGATTGAAACTCTTGGCATTTCAAAAGCCACGTGTTCTTCATTCTCAAAACTTGCTCAATTGGCACTCGAAGCAGCAAATGCGGCAAGTGACTCTAGCAAAACACCTAATGCACGAGAGAAAGGCAAAGTCATCAAGAATTGTAAGAAAATTTTCAATTGTTATTCATGCGGCATTGATCTACATCCGGATGATAAGGCAGATATGATAACGGATAATGCAACAGGGAAATTAATTCCTAATCCGCATTATCTTGAATACGAACATCTCTGGCCACATACATATGGAGGAAATTCAATTGAAGAAAATTTATTGCCATCATGCCCCTATTGCAACAGAGCAAAATCGAGCATAGCTTCCTGGGAGTGGGTTCCCTTGCAATCTATTTTTCCAAAGTTTGAAGGTAAGTCTGAATTTATATGCGATGATAATCATCCTTGTGAACTTAAAATCGGGTTACATATGAGAGTTGCCATTTCTTATGCGAGAAAGAATGGCTCCACATTAAAAAATGCATATCTTTCGGTTGGTCCTAGACTTCAACGAATTCATTTAGTAGATGCCTTCGACACTGCTGATTTTTTTAATTTAAGAGTTCATGATTTTCAAGAGTCAGGGATATATTTAGAGGATTTATAATGAGCAACTCTTTTCATTATCCAGTCTTTGTTTATAGTCAGCGAAATACTTCCAATTCGCCTAGATTTTGCTTATTTCGTGCTAAAGTATCAGAGATTTTGCAATGGGCGGCTATTCAACGATTAAGTAAGAACGATCCGGCAGCAATTCAGCGTGATCCCAAAAGAACCCGAATTCTAGGTATTAAGAGATTTCTTGAACGTGAACCAAGAAACACAATACCAACAGCAGTTATATTGACATTAGATAATATTGATATAACTTTTGTCTCTATTGATGAACAGCAGGATCAAGACAGGGTTATTACGGATTCTGGATTAGCTGTTTTGAAAATCAATCTACCTAACAACATTTCTGATTCTGAAAAGCCAGGACTGGTAATAGACGGACAACACAGACTAAAAGGTATCGAAGCATATGATTGTCAAACTTGCGTAAATGTTGTGGCACTCCTCGATGCAGATGCTGATGAAAAAGCTTTTCAATTTTTAGTAATTAATAACAAGGTAGCTAAAGTATCAGTTGATCACATTAGGGCTCTTAATTTAAATTATAATACTGCTAGATTAACAGACCGCTTGAAAGATGCTCGGTTGAGTCTCAATGACAATGTCGGTTCCGTTGGTGTTATGGACAAGGACTCCGAAAGTCCTTTTAAAGGTTTGATTAAATGGCCAAACAATATGTCTTATGACGGTGACAAGGCTAATAATGAAGGTTTTGTAATGCCAGCAGCCATAGAGGCGGCAATTGGATTTATCAAATCTCTTGGCGTTGGAGATCTAGATGATAACGAAAGTATTGACGAGTTTTTTATTACCATTTGGAACGTGATTTCTACTGAGTGGAAGTCCATTTTTAACAATAATAAAGGGAATAAACTTTTAGATAAGGTTGGCATCGTTTGTTTAACAGAGTTTCTGGTGCGTGAGTTGCGTTCGATGTCAATAAATAAACATACAAAATTTAGCATGGCTGATCCAGATAAGGTTGCAGAATATACGAAGGATATACTTGAAGGGATAAATGCAGATTTTTGGACATCAGAATGGAAAAGCACGAGTTACGATACTCGCGCTGGTCGTGATCAAATTGTTGCAAGTTTACAAAGCATATATGGAAATATTTCCGATGGCAAACCCTGGTACGAAGGGGTAGACGTATTGGCTCGTTAATTAAAAATATAATAAGAATCCATTCGAACCACCTATAGATTTAGTTTTTTGATCTCCAGTGTTATTCAGATGAGATCTTAAATAATTGAATAGAATGCCCTTGGTTAATGTGTGCATTCAACCACCTTGGAATACGACCTTTGCCAGTCCAGGTGTTGTGTGGGTTATGCGGGTCTTTATATTTAATTATTGATTTTCTTTTGCCATATATTTTCTGTTTGCTTGGCATAATAATTTCAACCTGAATTCCAATTCTATCTGCTATTTCTCTGATCTTTTCTATTCCATCCTGACGTTTCTCTTCTAAACGTTGATTTAGAATTTGTCTGGCAGTGTTTATTAAATCCTTAAGTTCCTTTTCTGATAGATTTGAAAGATCGCTATCAAAACTCATAACTCATCGAACTCCTATTGCTTTAGTCAACGTCGTTCAGTGGTGCGAACTATATCAAATTTTATAACCGAGTTGATATAGTCTTATCCTTTGGGCTCACGAAAGGCTCTATAACCTCTGGAATGTATGTCACAAGAATGACATGAGCCACATCCATAGCACCACGAATATAATTTATCGATTTTTGAATATTCTTTAAAGGTTGGCACTCTCGCCATTTTTAAATATCAACAATTTCAAGAAGTAATCACATCAGTACGTCTTGAGCGTAGATCTGATCTGACAATAGAAGTAAGATAATGAGTGAGGGAGACGATATCTTTATTTATATTTTGAATGGCTTTCCAATGGCGTATATCATTTTCCGCCAATTTCCACTCACCGTGCGTCCATGCGGTACGTCCAGATAAACATCCCATACCTTTTGCGAAATCTTCCCAATTTCTTGCTCCATCAAGCAATGCCAGTATTTCCATAACGTAGCCTAGTGAAACAATACCTGCACCGTGAACTAATCGCGATGTCTTTGGAGTATGTCCGTTCCATTCATTTGCAAATACTTTTTGAACTGCTCGATAAAATTCGCTAATCAGATCAAAACAACGCTCGGCACCGTCATTTTCTTTTATAAATTCGCGCATCATGCCATCGTTAACCGAGTTCATGACCACTCGCTGAATTGAAGTGTCTGCAATAAAACCATTTGGATTGGTTTGCTGACGAATTAATCCTTTCAGTGACGAGTTAGGGTCATAATTAAGGCGTGCTGTTAAATCGGCCGCAAAAGTGCGCGCGTCTAGTCTGTGAGGGAGTCCATCTACTGTGGGCAACAATTCGTAAATAAGTGATTTTGGAAGTGGTTTTGTATTGTTAATCAATACAAATTGTCTTCTTAATTCTGCATCGTCTTTACAAATCAGTGCCGAAACGAAAACTTGAAAATCCTTGTTTTCAATTTGGCTTAGTGCGCTCAATCTTTGTTGACCATCTACAACAAGTCCTGGTGGAATATCTGAAGTTTCTATCAATATTCGGCAGACGTTTCCATCCAATGGTTCGATCGTAATGCCATCAGTAAAAGCAACTACAATGGGGTTGGGTAGAACTGCTTCAGCTTTTTCAAGATAATCGCGAATTTCTCTAATATGCGAAGCAATTTGTGGGCGTTGAAACCCACTAAGATGACCTTCTGAATCTCGGCCAATTCTTTCGATAGATGCAAAGCGTAAAAGATCTTCCGCACTTGCAGCAAAAGAAACAACTGTATGGTTAGGGCTTTGTTGTGCGCGAATTGCTAAGAACGATATTTTATCCATTTAGTGAGCCTTGTTTGTTTAGGGTATCAATTATCCCTTTATATACTTGGAGATTATGCATTCCACGTCGCCTATTTCTATTGCTAGCACGAAAAATCATTACCTCAATAGAACTATCCTGACAAATTGGACACGGACACTTTTTCCAAGGTTTTTCAGTGAGCGTTTCGAGGTATTGTGCCTTTAACGTAGTAATTTTATTGGTGTGCTTTACTTCGTCATAAGGTTTCTCCAGCATAAGAGGAGAGCTGTACAACATGACGGCTTCAAGGGTTTCTTCTAATTCAGCAAGTCCTTCGTCATATGCTCTTAGATGAAGAAGTGCATTTTTTTCCAGCTTGACTAAATCTTCCGAACGAAAGACTCCTCGCTTAATTAGTCGTAACAATCGTTGGTTCTCAATTGCTTGAGGTACACGAATTGCTGTGAAATAGCGTAAAGAAACATCGCCTGTGCGGACGTAATAGTTCTGTTTATTATCTTTAAATGCCCGAATTAAAGGGGACGTGGTATCAAAGCTAGTGATGTTATAAGGTGTAAAAGTCGAGATCTCATCGGCTTTTGCGAACCCCAAGATATGTAACCGGGTAGATGCAGGAATGGTTGAGCGGATAGACTCAAGACACATCTTAATTTGAGCTGCTTTTAGTGGGACCATCCCTCCTACAGCTAGATATGTATATCCCATAGAAACCAAGCGTCGTGCAGCTTCAGCCATGCTCTCTGGAGACCAACCTTGAATAACTCCTAGAGGAGTGAAGCCTTTTCCTAGCGCTCTGCTTTCTTTCAAAAAAACGTCTGCGTTTTCTAACGTTATATCAAAACGTCGCCGAGCGTCTTCACCCCCTCCTTCCAGACCTTTTACTGTTGGATCGAAGTCAAAAATAATGTGGTCAACTGAGCACCCATGAGAAAACTGACCATCATGGTAAAACTCCAGCATATTTTCTGGCGAAAATGGTGGTACTTCTTCTTTCGCATACGAGAATGCGCCACAATCGCCAAAGATATCTAGATGACTGAATTTGGGATGATCGAGTCTCAGAAATTCTCGTGCTCCAATTCTACGGAACCGCATTGCTTGTGAGTCTGTATATAAGCCATCTACAGTTGCTCTGGATACTAAGACTCCATCGTAAGGTGCCGAGCTAAACATTTCATGTGGGTAACGATCGTCCCAATATACTTTACGGCTAGGTTTCGATCGATCGTTCAAAAAATCATACTCGGGATCAACCATATCCATGCTGTCAGCAAAGATAAATTTCATCGGTCCCGCCTTGATAATTCTCTATCCAGTCTGATAAGAAACTCGCTTAATCTTGTAATGTGTGGTCCAGTATTTTGGACTTCATTCCAGCGCCAACCAAGGTCTGCCCAGGTCCCTTCTGTCCATGCACAATGAGGGGCAAGCCTTTCCAAAGAATCACGTACTTCAACTTCTGGGTTAGAAGAGCCATCCGCCCTCAACATAATTTGATCCATTAATGCCCCCAATGCTCGAATTCCAGCAGAATGCATCAATCGGCTTTCAGTGGGAGGCTTACCCCAAGCGTTTTGAAAAACGTCACGCACGGCAGACCAGTACGTGGTTAGGGTTCTATACATTCCTTCAGTATCAATATCGTTAGAAATCTTGAATTGACTAAGGGCTCCCAATGGAGGTTTTAAATTTCGGCGAAAGGCTTCAATTAATGCGGAATCAACTACGATGGCATTGGTACTCTCAGAATCAGATTCTCTTCGGATCAAGCGGTAAAATGGGGAGCGTGGGTCTTTATTTAGAAGATTGCATAATTCGCTAGGAAGCTTTCTTGCGGCCAGGTCTTTAGGCAAAGCCATATTTACCTCTGGAAGTAGTTCGTTGATTAACCGAGTTGGAAGCGGTTTCGCTTTGTTAACCAATATGAACTGCTCGCGCTGGATTTCGATATCCGGACAAACGAAACCTACAACTGGAATTGCGATTTCATTGTTCTTTGATCTAGCCAAAGCCAATGATCGCTGTTGGCCATCTACAATCCAAGCTATACGCTTACCTTCAGGATAAATAGGAATCGATAGTGTTCCTGCCTGAGCAACGTCTATAAAGTTTATAGGGGACGGACCTCGAGTTTGTTTAAACTCAATTTCGTTCGAGAGAGCTAATATGATGGCATTAGGAAATAAAACTGGCCCACTGTTTAAGAACTCAACAATAGCGTTAACGTGACTACGAATTTCTTTACGTTGGAACCCCCGCATTTCACCATCTTCCCTACAAACGCGAGAAATATCAGCGACCTTTGTTATATCGGAGCCAAAAAGAAAAAAAGAATAAACGTCGACATTATTACCTTGGGTACTATGTAATGCTCGAACAACTATATGCTCTATTGCTTTAGGCATTAGCGCGTCTCCATTAACTTAGCTACGTTATGGAAAAGTCGTTGAAATCTTTTTTGCTCACAAGCGATGCCTAAGGAGTCTCTAAAAAACCTTAGCATCTTTGTTGGTGACGTAAAGCTTTCAGACCATTGCTCTTGAATAAGGCAAGTCATTTCTTCATCCGAGAACCTAACGCCAGCAACATTTTTGTGAGGTTGTAACTCTTTCAAAACTTCTTCTACTAAAAAAGTGTGAATTTCAGATGAGTTAATTGACGAAATTGGAAGAATAGACTCAGCAAAGTGCCTCAATGCACGCTGTGGAAAGTCATTCAGCGTTCCCCGATTTGGTCCTTCTTGTCCATCAAATCGCTCATCGTACGGCATCAAATAAGGTAACAGGCAACTTGAAACATCGCTTCTATTAACTCTCAAAAACAACCTCAACTTTGATTTTTCCGTGTCATTAAGCGCAATGAGTTGATTTTGGATCAACTTGAAATATGGATAAGACATTGCGATCAACACCAGTTCATATGGCCGGGTATTTAAAGCCACAGAAAAGGGACTCTTGCGATTCAATGCATCCCACCAATCAGACACACTTCCTTCAATCAATTTATCAAGTACATAATCGCCATTCCCTTTAGAGATTGTCGAACTGTAGGTTGGAACTTCGTTTGACGCCTCTATTAATCCAAGTCCTGCTGAGGCCACAAGTAGCTTAGCATTCAACAGAGTTGTTGCACTTTTGACTTCGGCGAACACACGTCCACAGTAAAGCCATTCAGCGGAAGTTTTCTTATCAACCTTTGCTAATTGCGTTAACCACCTACCTGCTAGTTCGTCAACATTGCCAGGATCGTACTGACCAATACTGCACTCTGGAGGTGGCTCCAGTCGTTTTCTATTTGTGCAGTTTGTAATGATTAATGTCTTTTCCTTAAGCATTTTTCAAAAATAATTGATGTATTTATTTTTAGATAAAAATATTTATTGCATGCAGTTAATTGTAAGTAAAGACATCATAAAGTCAACAAAAAGCGTACAGTTAATTGTGTAATGATGATGAGTGGCGCTTTAGAAAATGAGGAGTGATGGACAGATGTTTGGGATTGCAGGGGGCTACCTAGACTAAGGAGAACCGTTTTTTTTAGAACCTATAAGACACCGACATGACTAATACATACCTAATACAACCGATAGATCGTGCTGGTGGGCTTCGGTACCTTCGAAGTGAAAGAGCGTGCCGAGCGTACTGGCCCCAATCCACAAACCGGCGAAGCGATTACCATTGCCGCCGCCAAATTGCCTTCGTTCAAAGCCGGCAAGGGCTTGAAAGACGCGGTTCAGTAAAGTTTAGGCCGTTCATTGCGGCCCCATGCCCCAGCCTTCCTGTTCCGATTGCCGCTTGACCGTGGGTACGTCCAGATCGGTCATCCGGCCTTGGGTGCGGGTTAAAGTGTCTTGTCGTCCGCTGGAGGCTGCGCCGTATTTCTGTGGATTGAGTCGGCTGCCCGACCCGGTGAGTTGATCGAGATTCAGCATGGACGCGGCATTGGCGGCGGACGGCAAATGCCCTGTCTGTGCCAGAATGGCCAACCATTCGTCGAGATTGACTTGGGTCCAATCCACGCGGTCCAGGTCCCCGACTTTGATGCCGGTACAACTTGGAATTTCCGGCGTGCCGAAATCCATCCCTAATTGCGGTTTGATTTGTTCGTTGAGGATGCGCGCTAACGGCGAGTTATAGCAGCAATAGCTCTCCTTGCGCACCCAACACACGCCAGCTACCTTGCTTTCGCAATAGGTACCGAGGTCCGTGCAGACTTTCAGTTGT